>ERZ869991.451-NODE-451-length-14249-cov-15.090883_pt1 | contig 14249 bp, 10 predicted proteins | sample MGYA00520862_ERZ869991 | MGnify/ENA primary metagenome ERZ869991 (study PRJEB32232, sample SAMN07284978) | human gut metagenome | biome: human-associated habitat; material: feces | host: Homo sapiens | place: Tanzania | collected 2014-08-11 ...
GGAATGCCTTTACCTTGGACTACGATGATTCTCTGGCTCTTCATTTCAGTTATCTCAGCAGTGGGTAATGCAGGAGTACCGATGGGATGTTATTTCCTTACCCTATCTCTGATGTCCGGTATCAATGCTCCTATCGGCATCATGGGCATCATCCTGCCAATCTATACCATTATCGACATGGTAGAGACGGCAGAGAATGTATGGTCAGACTCCTGTGTCTGCGCCATGGTGGATAGGGATTTGAAAGAATAGTCCACTTGAAAAAGTATTCTCATTAAAAGTTTAACATACATTCATTCTTCAAGCAACAGACGGGAACAACTGAGGAGGAAAAACGGAATATTTTGGCAGAAATGATTAAATTAATTATACTTTGATGCCATTTTTGCAGCATTTATTGCCAGTTCTGGCAAAAACCGTTCACTCCTGATATAAAAATTCACCTGGCACATAACTTGCTAATACCTAAGATGAAAACGGAAGCTGAAAGGGCAAGGGGAACGATAAGAACCCTAAGCAATTACATTTGAGGGTTTCTCGAAGGCCTTGAGTCCCGAAAGCCGAAGCGATCATTAAGAAAAAGGATAAATTAATAAACAATTAGAAATCCCGACAGAGCCGGAAGGCGAAGAGAGGATGAGAAAAATATAATTTGGAGGTTTTACATTATGTTGTTAGCTCGTAGAAATAACAGTGTTTCAAATTGGTTGAACAGTTGGTTTAATGACAACTTCTTTGATACCGAATTGATGCCACACATGAACGCCACAGCTCCTGCTGTTAACGTAAAGGAGGATGCTACAGCTTACACGATGGAGATTGCAGCTCCTGGGTTGAAGAAGGATATGGTTAAGATGAACATTGATAAGGATGGTTATCTGAATGTATCTATCGAGAACAAGAACGAGAAGAAGGAGGAAAAGAAGGAAGAGCATTACCTGCGTCGTGAATTCTCTTACAGCAGCTACTCTCAGAGCTATGCTTTACCAGAGGATGCCAATCACGAGAAGATTTCTGCTGAGGTCAGCGATGGTGTCTTGAAGATTGAGATTCCTAAGGTAGCCAAGGAGGAGAAGAAAGACGATGTTAAGCACATTGAGGTAAAGTAATCACTCATAACGTGCTAAGCAGCTTTCTGGATGACATTTCATTGCACCCTAGAAAATAATTAAAACGGAGGGCTAGTCCTGGTAATGGGCTAGCCCTTTTTTTGTGCCAGTTCTCATATATATACATATATATAAGTGCCGGTTCCTCTATATCAATATCAAAAAACACCTATTTCAATACGAATACCTTCGTTTCATGGGCAGCTACACTACCCTTCCACTTGCTTGCCTTTCTGGCAATATCGCGATGCTGCCAGACATCTCTTACCGCATACTTGCCATTTAAGCCCAACTGCTTGAAATCTGCCTGTATGCTGATGGCTTTGTCGCTGCAGTTAAGAATGGCTACGGCATGGGTACCATTGGCCAAAGGACGAACATAAACCTGATAATCTGCCTGATTCACCTTGCGCTCTGCAGCCTTGCCCAGCGGATCCTGATTGATGGCGATAATCTCCCTGTTCAGAAGAATGCGCTTGTCCTCAGGCGAAAGCTTTCGAAGGTCGTTGCTCAGTGCCAATACCGACGACATCATGCACCACATACTCATCTGAGTCTGATATTCCGTATAGTTGCACCCTACTCCACCCAAATCGCTGGATGGGCCGCCCTTGCCGTTCAATCCCACTACCAGCATATCCATATCCGGCCACTGACCGTGGCGCACATCCTTGGCAAGCGGTGCGGTGACGTTCACGATATCGAGGATACCCATTCCACCCTGATGAACAATATCCTTCCACATGTCTCTTACATCATAGCTGGTTCGCCAGAGAGAACCGCCTACCTGCTCGCACCAATCTTCGCAGTTGCGCTGTCCCCACTCGCAGATACCGAGCACGATGTTTCTACCCGACTTGCTCAAAGCCTGGGCCATGGTACGATAGCGCTTCCGGGCTGTGGCGCTGTCCTCAGGAGCATGGCAGTAATCATATTTCAGATAGTCGATGCCCCACGAAGCAAAGGTGCGGGCATCCTGCTCCTCAAAACCGTAACTGGCTGTCCATCCGCCGCAGGTAAGCTGAGCCGCATCAGAATAAATGCCCAGCTTCAAGCCCTTGGAGTGAACATAATCGGCAAGCGCCTTGATGCCATTCGGAAATTTCTCAGGGTCTGGAATGATGTTGTTGTGGCGGTCACGACCGCCCTGCCACAAGTCATCAATGAAGATGTACTCGTAACCAGCATCTCGGAATCCATGTTTCACCATGGCATCGGCAGTTTCCTTAATCAGTTTCTCGCTGATGTTCCCCTGAAAGAGATTCCAGGTCATCCATCCCATAGGGGGAGTCTTGGCCAACTGGTTACGTTCCAGAAGTGTTTCGCTTTTCTGTGCAAAAGATGATGTTGCAAGTAATGCTGCAAAAGCAATAGATAAGATTTTCTTCATATTGTATTTTAATTATATGGTTCGTATTGAAGGCAAAGATACAATTTATTATCTGAAAATCCTCACTTCATTAAATATATTTAACTAAAACTTAGAAGAAGTGAATATATGGTCTTACCAACGAGAAAAGCGGAAGACCCCAAAAAGTAGAGAGCCTACCACGCTAACCCTCATTTTTGCGAGTTAGCATAGTAGGTTCATAAAAGTAGGCATTACTGCAAGAAATCATCGTTGCTTACCTTTACACCAAGTGGTCCATAGTCGCCAAGAGCTTTGTGAGCAAGCTGCTTGTCGGGATCGGTCACATGGTCGATAGGTTCGCCAGTCTTATCCTTGTAAGCAGTAGGTGTCATGGTTGCGATGGAGTGTATCCATTTCCTGTCTGGAAGAATGTTCCTGTACATGACAGCCACAATCTCTCCGATAGGATTGCCGTCTATGTTCTTTTTCTCACTGTCCCAAATGAAGAGATTGACATACTCTCCGTTGGCATTCATTTCGTTCACCTTGCTCTGTATGGCTGATAGCTTAGGATTCTTTTTCAGGCAAACCACAAATGTTGCTTTCTTGCCATCGGCATAGCGAGCCTTCGCATCATATACAGACATATATGAGCGTGTGTCGCTTGCTGAGCCAATGCAGATAGACCAGTAACGTGTCACAGCTTTTCTGTATTCCTCAGGCTTTGTTGGCACTGTGGCCGGTATGAAGGAGAATGTGAGCACAGAGTCCTCGCGCAAGTGCGTTCTTCCATAAAGGTATGCCGTGGAGTTGTTTGGATAGTACATGCTAACTGGAGCAAGGAAGAATGGCATCTCCCTGTTTTCGTCGGATTTCTGTGTAAACACCTTCGATGTTATCTTATAGACATTTGATACAACGTGTTCTGGCACGAAGGTCTCATGCAATTTCATGTCGAGTGCAGTGATGGCTGGCAGTTCTACTCCTGCGTATTCATCTTTTTGGCTTCCATCGGCAGTAGTGCCCAGGTAATGTCTGAGAACTACAGCTACTTTGTTCACACCTTCTTTAACTTTCACCACATTCTCTCCAAGTTTGTCTATTACGCTTTGTGACGTTCCGTTTGGCACCACATAGAGGGTGAAATAGTTCTTTCCTGAAGTGGTTGCGACGAAAGGGTTTGTGCTTCCTTTATCTGCCGAGATGTCCTGGTCATCGATGCCTGCAAAAACGTCTCCTGTCTTATCATTGTATAGTGATATGCTGAAATATCTGCAATGAGGATATTCTCCTTTCAGGCATAGAATCTTGTCACTGTTTTTGTCTATCTCATAGGTGTATTCCCAATAATTGGAATATAAGTCCGGGTATGCTCCGAGAACTTCACCATCGCCTTTCAGGGTTGCGCCCCATTGCTCCTTAGGTGACACGGTAGGGATTTTTATATCGTTGTTGCTGTCGTCATCGGAACATGCGATGAATGTCATTGCCGTGATAAAACTTAGCAATGAGGTCATGATAATTTGCTTGATTTTCATACTTCCTGTTTTTTAAAATTAATATACTTTTTGTTCTCACTCTGTTTTACTTGATTTCCACTCTGAACGGTCCAGACACCGAGTTGTAGAGTAAGTCACCATTGTCAAAGAACTGTATGATGGCATATGCTCCATTGGCCCGATTGTCTTTGCCTAGGATTGTGCGGTGGCGTGTGGTGCCTGTGCGCCAGTCGAGTCCGGTTACTTCCCATCCTGTAGCATCGTTCCATCCACTTACGAATACCATTTCAGACGATGTGCTTACAGCAGGAATCATGCTTGGTGAGCTGACGTCAGCACGTGTCCACTTAGCCTCCCACTTGTTCTCCTTTGTGTTCCAGCTCACGCATTCAACACCTCTAGGAGTCTCTATGGTAGGACCGATTGCCAGCACGCCTATAATCTTGTCGTTTATCTTTTCCGTTGTCTGGCTGATATTGTTCACCACAAAAGCGTCGTATCCTGCGGTTACTACGGATTGCTCCGACTGTACCCATTCGGTAGAGGCTGGTAATCCACACGTTATGTCGAACGTTCCTGCCAAACGTTTGTTGCCGGAATCTACAGGCTTGGCATCGGCAGGTATGGCGTCACGCCAGAAAGCTACGAGTTTCATTCTCTTTGCTCCGTCTGTTATCACTACGAGTTTGTCCTCGTCGTTGCCAAATCCCATTAGTGTAGGGGTTGCTCCTGTGCCATATCCGAGCTTGATACATGGTGCCATTGGACCTCCGTCATACTCGGCTTTCCATGCTCCATCGCTTTCGCTGTCAGAGAACTTTCCATTCTTGCATATCAGCTTTTGCATGAGTCCCTTGCCGTTGGTCTCCTTGGCGTTGCTTGCCACATATACCCCGCCGTTCTCATCCACTGCTATTGAGTTCGTCAATATCTGGGTGCTTGCCAGTGGGTAGGTATCTTCTACCGTGGTCAACTCACGGTTGAGTACAACAAGAGCATTCTGTGCCGCCACGAGCAAATGTCCATCGTATGTCATGGTAGCTCCCACCAGCGTGTAAGAGTTGTTGATATACGGTGTGAGCTTAATCTGACTGCCTAGCTCTATGCCTTCCTTTGGATTATTTGGGTTCTTCAGCTTGTATCTTGCCATGATGTGTCCAGCATTGGTATATACATAGTTGTCCTTGTCGCACAACACATAGTTTCCATTGGCTATAGACATTTGTGGGGCAGCGCCTAGCACTCCGGTTACGGCTGTAGCAAGTTCTGAGTAAGATGAGTAACTGGATGTCAAGATGTTGAGTTGCTCTTGAGTTTTCATTGTTATTCCTGGCAAACCAGCTTCTGCGAGTCTTTCAAAATTGCCGTTGGATACGTCTATGATAGACACTCTGTCGCTGCTCATTCCCCACATGTATTTTGGGGAAGTGGATGCGAGTGTCATGAGGTTCACAGGACCGCTGCTTGTTGTCTTGCATTTCGTCAGGTCGGCATAGAACGTGCCGTCCTTTACTTTTGCAGTGAAAGCATCGGTCTGAGCCGAATTGAAATGGGTGATGCTGTATTCCTCTTGTGCCAGCCAAGGGTTTGCCTTTGACTTGGATAGTTCTGCCAGAGGAATGTTAGGATTTCCGTTTCCCCCATTGTTGTCATCGTCTGAACAAGCAGTAAACATCGCCGCTCCTATTGCGAGGATGAATAATGATAGATACGATTTTTTCATAATTATTTATTGTTTTAAAATGAATACTCGTTTTGTAACAACAATTCCGAACCTACCAAAAGAAGGAAGAACAACAGTATATAAATATAAAACTGTTCTTGCTTGACGAAATCAGCGAAACTGAATTTCTTTTTCCAATGATTCCCAAGATAGAGACGGTAGTCGCGTATCATCACAAGGATGAACACTATGATAATCACAGTCACGATCACTACAACAATCATGATGAGATTTTCATCTGAAATTGAAATGGTTGGTTCTGCTCTTGTCATTTTCATTATCTGTTATGTTATTGATTCGATTGCAAAAATAGCTTTTTTATTTTGAAAGTGATAGTAGCTTTCCTATGGTAGTTGTAGCTTTTCCACAAAAAAAGTAGTAGCTTTCCTAGGAAAACTACTACTTTTTAAACAGTATTTAATGTATGATTACAAAAATACACACTTAGATGGAGACAAACTGTTTGCGCCATTGGCTAGGTGACATGCCCGTTTTCTGTTTGAATATACGATAAATCCATGTGTGGGATGAGAAACCGCACTCTGTGGAAATAGCGTCAATGCTATATTCGGGGTTGGCTTTCATCATGCGAACTGCCTCATTAAAGCGAATGTCGCTAAGCCAGGTTCTAAAATTGGTATATTCTGACTGGTTGAAGTATTCTGTCAGTTCGATTTTCTTGTATCCCAACTTGGTAGCTAACGAATAGATGCTAACTTCATAGTCCTTATAAAATCCCTCTTCACACCATTTCTTGAGGGCTAATTCTATTTCTATCTTTCTATTAGCTGTCAAGATATTTGTACCATAAGTATTCTTGCCGTCTTTTATATCTTCTGCTTCCGTGACTTTTGCCTCTGCGTCATTTTCCTCAGGAATGACTCCTTTGGGTGTGATGTAATAGCCCATAGCAATGAAAGTGTGGACGAAAAAGATGACAGAGAGTAACATCAAGGGACCTATTATATATAATAAGGTATTGAAGAGGATTGCTACAGGCAGGAGTCCAGCAGTAAGGTATAGCAAAATGATGCTGGCTTGCGAATAGCGCACGTATGGAATCAAGTCACTTCCGAAATTTTCCATGAGCTTCTGCCTTCGGGTATTTGTTTCTTTGCGAATGATAAAGATAAAATATGCCATGCTAGCCACAAAAAGACCGAGCATCACATAGAGCATATTGCCAATGTGTAAACTATGACTTTTGAATATGCCAATGACGAAAACTAGGGTGATGAGTATGTACGCCATCATACTACGTAAACAATAACGGCGCACTTTGCTGCCTGTGCTCTCTATGTTGATGATGGAGAGAGTGATGGCAAATGCCACTGGGGTATAGAACAGTATGTTGAATGCTGCGCCCACATCGGTACCTTGTGCACGGAATCCATGAACCATCTGCAAGAGGTAGTGGACGGAGAAGAATAGCATGGATGCAACGAGAAGCCATCTTGATATTTCGTAGCGCCACACCTTCCATCTCACCTGCAAACTTGCCATGGCTAATTGCAATGCTAGCATAGCTGTAATGACGCAACATACAAGTTGCAATATGAATAACGATGTCATAATATTGTTATAACCTTAATTCCACAACACTATTATAAATCAAACCTTTTAAGCCCCAGAACAACAAAAAGTTGCTCAGGATTTTGCCATGTGAGAATTTTCACTTATCTTAGTGTTGCGAAAAGAAAACAAGCAAAACTCTGACATAACATGGCAAAGATACAAATTAAATCTGAGAAACTCACTCTTTTTGGAGAATTTTTTCGGGTCATGGAGCAATTTGACTCCACATTGTCTTCTGTAATCGACCCAACCCTCGGTCTAAGGTGTAGATTGTTCGGTTGTTTTTTTATTTTTTTAATCCTATTTTTCCTATGCTTTCAGCTAAAATTCATACCTTTGCATTATCTTTGCAAAAAACAACAAAATGTAATTAATATGAAACAGAAAGATGTTATAACGGGATGGTTTGTCGCATTCATTATCAGCTGTATGATGCTGGCGGGATGCACCGAAAAAGCCAGGAAGCTAGAGAAGAAAAACGTGAAAGTTGAGACTATCTCCGTGGGGAATACAAACCTGGGGGGAACGAAAGACTATGTGGGAACCATCGAAGAAAAGATTGGATCTACACTCAGCTTCGAGATAGCCGGAAACATCACTTCCATACGGGTGGAAGAAGGAGATAGAGTGAGCAAGGGACAGCTGCTCGCCACCATCAACCCTACCACCGTGAAGGAGGCTCACCGGGCAACACTCACCACCCTGAAACAGGCGCAGGATGCCTACAGAAGATTCCTGCCCCTGCACCAGTCGGGAACCATCTCGGATATGAAATGGGTGGAGATAGAAAGCAAACTGGAACAGGCAAAGGCGGCTGAAAGCATCGCCCGCCAGCAACTCTCCCACTCTACCCTCACAGCTCCTTTTGCAGGTGTCATCGCTGCCAAGAACGTGGACTTGGGAACCTACGTGCTCCCCGGACAGCCTGTACTGAAACTCGCCAATGTGGCACAAGTCAACGCCAAGGTATCCGTACCCGAAGCTGAAATATCTCATCTACACGTGGGCGACAAGGTGAAACTGACGGTAGCCGCTCTTTCGGGTGCCATTTTCCGGGGAAAGATTTCAGAAAAAGGCATCGATGCCAACCCCATCTCGCATACCTACGATGTCAAGGTGGGCATCACCAATCCGCAGGGCCGTCTGCTCCCAGGCATGGTATGCAACGCCCAGGTGCAGGGTAGCGCTGCTACCCCATCCAACATCACCGTTCCGCCACAAAGCATTGAACTGGATGTAGATAACTCCCGATTCGTATGGACCGTGGTAAACGGAAAGGCGCATCAGCAACCCGTAACTACCGGCGATTTCGAAGGCGACGGCATCGTCATCCTTTCGGGACTGAAGGCTGGCGACCAGGTTATCATCAATGGCCAGCAGAAAGTTTCTGAAGGAATGAATGTAGATACAGCAAAAAGCGATAACCGATAAAAAAAGTGGAGGGAAAAGATATGAATCAAGAGACAAGGCTAGAGACAAACAAACCGGAGGATTCCAAAAAGCCGGAGAGAGACACCGCCCTTCGCGACCACATCAAGGCACGCATCACCAGGAAGCCCAACCGCATCATCAAGCGCTCGTTCATCGAGTCGGCGATGTGCAACCACAACATCGTGATGCTTCTGATGGGCATGCTCGTATTTCTAGGCATACTCGGCATCTGCATCATGCCCAAGCAGGAGATGCCGCAATTCACCATCAGGCAGGGTGCCTGCGTAGCCGTATATCCGGGCGCTACATCCGGAGAGGTGGAAGAACGGGTGGCTAAACCGCTGGAGAACTTCATCTTCGGATACAAGGAGGTGAACAAGAAAAAGACCTATACCCAGAGTAAGGACGGCATGCTGATCGTGTTCCTGGAACTCAACGACGACGTGGAGGACCGGGATGCCTTCTGGAGCAAGTTCAAGCATGGCCTGCAGGCCTTCAAGAGCTCCCTTCCTACTGGTGTACTTGCCCTGCAGGCTGTGGATGACATCGCCGACACCTCTGCCCTGCTCATCACGATGGAAAGCAAGCAGAAAACCTATAGGGAACTGAATACATACATAGACCAGCTGAAGGACAGACTGCGCCGCATTGATGCCATCTCGAACCTGCGAACCTACGGACTGGAAAACGAACAGATAAGCATCTGCCTGGACCAGAACAAACTGGCCAAATACGGCATCGGTCCCTATAAGATTCTGAACGACCTTGCCCTGCAGGGCTTCACCACCGTGAGCGGAAACCTGGAGATGGGCAACCTCAACCTGCCCATCCACATCACCGACTCCTACAACAACGAGCGGGATGTGGCAGAACAAATCGTATATTCCGACCCCAAGGGTAACATCGTGCGCCTGAAGGACATCGCACAGATTAAAAGAGAATATCCGAAACTGAATAAATACATCAAGAGCAACGGCAACAAATGCGTGCTCCTATCCATTGAAATGCGACCGGGAAACGACATCGTGAAGATGGGAAGAGACGTACACAAGATGATGGATGATTTTGAACAGTCCCTGCCCGGCGATGTACACATCAATACCATTACCGACCAGAGCAAGGTGGTAAGCGAATCGGTGCTAACCTTCCTGCGCGAGCTGCTCATATCGGTCATCTCCGTCATCATCGTGGTTATCCTGCTCATGCCGCGCCGCGTGGCAGAGGTATCAGCCCTCAGCATCCCTATCACCATCTTCTCGTCGGTGGGCATATTCTATCTTTTCGGCATGGAGCTGAACACCGTTACACTGGCTGCCCTCATCGTAACACTGGGTATGGTGGTGGATGATTCCGTGGTTATCATCGACAACTACATGGAGAAGCTGGGCCATGGCATGTCGCGCTGGCATGCAGCCATCGCCGCTCCTAGAGAGTTCTTCATGTCGGTGCTTTCTGCCACGCTCAGCATCTCGCTCACCTTCTTCCCATTCCTCTTTACCATGCATGGCGACATGGGCGATTTCGTAAAATCATTCCCCTGGGCCATGTTCATCATCCTGAGCATCTCGCTCATGGTTTCGCTGCTGCTCACACCTTATTTACAGTATATGGTGATTCACCAGGGCATCAGCAGCCAGCACAAGCCCAACGCCCGCAAAAAGCCGCTCGACTATCTGCAGATGGGGTACACCTGGTTGCTGAAACGCTGTTTCGCCTTTCCACGCACCACCCTCGTTGTGGGCATCATGCTGGTGAGCACCGGAGCCATCATCTTCGTACATCTTCCGCAGAGAATGATGCCTATCGCCGAGAGAAACCAGTTTGCCGTAGAGTTCTATCTGCCTAGCGGAACCACCGCTGCAAGAACCGCACAGGTGGCAGATTCTATGGCCCACATTCTGCAGCGCGACCCGCAGGTAACAGCCGTAACCACGTTTGTTGGTCAGGGTTCACCCCGTTTCCACACCACCTATGCGCCACAGATTGGCGGTGAGAACTTTGCACAGTTTATCGTGAATACGGTAGATAACGATGCCACAGAAGAGGTACTCGACCGATATGCCGACCGATACTCCAACTATTTTCCCGACTGCTACATCCGCTTCAAGCAGATGGATTACAACAACGCCACCTACCCTATCGAAGTAAGAGTGAGCGGCGACAGCATGGGCGACCTGAAGGCTGCCGCCAGGAAGATAGAAGCCTGCATGCACAAGATAGAAGGCATCAACCTGATTCGTACCAACTACGAAGAGCCCCTGCCTGGCATCAGGGTAACTCCAGATGCCACCGAGGCCAACCGGCTGGGTGTGAACAAGACCATACTCTCTGCCGACCTTGCCATTCATTTTGGCGATGGCATCCCGATGGCCACCCTTTGGGAAGGCGACTATCCGGTGAAGATGGTTCTGAAATCGGAAAACGACAGCGACCTTGCCAATGAATACATCCCCGTGATGGGAGGAACATCGAGCGTTCCACTCCGCCAGCTGGCTAAGATTTCGCCCGACTGGCACGACGGCAGCATCATACGCAGAAATGGCGTGCGTACCATCTCTATCATAGGTGAACCTTTAAGGGGATTCAATGCCAACCGATTGGCCAACGAACTGAAGCAGGAAGTATCCAAACTCCCGCTAGATTCCAGTCTTGATTGGGAGATTGGCGGTATGGCTGAAAAGGATGCCGAAACCCTTCCTCAGGTTACATCGGGCGTGATGATAGCAGCCTTGATCATCTTCTTCATCCTGCTCTTCCATTTCAAGCGCATCAGTCTGGCACTGGTGAATCTCTCGTCCATGTCGCTCTGCATCTTCGGTGCAGCGATAGGCCTTCTGGTTACGGGTTTCGACGTGAGTCTTACCTGCATATTGGGCATTGTGAGCCTGATGGGTATCCTGGTAAGAAACGGCATCATCATGCTCGACTATGCCGAGGAACTGCGCCGTGACAAGGGGTTATCGGTAAAGGAAGCCGCCTTCCAGGCTGGCGAGCGCCGCATGCGCCCTATCTTCCTTACATCGGCAGCCGCCTCGGTAGGCGTACTGCCTATGATGGTAGAGAACAATACGCTGTGGTCGCCAATGGGAGCCGTTATCTTCTTCGGTACGCTTATCTCGATGGTACTCATCGCCACCATCCTGCCTGTGCTCTATTGGCTCGTGTTCGACAAGCACGGCAAGTATAGTTTGAGGAAGCAGTAAACGCAGAAGCCTGTCGGCATCACTGCCGGCAGGCTTCACTTTTCATAAACCGAACCTAAAATCCTACTTATCTTTTGAGATAATAAAACTGCAATTTAAACCTAAATATAAACTCTTACCTTGATGAAAACTCTTTCTACTTCTTTATCTATCTATATATATGTACTGCAAAATGTATTGCATTTGTGTATGCCTAGAATTGAGTTATATCAGAGCTGCTTACTCAGAAACAGTTGCCTGTGCTGCAGGCTGCTCTGTCTGAGCAGTATCTACAGACTCTGCTGGAGTCTCAGATGTAGCCTCTGTTGCTTCAGATGTAACTTCAGATGTTGTCTCTGCAGGAGTAGCCTGATCTGTAGAATCCTCTGCACCAGCCTGTGGCAAAACAGGAGTGCTGACCTCTGCTGAATCCTTAGGAGTTTCAGGTGCTACTGTATCAACTGGAACTACTTCAGAATTATCTATCATCATTTTGCCTGATGCAAATACGTTGCTTACTCACGTTCCTGTGTGACATTACCAATCATGCTGACACGGACAATATATTTTCCCGAAGGTGCATTGGGGATGATAAACACTCCGTTCTCATCGGTTGTGATGCCAATAGGCAGCGGTGCACCCGTTTCCGGGTTCACAAGAACGACTGTAGCGAAGTCAAGAGGTTCGGATGTCGTCTTATTAAAAACTGTACCTGTGATGGTGGCGATGCGCCACGCAGACAGAAAGAATCTGCTGGCTCATTGCTCATCATCATACTTATAAGGATGTAACCAGCCTCGATTATCGCATTCTGCTCGAAGCAGATTTCCTGGTCAATTCCTTCGAAGACCACCTTGCCCCCGAAGGCATCATCACCTTCCGCAATCATGTATTCCGCTCGGAGTCAGCTATTAGTATGCTGAATGATATGTGGGGATTGGAATAAGGAGAACAACAGCATATTTATAATTTTTCGATTATTTATGCAAAAATCGATTAAATATTTGGAGTTTACAAAAAAACAACGTATCTTTGTCATCAGATTTAAGAACAATTAAAATCTAACAAGATGGCAAAGTACATCAACCCCTTCACCGATTGGGGCTTCAAGCGCCTCTTCGGTCAAGAATTCAGCAAGGATTTGCTGATTAGCTTTCTCAACGATCTGTTGGAGGGAGAGCTCCAAGTCAAGGACGTAGTATTTAAAGACAAGGAGCAATTGCCTCAGACCAAAGATCAGCGAGGCATTATCTACGATGTTTTCTGCGAAACCGACACTGGCGAGCGATTCATCCTGGAAATGCAGAACAAGTGGCAACCCAATTTTCTGGATCGCTCCATCTGCTATGCCTGCAGAAGTATTCTGGAACAGGTAGATAAGGGCAAGACTAAGAATCAGGATGCCTATAAGTTTCTGCCGATATACACAGTTTGCTTCATGAACTATATGCCAAAGACAGGCGAAGTAAACAAGTTCAGAACAGACATCATATTGGCAGATAAGGAGAGCAAGGAGCAAGCTTCCAACAAGCTTCGCTTCATCTACTTGGCCCTGCCTCTTTTCAAAAAAGAGCCAGAGGAATGTGAAAGTGATTTTGATAAATGGATTTATGTATTGACTCATATGGAAGCATTAACAAGAATGCCTTGGACGGCACAAAAGAAGATTTTCGAGAAACTTGAGGAATATGCCGACAGTCACAGACTCTCGAAGAAAGAATGGGAAGCCTACGAGAACAGTCTTTGGATTGCTCGCGATAATTTGGCATGCATGGCTGCCGCAGAATCGGAAGCCAGAGCCGAAGGTATGGCAAAAGGAAGAGCCGAAGGAAGAGCTGAAGGAAGAGCTGAAGGAAGAGCTGAAGGAAGAGCTGAAGGCTCTAATGAGGCAAATATAAATGCAGCACAGCGTATGCTTGCTGATGGTATGTCGAAAGAACTTGTTATGAAATATACTGGTCTTTCACCTGAGCAAATTAGCAAAATCAATTAAAGAAGTATAAATAGAAGAGAATAAAACAAGGGTGTATCAGAAAGCTTCATGGTTTCTGATACACCTTTTTTTATTTATCTTTCATTTTCCTTTCACATCACCAGCAATCTTCTGATATTCATCCGCTTAAGTGTGAAGGCATTTTTCATCAATGACATTTCTCGCCGCTTTCAATAAGAGTAAACGAAGGAACATATACTACAGGGAGAAGAAACCTTTACCTGGGGGAGAAAGAGATAGGAAAAGAAGGAGGGGTAATGCCCAGGGCAGACGCATTAAATTGCGCTGCCCTCCAAAAGTTTTGACAGGTACTCTTCATCCCAGCCTGCCTTCAATCTTTTCAGGTTGAGACTTCCCTTGGTCGTCTTGTCATTTTTCAAGATGGA
>ERZ869991.457-NODE-457-length-14168-cov-5.381307_pt1 | contig 14168 bp, 8 predicted proteins | sample MGYA00520862_ERZ869991 | MGnify/ENA primary metagenome ERZ869991 (study PRJEB32232, sample SAMN07284978) | human gut metagenome | biome: human-associated habitat; material: feces | host: Homo sapiens | place: Tanzania | collected 2014-08-11 ...
CATGATGCAGCCAATTTTTTTAACTTGTATAATTCATCGGATAATGTATATTATCGGAATTGAGATGGTCGATTTTAGACAAACGAAGCAAAACGAAATTACGATAATATACATTATGGTTCTATTTAATATTCTCCTATGAATAATACAGAATTAATAAATCCTCATTCCTAATTCAAAAATCGGTACAAAACACTGTAGTCTCCGTCATATAAACAAATACAGCAATATTATGGAAAAGACAATGACAGAATGGATAACCGACGTTATCCGCAATAAAAAAACATTGGCAGTTCCGGTGATGACACATCCCGGAATAGAACTGACGGGCAGAACCGTGCGCGAGGCTTGCTGCGACGGACAGGTGCATTTCGAGGCAATAAAGGCACTCGCCGAGAAATACCCTACGGCAGCCGCAACAGTAATCATGGACCTAACTGTGGAGGCTGAGGCATTCGGTGCAGAAATTCATTTTACTGAAGATGCCGTACCTGCCGTTATAGGTCATCTTCTTAACGATGCCGCCGATATAAAAGCTCTGAAAGTTCCGTCGCTGAAGGAAGGCAGAGTGCCGCAATACCTCAAGGCAAATCTGCTATCGGCAAGAGCCATTACCGATCGCCCTGTACTCGGAGGATGCATCGGGCCGTTCTCGCTCGCCGGCAGACTCTATGATATGTCGGAGATAATGGTTCTTATATATCAGGACCCCGACGCAGCCCACATGTTGCTGTCGAAATGCACGGAGTTCATACTGAAATACTGCCGTGCATTGAAGGCAACGGGCGTCGACGGAGTGGTGATGGCAGAACCGGCAGCCGGACTGATGTCGGACGACGACTGCAAGCGCTTCTCTTCCGACTACGTGAGATATATAGTAAACGAAGTTCAAGACGATACTTTCAGCGTCGTTTTACACAACTGCGGCAACACCGGACACTGCACAAAAGCCATGGTGTCGACCGGTTCGGCAGCATACCACTTCGGCAACAAATGCGACATGAGGGAGGTAATAAAAGATGTTCCGCCTTCGGCTCTCGCCATGGGCAATATCGACCCAGTATCGATGTTCAAGGAGGGAACACCGGAACAGATGTATGAGAAAACAAGCAAGTTGCTCCGCGATATGAGCGAATACCCAAACTTTGTTCTTTCGAGCGGATGCGACACTCCGCCGCATACCCCGATGGAAAATATTGATGCCTTCTTCAGGGCACTCGACGATTTCAACAAAGAAGGCTAAGGGAAAATTTGTAAAAGGAGTTATTTCTGTTTTTCAAGAGAAAATAGTCCTAAATCCCTTGCCTTATTTACCATCTCCGCTGCATTTGCTACACCAAGTTTCTGCATAATGCGGCGGCGATGGAATTCTACGGTATTTACAGATATGGCAAGCCGACAGGAGATGCCTGCCGACGACAGTCCCTCGGCTGTAAGGGCAACGATTTCCATCTCGCGGTTTGACAATAAAGTCGGCGAAGACGAAAGGCTGTTGAGCAAGCGGTTGAAAGTCGTACTGTAATATCCCTTGCCCTCCTTTAGCCTTCTCAATGCCATGCACAACTCCTCCGGCTCGTCGCTCTTTAGCACCACAGCGTCTGGATCGACCTCCATCACTTGTCTTACAACCCACACCTCCTCATGCATGGTATAAACAAGAACCCTTATATCGGGTTGAATATCATGTATCTTGCATATAAGGTGGAGTCCGCTCTCGCTGCCAAGCTCCAGATCGGCAATAAGAATGCCGATACAGCCTTTGTTTATCTCTTCTAAAGCTCCTGCAACTGTTGAAGCTACAGACACATGAGAGTCTGGCAATACCTCAGAAACAATCTGACGAATTCCTGCTGACACCACAGGATGGTCGTCGGCAATCAAAATATCCGTCATATTCTTACCTCCACCGAATATTTACCTTTTTCAGAACTGCGGCAAACCTTAGCCCCGATACTTGTTGCACGCATTATTACAGTCTCCTTGCCAATACCGCTTTGTTGGGATTCTCCTGCAGAGTTATCGTCTGTGCAGTTATTCTCCACACGAACACATACCGTCGTTCCGTCGTCATTCAACTCCACGTCAACTCCACTGCCGTCGCCATGACACAAGGCATTGGCAACCAACTCCTGTATGATACGGTACAGCTCATAAACAGTCTGTTGAGGCAAGCGCTCAAAATTACCGCTTCCGCCGACGGATACTCTAACCTCCTTCTTCTCTTCATTGCCCACAGCCATAGCGTAAGCCCTGACAGCTTCAGACAGTGTTGTATGGCTGAAACTCGGTGGCATGAGGGCATGAGACAGGTTGCGGGCATTGCGCCAGCAGTCTTTTAGCTGCCTCTCGGCAGTCTTTGTGTCGTTCCTCATCAGCAGCATCGCGGCAAGCATGTCGTTGCAAACACCGTCGTGAAGCTCCTTCGCCAGTCGGCTGCGCTCATTCTCCAGTCCACTGATATAGCTACGTTCCTTTTCAAGAGCGGCACGCTGTGCGGCAACCCTCTTTTGATAAACAATCACGCATATAACCAGACAAAGAATGAAAACAGCCAAGGCGAGCCACAATATCCTGTTTTGCAACTCTATTTCATGGCGTCGCATCTGTTCAATCTTCATCTCCTTCTCCAATGTCTTGTATTTCACGGCAAATTCACTCATGCCCCGTTCCACATCGCTGTGCTTCACGGAGTCGAGCCGCTGGTAAGCCTGCAGCAATAAAGCAAAGGCCTCTTCGCCGTGCTTCATTTGCCAAAGGCATTTTGCCCTCTCGGCAAGCAGTCTTTCCTCTGGCATAGCATGGTTTTGGGCATTGGCGGCAGCCATAGTATCGAGCAGAGCCAACTGTTCGCCGTAACGCCTTTGGCGCGAGAGCATTCCGGCTTTAATCTCCATGATGCCAAGCACTCCATTACTCGTGGCACTTACTCCCTGCATCGCCTTGTCGGCATAAGTCATAAATATCTTCAGTTCCTTTTCGCAGCCTATGGCGTCGTATGCCTTGAGCAAAGGCGAGAGATATTTCAGGATCAATACGTTGTAGCCGGTATTTTCAACTTCGTGCCAAAGAGGCTCCATTACCTTCACCACCATTTTATATTTGTTCTGTCTGAGGTAAACTCCACCGATATTAGCCCTTGCCGACAGCCATTCCACAGTGTCTCCGGCAGCAAGCGCAGCCTTTTCGGCTTTCGTAGAATATTCGAGAGCTTCAGCAAAGCGGTTGTAGTCGCAGAAGAGCACAGCGGCACAGTTGTCAAGATAAATCTCGTATTCGCTATTCTTTTCCTTTACGGCAAGTTCTATCCCCTTGTCGTATTCAGCAAGAGCCGAATCCAACAAACCCTGTCTGCGGTATGCTATGCCCAAAGCTCCCCTCATGTTCAGCTCCGCCTCTACATCAGCCGTTTTCTGGGCAAGCTCTATAGCCTGTTTACCTGTAGCCACCGCCTCGGGCATTCTTCCCATATCAGTAAGAGCCACCGTCTTCTCACTGAGTGTCCAGCAGAGTGTAGAGTCGGCAGGCGACATTGCTATCACGCTGTCGGCAAGTCTTACAGCCCCCTGCTTGTCGCCACAGGCATTCAGCTCCGCAACTTTTTCAAGTAACGAGTAGGCTTTGGCGTCGTGAACTTTTCCCTTTTCTCTATTCATACAGGAAAGGAGTATGAATGATAAAAGTATAAGAAAGAATGGTATGTTTCTTTTTGACATAGTATATTGGCTTTTTCTCTTATGACGTTGATTTTACATTTTTGTAATCTTTTATGCATCCTATAGAATAAGTCATCTTCCGGCGGCTTCGTTGAATTTTAACTGGCGAGCAACGACTTTGTCCTGTACCTGTCGGAAACATGGATATGATATTGAAATGCAATCTGAAACCACGGAAAACCATAGAAGTACCCCTACTGAAAATAATAGTTTTAACTCTATGCCGTGTCGTTTCCAAAGGATAAATTTGTAAAATATACGTATCGTTCATAAATTTGTAAATAGAAAAACAATAGGCAACAATAAAATGAACAAGCATGGCGGAAGATATAAAGGGACAAATTACGAAACGCGAACTTGAAGTTCTGGAACTCTTGTCAAGAGGTTTCAGCAGTATCGAGATTGCCGAAAATCTCTTTATATCGAGAAATACCGTTGATTTCCATCGTAGGCAGTTGCTTAGGAAAACAATGTCGAAGAATATCGCAGAACTTATCGGAAAAGCATATCGAGAGGGTATTCTGTCGAAATAGCATATAGGAACAAAGGGAAAACCTACACATATTATTTATATATTAAAATTATTATGAAAAAAATCTTACTTTTAACTCTTGCCGTCGCTTCGTTATCGGCTTACGGACAAGGACTGCGTATCGGCAGCTACTATCACAGACAGCAAAGGCAAAAGGCTGAACTGAGAAGGAACATCACTGATAAAGGTTCGGACACGACCACCGAACAGAATGGTAAAAAAGGAAGTCTGCTGCGCAACGTGTATTTAGACCAAGCTACGAAAGTGGCAGGAGATAATATCTACCGCTACGTCTTTGCATACAACAAGAATATGGAGCGAAGTTCGGAAACGATTTACAAAAAACATTTCAATGGAGCGTCATGGAGTGACGAGGAACTATATACCAAGGGTACTTATTCCTACGAATACGACATGTTCGGCAGAATTGTATACAAGACCGTGAAATACGACAGATTTACATCTGAGTTCGATTCCTACTGCGTGCATGTGGACTATTACGATGATCTTGACTATACGGATTACACTCGTGATATTCTACAGTCTGATGACAGTTGGTACCGAGATTCGGAATGGAGCTTCTGGAACAATGGCAAATTGCGTAATTATACAAAATATGAAGGGGAAAACGGAAGGCAGCAAGAGGTGTATTCCGTGGCATTCGACAAGAAAGGGAACTGTAACAAAATCGCCAACCGCTCATACTGCAAGGAATTGGAAGGCAACCTGAATGACTCTATCGCAAAACTCTATAATAGGGATTATAGCGATGGGGACTTCTCGCAGACATCCATCGAGAATTATGTATATAATCCTGAAAACGGGAAATTGGCTGTTTACAAGTCATGGGGCGACAATAGCTATGAGTCACGTAAGATTGAATATGTATACGACAATCTTGGCAGAATTTCGGCGATAAAGAAATACTATGATGAGGATGACGATGATGCCGGAGTTGATTATCCAAAGGGTGCAAAGCGGAAGAGTGTTGACGATAATTACTATTATTACAATGAACCGAAATGGCGACTGGAATACAACGAGACTTACACGTATTTCAACGATGAGGTATACGGGATTGGCAACCCATGGCACGACGTGATGGGACTCGACGGTCCGCTTGCAAACCGCCACCTCGTTGACGATGACTATGAGGAGGGTACTCCGTGGGGGGAGGACCTGACATTCAATCGCGATGACAAAGGTAAACTACTCTCTGTGGTGTTTACAAGACCGGAAGAGGAAGGGATAGTGGAAAAGAATACCTTCGACGTTGATACCGACGGACATATCACTCGTGAGTATTATCTCTCGAACGAGGAAAACTACTTTATGGAGGAGACAGCGACCGACTATAACTGGCAGGGAGACCTGCTGACAAGCAGTAAGGAAACAACGACGCGCAAGGAAGGAAGTTATGGCACTACTTATGTTAGGGACTATGCTTATTCCTACGGGGATGGTACTTTTAGCTATAAGCGCACGAGTACAGACACCAGCGGTGGCAATAGCGTGGTGACTGGCACGGTTTCCAAAACGAACAAGGGATTTAAAATCGTCGAGAAACATGACAATTTTGAGGATCGCTTTATTCAGGAAGTACAGACGGAAGATGTCAGCTTCATTCGTCCGAACCTTGTCTGCGACTACAAGGAGTTCTCTACCGACAGTACTATCGTAGTGTCGGTGAAAGACCGCGTTGTGGCTTATACCAGTTATTCATACGGTAATCATAATACCGGGTCTGGTTTCAAAGACATCAGTTTCTCTCTTGCAGACATTGAAACTTATTTCAATACATACGATGATACTTACTTCTCCGTATCTCACGAGGATGACAAGACTGTATGTTGCAATGCTAAAGGACTGCCGGTATTCATTCTGCAAGGCGACAGACTGCTAAAGGAATATATATATGAAGACGTTTATTATAATGGTGAAGTTGCCACTCGTGTTGCCAACTCTTCTAACGGACAGGCATATGTATATACTGAGATAGAATACAAATACGACGAGTATGGACGGGTGAACGGACAGACGGTAACTTCTTATGATAAGGATGGCAAGAAGGTAGACGAGACAAACGTGGAGGTTACCTACAACCCGAGCAGCGGCATTGAAACTGTAAATGCCTCTACTGAAAACGCAATTTCCCTCAACGGCAGAACTCTTGGTATTTCCAACGGTTCGTTCTGCGTTTATTCTGCTGACGGAACAATGCTTGGTGCTGATGCTAAGACATTCCAGTTCCAAAAGGGTGGAACCTATATAGTAAAGGCTGCAAGTGGAAAGACGATAAAAATTAACGTGAAATAAAAGATTATATGTCGAAATTAATATCTTGTGCAATTAATATAGTAACAACGTCTTTATATAGTAGCGACGCCATAATATAGAAATAGCACCATAATATAGTAGCGACATAAGAATATTAATAAAACAATCGGGACACCAAAATAAGCAAGACGCTTAAACTGGTGTCCCGTTTCTTTTATCGGTTGTTCTGTTTACATATGGTATGAAACAGGGAAATCATCAGTTACCATTAAAGAATACGTATAGGGCAACCATAACCACGGCAAGTGTCACCCATTCCACGACGACACTCCTCTGCGGTTTCTCCTTGATTGCTACTATAACATGCTTTTCGTTTGCATTCCTGTCATACAGACTAACGGCAACCATCATAGCTATAAGGGCAACAAAAATATAGAAGGAGAGTAGCATGAAGTGGATATGCTCTGCCATTCCCGGTATTACCCATAGATATAGGATTCCGGCTCCGATACTGAATATAGTTCCGAAAGTCAAGGTCATGTTGGCGGCAAGAGTGGTGCATCGCTTCCAGAATACACCCATCAGGAATACTGCTGCCATAGGTGGGGCAATGAAACTCAATACCGACTGGAACACATTAAACAGATCCATGCCCTTGATACCGTCTACGGCAACGGTGATGATTATCGACACCAAGGCTCCGAGAACCGTAACGATGCGTCCCGTCTTGCGTATTTCGTCTGGTGTCGCCTCGGGATGAATGTTCTTCACGTATATGTCCATCGTGAACACCGTGCTCAATGCATTGAGTGCAGAACCGATAGTACTTATAAGGGCTGCCGTGAGTACAGCGAGCACCAAGCCTACCATGCCGGCAGGGAACAGCTCATAGACGAGTTTCAAATATGCATCGTCGGCATTAACCTGAACACCACCGAAATATCCTGTCTTCACCATGGCATAGCATACGATACCCGGTACGATGTATATCGCAACGTCGAGGATTTTCAGCCAACCGGTGAAGTTGGCTCCCTTCTGTCCCTCGCCGAGGTTACGAGCGGCAAGTACAGGCTGAACCATAGACTGGTCGGTGCACCAGAACCATACACCCATTATCGGATAGCCAAGAAGAATAGGTAGCCACGGATAGCCTGGGTCGCTGTTTGGCTGAAACAGGTTCCAGTAGTTAGACGGCACGATATCTGGATTTGCCAATATCGAAATGCCATTGGTAAAGGAGTCGCCGCCCAACTTCCATATACCGACAAAGGTGAGTGTTGCAGAAACGAAAATCAGCAGAACCATCTGGTATACATTAGTATAGGCTACAGCCTTCAAGCCGCCGAGCATGGTGAAGAATGCCGAGATGGCAAGTAGCAGCAGAGCCGACATCCACATCGGTATGCCGAATACCTGACGGATAATAATTCCTCCGGCAAAGAGCGTCAGCGCAAGCCACGAGATGAGTATCGTTACTATGGTATACCATGCAAGAATATTGCGGGTGGAATCCCCGAAACGGAGTCCCATAAATTCAGGCAGCGTGGATATTCCCGTACCGAGATAACGCGGTGCAAACACGAAGGCGAGCAGGGCGATAAACACGAAGGCATACCAGGCGTAATTGCCCGAAACAATACCGCAAGAGAAACCGGCACTCGCCGAGGCAATGAGCATCGACGGACCGACATTCGTGCCCCACATCGAGAAACCGATATGGTGCCAGCGCAGCGAGCGACTGGCAAGAAACATGTTTCCGCTTTTCTTGGCTTTAGAACTTGCCCACATTCCGATAGCAAGCAATATGACGAAATATCCTATAAGGATAATCCAGTCTAAGGTATCAAGGTTTTCTGTATTCATAAGTTTGTTTGTTTCTTTAGATCGTTGGAGAACTGGGAGGACAAAGAGGGTTGGGAGGGCTGGGAGAACCAAGAGAACTCCCAGTTGCCCAATGATTTTATTTACCCATTAACTCTTTAGCCTTGGCGACTGCCGAGTTTGCATTATCGCTATAGCCGTCGGCACCAATTTCATCGGCAAAGCTTTGGGTGACAGGGGCTCCGCCCACCATAACCTTAACATCGTTGCGTATTCCGGCATCTTCAAGGGCCTTGATAACGTCTTTCATATAGGTCATGGTAGTGGTGAGCAGTGCGCTCATGCAGAGAATGTCGGCATGATAGTCCTTCACAGCCTCGACAAATTTTTCGCTTGGCACATCAATACCGATATTCTTTACCTCAAAGCCACACCCTTCGAGCATAGAGGCAACGAGATTCTTGCCGATGTCGTGCAGGTCGCCCTTCACAGTTCCAATCACTATTCTGCCAAGTGTGGTGGAAGCCTGACCGGCAAGTAGCGGTTTAAGTATTTCAAGTGCAGCCTTCATCGCACGACCGGCCATAAGCAGCTGCGGTACGAAAGCCTTGCCGTCCTGGAAGTTCTGTCCCACCTGACTCATGGCGCGTATCATCTCTCCGTTTATGATATCCTGCGGTGCCAGTCCCTCGTCAAGGGCACGTTTCGTGGCATCAGCAGCCTTGTCGCCCTTGCCGGCAAGAATGGCATCATAAACCTCTTCGGCAGCAGAGCCGAGTGCCGGCGTAGGGGCAGCATCGTGGTCTATTCCACATGAGCATTTTTCTTCTTTGTGGGTGTGCTGGGAGGACTGGGAGTCCTGAGAGTTCTGAGAGGACTGGGGGTCTTGAGATTTCTCGGAGTCTTCAAGCCTTTTTGGCGCAGCAAGCTTATACCCACTGCCCTGTCCCGGATGGTGAGGAGTAACGAAAAGCCCCTCTATAGGCTGCACGAGTTTCGCAATCTCGCGGATATGCAGGTCGTCGGTGCCGCAGCATCCGCCAACGATATTCAGCAGATGTGCTTCAACGACAGGCCATATCTCACCTTGCATCTGCTTTGGAGTATCACCATAATGTCCGTGGGAATCAGGCAGACCGGCATTAGGAAACATGCTGATATAGAAGTTTGTCTCTTCCGCCATGCGCTGAATAACAGGAGCCATACGTGGAGCAGTGAGCGAGCAGTTGAGGCCTACCGAGAATACACTGTCGTCGTGTAGATTCTTCACAAAGTCAACCACCGACTGCCCCAACATATTATAGCCATTGTCGCTTGCCACGGTGAAGCTCATCATAACTGGCAGTTGTCTGCCCTTTTTCAACATCATCTCCTTGATACATTCAAGTGCAACCTTGGCATTTTCGATATCAAAGATCGTTTCAAGGATAATGGCATCCACACCTCCATCGAACAGAGCCTCTACTTGCTCCATATATGCTTCACGAAGAATGTTGGTATTGAACTCATCGCTCTCACCAATAGACAGAGTCTTTGGTGTAGGACCGATACCGCCAAGCACATAGCGTGGCTTCCTCGGATTCATCAGCGTATAGGCATCGGCTTCCTTTCGTGCCACCTTGCATGCCGCAAGGTTTATCTCCCGAGCATAATCCCCAAGATGCTTGTCGGCAAGAGATATACGCTGAGCATTGAAGGTGTTTGCTGTAATCAAATCAGCACCTGCCTCAAGGAAACGGCGGTGGACACTTGCTACAACTTCAGGATTTGAAATACAGAGCAAGTCGTTTGCCCCTTTCAGGTCGTAGCCATAGTTCCGGAAACGTTCTCCGCGGAATTCCTCTTCAGTTAAATGGTATTGCTGAATGGTGGTGCCGGTGGCACCGTCGAGGACAAGGATTCTTTCTTTTACCAAATCCTGAATAAGAGGTTTGCCGAGAGTAGGGACTGTCTGAGGGAGACTCTTTATTTTATTGGATAGTTCGGAGTTCTGAGAGGACTGAGAGTTCTGAGAGTTCTGAGAGAACTGAGAGTTCTGAGAGTTCTGAGAGGACTGAGAGAACTGAGAGTTCTGAGAGAACTGGGAGTTCTCGGAGGTTGAGGAAGAATTTTCTATATTGTCGATAATCTCCATAACTTCCTCATCGGGAGTCTTTGTGCTATTGATTCTAATAGTAGTGTTGTCAGCCTTTGGTTTCTCTTCACTCTCCTGATATTCCTCTACGATACGCAGAGCCTTCTCCACTTCATCCTCGTTGTGGAAATCCATTTCTATATGAACGCCGTTGCCTCCGATATTGTCGAGCAGTGGACGCAGTTCGTCGAGAGTAACCCAGCTTGCCAGAATACTCTTGCCACCAGCGAGAATCCTCTTGTAGAGGTCGTACCATTTTGGTGAACCGCCTTGTGGTTCTCCAACGCCCGGCGTCCACTGAATAGCGTTAAGCTCCTCAATTTCAAGAAGGGCTGGCAGATGATGCATAGCTCCTACGCCATCGAGATGATATAGCGTATAGTCAATCTTTTGACATTGTTCGCGGATAAAAGGCTGTACAAAGCGGCGGTAGTCTTCAACACTGATCATTGTTGAGATGTCGCTCTGTATTTTTGTCATCTTTCCTGGAGCCCACGATGAGAAATAGCAGAATGCCATTTCGTCTCCCTCGCGGATAATATCGTAAAGTTCGTCGAACACCTGGAAGTATATGTCATTAATCTGCTGCATCTGCCTCTCCAGCACTTCCGGCTGCATCACGGTGTCGAGCAAGACCTTGTCAGTGCCCTTCAGTGCCGCGAGCACGTCCAGTCCCTCCATAAGGTCGGGCATACCAACATAATAGTTGCCGTTAGCTTTCTTCTTGCATGCCCGAAGAAGGTCTTTGTGCAGTTGCCAGTTTTTGTTGGCAGGATCGTTGATGTCAAACTTAATGTCGTCAGTATAGTTCGGGTTCGGGTGAATCCAGATAGTATCCTCGCCACCCTCGAACACACCACCGAGAATAGCGGCGAGTGATCCCGGACCGAGCTGTGTGTTGGCAACAGGCAGCATGTCTGCCATCATAGAACTATGGGCGACATACCAGTCGAGGTATTCGGCACGCCACTCTGGGTCGAACCATTTCTGGTCAAGTGATTTAGGTGCTGGCGGCATCGGAATGTCAGCATGCGGCTTCACGCCCTGTTGGAAGTGCTCCCACATGTTGAGCACGATACCTTTATGGTTCCACCAGTTGATATAGTGTTTCTTGGTTTCTTCTAAATTTGGTTTCCACATAGTTGTTGTTTTTTTTAATATTATGGGAGAGCTGGGAGTTATGGGAGAAATAAGACTAATAGGACTTATAATGCTAATAGAACAAAATAAGACTAATAACTCCTCACTCCACGCTCCATATTAAATCTTGATACCCTTAAAATCTTCGTCGATAATGATATTCTGCACTTTGCTCATATCCATGTCGTCAGTGCTGTCTACATCTTCCGGATAAATAGGGATCACGGCACCGTTTCTGACGAACACAGGCATGCGCTCGAGTGGAGTCTCGATGTCCTTCAGCCATTTTCCGCCATCTTCAACGATAAAGCGGTCGCCGGTGAAGAATTCCACCCATTCGCCTTCAGGCAAATAGATGTCGCGACAGTTGTCGCTACTCATTACAGGAGCAACGAGGAAGTCATCGCCGAAATAATATTCGTCGTCGATATGCCAGCAGTTGTTGTCTTCCGGGTGATGGAAGATAAGAGCCTGAACTATTGTCGAACCGCTGTGAGTAGCTTTTTCACTCTCTCTTAATATATAAGGTATAAGCTTATAGCGCAGTTTCCACCAGCGTTTCACGAGCGGAGCGATATTAGGATAATGCCATGGTTCGCGTTTGTTCGTTCCGTGGTAGCGGATATGCGAAGAGAAAACTCCGAACTGTGTCCATCGCATGTACACATCATCCCGTACAATAGAGTTCATGAAGTTAGGCAGAGTATGGAATCCCGGTACATCGTGGCTCCAGAAGGCAAAGCCGGAAAGTCCGAAGTGCAGTCCGCCGCGCAGCGAACCAGCAAGTCCCTCCCACGAACTGCAGGAGTCACCACCCCAGTGAAGCGGATAGCGTTGGCATCCAGCCCATGCAGAGCGAGCCCAAACGATACCATCGCCAGTCACCTCTTTAGTAATCTCATAGGCCGCCTTCTGATAGAGCAGGGCATAAAGATTATTGAGCAATTCCGGTGACATGTTCTCGTATATGGCATCCATGTGTATATTTTCACCGAAGTCAGTCTTGATACACTTCACACCCATATCGAGCAGCCGCTTTAGTAAGCCCTTATACCAATCAGTAGCCTTCTTGCTTGTAAAGTCGATAGTTCCGGCATAGTCGAGAGCTGAGAAGTTAGACCCTTCAGAATCCTGCTGCTTCGTAAGTTTGCATATATAGTTATTCTTGCGAGCCTCGTCGATTTGTTCGGCATCTTCGGCAACATACGGGAGTTGCCATAGCGACACCTTAAAACCTTTTTTCAGCAAATCCTGTATAAATTTCTTAGGGTCGGGGAAACGTTCCTCATTGAATTTCCATTCGCAGAGCCAGTCAGTTTTAAACCATCCCGTGTCGAGATGAATCACGTCGCACGGGTAATGCTCCCGCCGCAGACGGTCGCAGATATCGTTCACCTCGTCAGCGCTGAAATATGTCATACGGCTCATCCATATACCGAAGCTCCAAAGAGGCGGCATTGACGGATAGCCCGTAAGGTCGCGGTATCCGCGCAGAATCTCCTCCACAGAGTCTCCGCCAATGATAAAGGCATCAATGAGAGCCTGATCGCTCATGAATTCAACAGAACGTGATGATATTCCGGCAAGTGAGAGTTTGCTGTGTGCCGTGGTGTGATAGAACACTCCATACATACGGCTTGAGAGATAGAACGGAATATTCTTATATGTACGTCGGTTGTTCACCCCTTGTCCGTCTTGATTTTTCAAGAAGAAAGTCTGTCCGCTAAGATCCATCTTTGCAAACCGTTCTCCCGTACCTGCAAAACACTCGTTGAGCTTACACTCGAAAGAAAGCGTAGCCCGGTCGTTCTTCCCATTAGTTTTGCAGAATCCGAGAGGCATGGCGTCGTATCGTGGCGGTGAGAAATGGTCGTAAGCCGCCAGTCTCACTTCACGCTTTCCGTCGGGATAGAATCTAATGTCGAGTGTCTCCTGAGGATCAGGGAGCAGATCGCTCCATCGGTCGAGTTTAGGTTCCTGCATATTAATCATGGCGCGACGAATTCCATTGTCGTCAGAAATAATCCATTGACAGTCTTTCAGTTCAGCATGTAGAGGAATACGCTTTACCCTTTCGCTCATCTGCAACATTTCAGAAGAGTCAGTAGGTTGTTCGCCGTCCATACCCATGAAGATGCGGATTATTCCCGGCTCGTATTGCCGTATTACGAGAGTATGTGATTCTTGTGGAACCTTAGTGTCAGGTGCCATATCGTTGGCGAGAACCTGTTTTTGGAACGGAACGGTAACGAGGATGTCACCGTCTTTCATCTCCACCTTAGTTGGCTTGTAAGCCTTCCAAAGCGATTCGTCCTTTTTAAGTTCCTGGTCGAAATCCATGAAATCGAACAGGTGGTAGTTTGTGGGTTTCATTATATGGTGTTTTTTTGTTTTTTTTTATTTGGGAGAACTGGGAGTGCTGGGAGTTCTGGGAGGAATAGGAGGAATAGGAGAAATAAGAGTAATAAGAGCAATATTCATTTTTCAATTTTTCAACTTTTCAATTTTTCCTCTCCTTCCCGCTGCCTCCTTTATTTTGCAGTCAACCATA
>ERZ869991.462-NODE-462-length-14067-cov-6.181701_pt1 | contig 14067 bp, 7 predicted proteins | sample MGYA00520862_ERZ869991 | MGnify/ENA primary metagenome ERZ869991 (study PRJEB32232, sample SAMN07284978) | human gut metagenome | biome: human-associated habitat; material: feces | host: Homo sapiens | place: Tanzania | collected 2014-08-11 ...
TTACTGAGGTATAAATTGGAATTTATTGTATACATTTGTTCCTAAATAATACGCTTATATTTTATTTGATTTGGAAAAGATAAAGATTATTGAACTTGACGAGATTGACTCTACCAATCGCTTTATGCATGACTACGACGGCGAGGAGGGAGAACTGATGACGGTGGCTGTATGCAACAAGCAAACTGCCGGACGGGGCAATGGCACGAACTCATGGGAGAGTGAAGAGGGAAGAAACCTCACTTTCAGTGTAAAGGTTCGTCCGGTTGGTGTACCTGCCAACCTACAGTATGTCTTGCTTGAAGCAATGGCTCTTGCTATACGAAATACTCTTGCTGCCGAAGTCGAGAGCGTCAGGAGCTGGTCTATGCTCGAGGATTATGATTTTATGTTTGGGCGTTCCGTTGCGAGCGGTACCGACTGCCGTGGCTTCACAGTGAAATGGCCTAACGACATATATTGGGACGACCGCAAGATAAGCGGTACGCTGTCAGAATGCGAGATAAACAGCAATGGTGTGAAGAGTTGCATAATAGGAGTAGGGATAAATGTCAATCAGCGGGAGTTCCTCAGCGATGCTCCCAATCCAATCTCATTGTCGCAGATTATGCGTCGCAGCATTTCGTTGACAAAGCTCCTTAATAAAGTGCTGGAGAATTTTGAGCATTATCTTCATCTGGTGAACGATGGTGAATACGAGGGGATACACAAGGATTATCTTGACGTGCTATATCGTCGCATCGGTTCTTATGGATATGAGGATAAGAACGGAATATTCTATGCTCGTATAGAGACAGTAAAGCCGAACGGTCATATCATTTTGCATCGGGATGACGGAAGGTTGTCGGAATATGAATTTAAGGAAGTAAAATTTAAATAGAAATATTATAAAAACAAACAACTATGGCAAAATATAAGAGAATTCTTCTGAAGCTCAGCGGCGAGAGTCTTATGGGCAAACAGAATTATGGTATCGACGTGGAGCGCTTGAACGACTATGCACGCCAGATAAAGGAAGTTCACGAGATGGGCGTCCAGATAGGTATCGTTATCGGTGGTGGCAACATCTTCCGCGGACTGAGCGGAGCCGGTAAGGGCTTCGACCGCGTGAAGGGCGACCAAATGGGCATGTGTGCCACGGTAATCAACTCCCTGGCTCTTAGTTCAGCTCTTGGTGCCGTTGGCGTGAAGACCAAGGTGCTTACGGCTATTCGCATGGAGCCAATCGGCGAGTTCTACAACAAGTGGAAAGCTATCGAGGCTATGGAGGCAGGATATGTTTGCATCTTCTCTGCCGGAACAGGAAGTCCGTACTTTACTACCGACACCGGTTCATCGCTTCGCGGCATAGAGATTGAGGCCGACGTGATGCTCAAGGGCACCCGAGTGGACGGTATCTATACAGCCGACCCGGAGAAGGATCCTACGGCAACCAAATTCTCTGAGATTACATACGACGAGATTTATACCCGTGGCTTGAAGGTTATGGACCTCACGGCAACCACGATGTGCAAGGAGAACAATCTTCCTATCTATGTATTCAACATGGACGTTGTCGGTAACTTGAAGAAGGTTATGGACGGCGAGCAGATAGGTACGCTGGTGCATAACTAAAGTTTTGTTGAAATAATAATGAGGGCGTATCAGAAACCGCATGGTTAATGGTATGCCCTCAATTTTATTTCTTTACATTTATCGGGAACTATAAAAAATAATTGTCTTTATATATGAAATTTATTCTTGCTATTGATTCGTTTAAGGGATGCCTTACGTCTATGGAGGCAGAGAATGTTATTGCTGAATCTTTTGGCAAAAGAGAAATAGAAACACTTTGTCTGCCGATGAGCGACGGCGGCGACGGTATGCTCGAAGCATTTACCTCAGCCCTCGGCGGAACATTAGAGCCCGTTTATATCCACAACCACATGATGCGCCGCGTTGATGCCCAGTATGGCATAACCGCCGACGGCACGGCAATAATTGAGGTGGCACAGGCTTGCGGACTGAACCAGATTAAGGAAGACGAGCGAAACCCCGTGCGCTCCACCACGTATGGAGTGGGGGAGCTGCTGTCGAGAGCCGTGAAGCGCGGCTGCCGCAAATTCATCATCGGACTTGGCGGTACAGGCACGAGCGATGCCGGAATAGGAATGATACGGGCGCTTGTGGATATCTTTGCAAGAGGGAAGAACTTCGACGAGGCAATGAAAACGGAACTTGGCGAGTGCTGCTTCACGCTTGCCTCGGACGTCAGCAATCCGCTGTATGGCGAGAATGGAGCAGCCCATGTCTTTGCGCCGCAGAAAGGGGCAACGCCAGAAATGGTAGAGCAGCTCGACCGCCGTGCGCGGCTCTTTGCCGAGAAGTCAGCCCTGCATTTCGGCTTTGACAAATCAGAAGAGCCGGGAGCCGGAGCAGCCGGCGGCTTGGGCTATGCCTTTATGCAATATCTCGGGGCGGAGATGAAGAGCGGAGCTGATTTGCTGCTCGACCTCATCGACTTCAACGACAAGATAAAGGATGCCGACCTCGTGATAACGGGCGAGGGTAGAGCCGACCGTCAGACGCTGATGGGCAAGTTGCCGCAGCGCATCCTGGAGCGCAGCAAGCGTTGCGGAGTTCCCGTAGGACTCATTGCCGGACAGATTGCCGAAAAAGAAAGACTCCTTTCAGCCGGCTTCGCTTTTGCCGACTGTATAACGCCAAAAGGGCAACCGTTGGCAGAGGCAATAAAAAAAGAGACCGCCCTCGGCAATTTGCAGCATTGGGCAGCCTCTCTATCGTTATAAGCCAATATGAGAAAAACTATTTTATTTCGAATTCTGTATCAATCAGTTTATACTATTTGATAAATTCTTTTACAGTTATGCCGTTGGAGAGTTTAATGATAGTCAGTCCCTTGTGGTTGGCGTCAACTCTCCTGCCGTCTGCGGCATAGCGAGCCACTTCATATGGCTGGTTTGTGGATGCAGAAGTAATAGCCGTAACGTCTTTCTCCAGCGGCATGCTAGCAGCATTTTCTATAACGCAGTCCTTGATATTTTCCTTGTTGTAGTTGTAGATGAAAGCCACAACCTCCATATTCTTTTTGTTCCATGTAGGGTCAAGCTTGAAACTCGTCTGATAGTTGAACGATTTGTCGTTCCATGTTATTGGCTCTCCCCAAATTCCGTTGCAAGCCCTGGTTACATGTTGCTGAAAATATGTTCCGCTTGCACCCTCCTGACTTTGTGCCTTCAAATCATTTTCTATCAGATAAACCATGATATAAGGATTGGAAACCGAATACAAGTCGTTACATACACCGCTCACATTTACTTTCACTTCCGAGTCGTTGCTCTTGTCAAGTTCCACGTTGAGCATAGCGTTAGTGCTCAGTGACACCTCATGTGCAGCATAAGCCTTCAGCTCTTGGTAGTTCGTTGGCAGGAAGACAGGAGTTGGCTGATTTGTCTTTGATGTGAAATAAGGTTTGCGGTTAATCATCGCCGCCGGAGCATAAGTATTGCCAGAGGCATTGTAGAACCACAGCAGATCCTCTTCGTCAGGCAGCGTCAGCCAGTCGGTGTAGTACCCCACGTGGTGAGCTACAACGATAATGTTGCCGTCCACATCCTTGTCCTCAAGCAGAGTGTGGATATTCGCAGCAGCCGTAGGACAGTTTGAGCATTTCTCTGTGGTAAATTCCTCCAGCACAACATTCTTGATATAAGTATAATAAGGCGTCGTAGTGTTATTCTCAGCATTGCAGTCTGTTCCTCCGTCAATGCCGGTGAGCACGATGCTCCATTTTGTTTCCGCTCCTGTGGCAACCTTCGGGTCGATGGTGAACGACAGTTCCGCTTCGCCCAACGATGGAATATTCTTCTCTATAACCGTTTCCTGGTCATTTATGCCGTCAGCCTTCATCGTTAGAGAAAATTTGTCCACGGCTTTCGTTCCGTAGTTATGTGCAGAGAGCGAAACCTTCAATGCCGTAGGACTTACCGATGGGGCTGGCACTATAGTAGCCGAGGCAATGCCCAGGTCGTATTCCGGAAGTGAGTTGCCAGCAACGAGAGCCTCGATACTGAGCACGCCCTCCTTGCTAACGTCGGTCCATGAGCCGTCGCCCTGTTTTATGAATGATGTTCCTATTCTGGCAGACCCCACGATGCTTATGATGTCAGAAGTAGCCTTCTGATGGTAACTGTAGCCGATGAACAGTCCGTCGGTAGAGTTGCCGATATTCAGAGGCTTGTCAAACAAAATCTTGTTCCATCCCTTTACAACAGCCTTTGTCCCGGCTTTTCTTATCGCCAAGCCTTCGGCGAGATTCTCTCCGTCTTTTTCCTTCCTTATCCAGATCTTCAGTGAGTCGGTGTTCAACACGTTCACCACGCCGGCATTGATACCCACAATCTCGTTGCCGCAGTAAGATGCCAGAGCATCTTTCGATATATACACCGCAGCATTGTTCCAACCCTTGCCGTCCATCTTGTGTTCCGTTTGTGTAGCCACCTCATGGTTGCAGAAGCCGATTGCCAGAGTATCGCTCTGTGCATGTCCCGCCATTGCAGTGCATAAAAGAGCACAAGTCAAAAATATATTTCTCATTTCCTTGCAATTTTAACCGTTCCTTTTCCGTTCTTCAATATTACAATCCCCTTAGTCTGACTGCCGGTAATCCTTCCCGACAAGTCATAAGCATCAGCCTTGTTGTAAGAGCCATTTTCTGTATAGACATTGCTGATGCCCGAAGTGCCTGGCAACGTTACCACGCATTCATTAGAGAGATACGAAAAATCTGTTCCGTCGGTGGCCTGTATGCGGTAGCTGTATTTCTCGCCGGCAGAGAGCCCCGAGAATTTATAGCTGTTCTTTCCTTCGGTCTTAATCTTGTTGAATCCGTCTACAGGAGTCTTCAGCGTTACGTGGCATTTTGCCATGACATCATCAACAACAACATATCCGCTTGTGCGCTCAAGACGCAGGCGAATCTTTGTAGCCCCGTCAGTATTAATGTTTATCGTCTGTCCGGTTGTAGAAGCATCAACAGTGCTCAGCTCCTCCCATTCACCGTTGTTTTCAGCTTCTACATGCAGCTTGCTGCCACTCTTGTTTGCGCGCAGCCATAGGCTCACCCCGTCAATCTTCGTTTCCGGGTAGGCAATGATAAGATAGTCATCATTGTTTGCCAGTCTCAATGAAGGTGCAGCCTGTCCGTAATACCCCTTGACAGAGTAATACGACTGACTGCTGGTGTTCCACAGTTCTGGCATACCGTTGTATTTGTCTGTGAAGTCATATCCCTTGTCTGTGGTATTGGTGTCGAAGGTATGATGATAAAGAGTAGCGATATAGTCGGTAGCGCCGTCCACGTCGTTCCATTTAGCCGAGAAACCGTTTTCTGTAATGTCAGATGCGGTCAGTCCTTCCGGCATTTTCTTTTTGAAGGCGAGAGGCAGAGTCTGTACAGAGACCTCGGTGTCGTCAGACTTATAACTTGCCAGTTCTGCCGACACGCTCATGTTGTAGTCGGTCAGCGGCACAAGACCGTCAACCTTTATATTGTCCACATTGGGATAAACCTTTCCGTTCAGTCCCTGTATGAAATTCTTGTTGCCCTGCTTGTCTGTAGTGTATGCGCTAACCTTGTATTGCGTAGCATCATTGACAGGAGTCCATGTAGCCACAAAACTGCTGTCCTGTATGTCGCTCACGAGCACACTCTCTGGAGCCGGCATCTTGAATTTCGTTCCGGCAAGAATCATGCGGATAGTGTCGTTCTTTTCAGCCACATGGTCAATCTTCAGCAGGTCGTTGCCAGCCCACGACTTCAGTTGATACTGAGTGATGTTTGCCGTGCCCGGCATTATGTCGCCGCTTCGTGTTGCATCAGTAGCCGAACCGTCCACTTCAACGATGTCAATGCGCTGGTGTGTCATGTCGGTATTCACATAGTTGCCTTTCCATGCAGCCTCGTCCATATCGATGTGCCATGTCAGCATGCCGTGGCCAGGCAGATACTGGTCCCAGCCTGTCTTCTGGCGGTTTTCAAGGATGAAATACTCGTTGTCGTTAGTACCGTCAACCTTTATTCTGTATGCCTTGTTGCAGTCGGCGAGATTAGGCAGCACGTTGATGCTGTCGGCATCAATATTCAGGTCGGTATAGTCGAGCCAACCAAGCTCAGCACGTTCGAAGGCAGAGAATACAGGCGGTGTGTTCATATCGTTGTTGTAGGAGCCCGAAGCCATAGTGTCCCAACTGCCCAGTCCGAAAGTAAGCATACCGTATGAAGTATCATAATGGTCAGCCAGTCCGAGCACGTGGCCGAACTCATGGACGAAAGTTCCGATACCGGTAGGCACCTTTGTGCCGTCGCTTTTATAGCGCAGTTCGTTACTGCATGTATAGCGGTCAATCTGCTTTCCGTCGAGCACGAGAGTCTGCTTCCATCCGTTTTCGCCCAGATACCATGAGTGAGGCCATATCAGTTCCGTTCCGTTAGGCGTGTCAGCCTGTCCGTTGCCGGCATAGAAGAAGTAGATATTATCCACCTTTCCGTCGTTGTCGGCGTCATAGTCGGCAAAGTTAATCTCGCTGTCGAGAGCCTTGCATGATTCGATTATGGCTTCGTAAATCTTTGCGTCTTGGGTTGGGTCGTCGCTGCCGTAGTAAGTGGCAGGCTTAGAGAGCTTCACCGGTCCGACAACATCAAACTCAGGGTCGAACTTGTTGAACGACGAGGCATGGTAGAAATCCACTGCCGATCCGTTGATGCCAGTTCCCTCCCATGTAAAACCGGGAGTGTTGAGTAGACCATTAAAGAATTCCTTCGGGTTACTGATAGAAGTGAAGTCCGTATCGCTGAATTCCCATAGGATAACCAAAGACTTCTGGTGTCCGATAGATGGAAAGTCGTTGATGCGAATCTTTTGCGGTCCGCCCTTAATCGCTGCTTTCTTTACGGATGCAGTATTAGAATAGAAAGCCCTGTTACTGTTAGCAGCCTTCATTATATTTTCTACGTTCATCCCCTTGACAAAAGCTTTAGCCTTAGCGTCGCGGGCAGCGGCATTTTTAGCGATAATGCCGCTGCCTGTGATGCGTGAGCCCTTCAGTTGGGCATATTCATAGGCTTTCGTCTTAGAGTTGTAAAACAATGGAGTTCCGTCGTCAGCCATAAGCAAGTGGGCATGTTCGTCGCCACGTATGAAAACAGTAATCGTTGTGCCGTCCGGCTGCTTCACCTTCTTTCCTTCCGGGTCGGCAGGAATAGCATAAACGGTTTGAACGGCTGTCAGTCCAGCCAATGTCAGTGCAGCTAATATATTCCTTCTCATTGTTGTTCTTTTGTTTTATTAAAAAAAGAAGCACAAAGATACAGACAAGTAACGAGCTATATACCTTTTCGTCTTGCTGTATCTCTGTGCTTTAGTTTATACTGTTATTTTACGGTAATCTTGTAAGTCTTGTTGCCCACCTTAGCGATGTAGATTCCAGCAGGAACACTTACTGTTTCGTTTCCGGCGTTAGCCATCTTGCTTACAGCCTGTCCGCTTGCAGTGAAAATCTTCACGTCGCTGCCGTTGGCATTGATGATGCTGATAGTTCCGTTTCCGCCGATAACCTTAGCGTTTCCGCTTGTAATCTCGTCGATGCCAGATGTAACGGCAACAGTGTTTGAAAGTTCAGACTCACCGAGATCGTATACAGCACTTACAGCGTAAGAGCCGTTGCCCTGAGCCTTGGCAGCCGTTGCAGTAGTAGTCTCGCCGTTCTGTTCTGTTCCGTTGTAGACGTTATAACCGAGCAGCTTAGGAGCCTTAGCCTCAGTATACTTGATGTTGTCAATCAATGTTCCGAATCCGTCGAGCACTGTGTGGATAGCAACGTATTTAGCATCAGCCGGCAGAGTAACCTTCACTTCCTGCCATGTAGCCGTTGCGTCGTAGGTAACAGTCTTCACCTTGTTTGTGAACGACTCTGGCTCCTGGTCAGTACTTGAAGTCAGAATTTCGATAGAGTTAGGCTGGTTGTTTGTTGATGTCATGAACGAGAATTCAGTTCCGCCCTTAACCTCAGGAGAGATAAACCAGTCGTCGTCAGCTTCAGTGTTTGTTCTTCCTTCAGCGTCGGCACCATAGTTTCCGAAGTGGATAAGGCACTTCTCACCTTCGTATGCCTGCCACATTGTAGCAGTAGGGCATCCGGCTTCCTTTGCGCTCCAAGTCATCCAAGCAAAAGGTTTGTTTGCGTATGGCCAATAGTTGCCGTAATACTGAACGAATGTAAGAGTGAGGTGACCGTCGCGGTCTACAGTCTTCCATCCCTTGATGTTGTCGGTAGTGAATGCCGGAACATCTTCGAAGTCGAGAGTAACCTCTCTGCCGTCCATAGTCTCAGGAGCCATCCATGACAGATCCTCGTTTCCGCTGAGTGTCAAGTTTGAAGGAGCCGGCAGCGCAATCTGTGTAGGATTAATCTCCACCTCAGTGCTGCTGTTGTTGTCGGCATTGTCATCATCATAAGAGAGTTCAGCGCTGTAGACATATTCCTTCTGTGCGGCAGTAATGTTGAGCGGGAAGCTGAACTTAGCGGTTTCACCTATGCCAAGAGCCTTCTCAGAATCCTTTGCGTCTATAGTCTCGCCGTTGAGGTTGAAGAGAACAGAGTAGTCGTTAGCAACCGTAGCCCCCATATTAGCCACCGTCACGTCGATCTGAGCCTTGTCGCCTACTACAGGATAGTAAGGCTGGGAGATGGCAGTGATGGCGAGGTCGTTTCCAGTAGCCTCCTTGATAGTCCAGTTGTCGGCGAATACACGTCCGCTTGGATTTGGCAGGTAAGCCTTCAGTGCGACCTGTGCCTTACTGCCCTTCAGCGCAGAGAGATCGAAAACGTGTTCTACCCATCCGCTGTTGCCGTTCAGACTGACAGGGTCGCCAAGAGTGATGTAGTTTGCACCGTCTGTAGTGGCTATTGCAGTTACGGTTGTACCTTCAGACAAGCCTTCTGTGTGGTGTAACCAAGCTGTGAGAACTGGATTTTCGGCATTAGTGAAGTCGATGATAGGAGTAGTGAAGCGTCCGCTGAGGTCTTCTGTGCCGCTGTTGACGAACACGAGCTGTAGCTGGTCATCGTTCTGTGGCTGAACCTTGTCGTTATAGTGTCCCTGGTCGAGAGTCCATCCCTGGTCAGCAATCCATGGAGAATGAGTTATTCCAGCCGTTGCGCTGAAAGGTTCTGTGAATGGCATTGTGTAAGGTACACCGAGCACGATGCCAGCCTTTGCGTAGTCAGACTCTCCGTTTTCAGATGTTGCAGTAATGCCAAACACGTATTGGTCTTGTGTTTCGGTGGCATCCTTGATGTCAACCTCTACAGAAGTCTCGTTGCCGGTCTCTCCTATTTCAATATAAGAAGGATAGCTTTTGCTGTCGTATTTGTAAATCTTGTAGTTGATTGTTTCAGGATCTACATATCCACCGTTTACGCCTTCTGTTGCGGCATCCCATGAGAGGTTTGCTATTGTTCGCTCTTCTCCCCAAGTGACCTTGATGTTGCTGATAGGTTTTGGAGTATCTGCACCGACATATTTGCGGATGATGACCGGCCATCCTTCGCCTTCAGCGTTGGCAGCCACAATCTTGAAGTCGTTCCACCCGTGTATTGCCTTTACCTTTACAGAGGCATCAGTGCCAGGAGCAACATTGGTTGTAGATCCAAGCTCGTTGCCTTCCATGTCGTATACCGTAACCTTAGTCAGGGCAGAAAGCGAATTGCCCTTGATGTCTGTTGCCGGAAGCTTGAATGAGATTGTTGCACCGAGTGCGCCCTTGTCGTCAGGAGTGAAGCTGAGCGAACGTACTTTATCTGGAGCGTTTGTCGTGGCGATGGCTTTAATTTCCACGTCATCGATGTTCCAGCATCCGTTGATGCTGTAGTCGTGTATGCCGAAGTTGTATGTTCCGTTGTCTGATGGACGGAAGTAGTATTCTTTGGTTTCGTTACCGTTGGTTGTATAGTTGTTCAGACTGCCTATTTCATTATCCTGGGCTTCAACAGTGGTCCCCTGACCGACAGTAGTCAACAGTATTCCGTATCCATTTGCTTTGTATGAGAATGCATAGAGTTTGTCGCTTGAAAGCTGTACGGATGGAGAGATGAGCCAGTCATCGTTTCCTCCCAGCATGTCAAATATCAGTTTATAATATATGTTCCATGCCCATGTACGTGCCGAACCATCGTTGTTTGCATTGATGATAGTCCATCCTATCAAGCTGTTCTTGTCGTCGAATCCATTCTTGTAGGGCAGGGCAAGATATTTGCCTCCACTCACTCTGTTTGTACTTGTGGCGATACTTGTCTGGCCGTGGCTTATAGCATAGATTGTGTATGAATAAGTCTGAATCTCATCAGCAATGTCGTCGCTTGCAGAAGTTTCGGTAATGCCATCGGCGATGACCTTGCCGTCGGTGTTGCGTACAACCTTGTATGTAAGGTCGGTAGCATCAAACTTGCTGCCGAAGTCGGCATAGCGTCCTTCAGTAGGAGCCTTCCATGTTATCGTAGCCTTATTGTCCTTTACAGTCAGAGTTGGGTCGCCAACGCTTGCCGGAGCATCGTATCCTGCGCAAACAATCTTGCCGTTTACAAGTTTTGCAATTTCGTTGAACATAGGAGAAAGCAATACCGTAATGACATGCATGCCGCCAGTAAGCTCGGTTGTAAACTCTACCTTCTGTCCATAAGTAATCTGTGAAGGCAGATTGACGTTAGTGTAATTGTTGTCAACGTATATCCAGCAACGCAGATTTTTGGAAGCCCAACTTGGGAATTCTATGTCTTCCCCTTTGTCGGTCTTGCTTGGAACGGTGAAAGACACTTTTGCCGTAGTGCCGTTTTCGTCCATTGTAACGCTCAGGTCGTTGATGTCAGCCAGAGTGTAGTTGAAGAAAGAAGTCTCAGCTTCAGGACGCTTGTAGAACTGATTGAATCCGGTAGGCAGCTTCTCCACAAGTGTGGTCTTCAGCAGTCCGGTAGTTTTGTCTTTGATATAAGGGGATACTTCGTAGTATGCGGTACCGTTTGACATGTCATAGTGGTTCACAAGCAGACAACCTTTGTTGGTATCATATATCATCGGTTGCAGTCCGTATACATATTGAATAGGAATATTTGTCGTTCCCACTGTGCTGACAGCACATGTCTGTGGGTCTACTTTGCAGATGTATATAGAGTCGTCTTTGTTCTGTATGTATAGGTTACCTCCTGTTGCACAGAAGCCCTTTACGTTGAAGTTGCCCTTTGAACGTCCTGCCTGATTGCCTCCAAGATAGCCTATGCGTTGCAGTTTGCAAGAGGTGGTGTCAAGAACGTTGAGATAGTATCCCTCTTCGTCGTCGCCAGGACACTCGTTGCCTATGGATATGGCATAAACCAAGTCGCGCTGGTCGTCGTAACTTAAGATATACGGCACGCGGTCTTTAGGACCGGGAGCATCAAATGTCTTCTGACTCAGACGCTCCAAAGTGTTGGCATCATATATGGTGCGTACAACCTTGTTGAATTTTTTTGTAGCCGCATCCAGTATAGGCAGAAAGCTATACAGCTTTCCTTTTGCCATATATTGGTATGGTGAGAGTCCGTTGTCGCTTGACACCGTATCACACTCGAAAGGCTGTAGGTTGAAATTCACAAGACCTCCCGTCTCTGTGTTTCCGTCCTCCGCAGTACCTGCATAAGGGTTGAAACCTGTATAAGTCCATTTCTTCTGTTCGTCAGTCTTGCGCACCTTCTTTGCGCCTTTAGGCGATGCCGTCTTGAAGGTAGGCTTGCTGCCGGTGTTGGCAACATAACTGCCGTAGGCCAGCTTGTCACTTGCATCATAGAGTGCCCATGGACTCTTGAAGTCCTTTGCAGCTTCCTCTGCTGATTGCTTAGCCTTGACTCCCGCTTTTTGCGGATTAGCCAATGACGCCTTGTCTGCACCCTTTTGAGGCGAGAACGAAACCTTGGTCTGTGCGTATGCTGTTGTAGTGAACATCGCCGCAGTCAGGGTCAGCGTCAGAATTGAATTGGTAATTCTACTCATAAGCCAAATACATTTATTTGTTTGTGATTCTGAAAAAATTCTGCTGCAAATTTATTAAATGTCATTGTTAGAAGTGCATTTTAGGGGGCTCGCATTCTTTTAAATTCTTGAATTTTAATAAAAAACGTTCAATAAATGATGAAAAATGAACTAAATGTAAGTAAAAGATGTATTTTTATAGCTATTTGAATATTGTAACTCTGCTCGTAACAATATACAAAAACATATAAAAATCCTTTGCCTTTTGTCTAAAAATCATTATTTTTGCCACAATTATGAGTACTTTTAGAAATATATCACACTATATAATATTATCGGTAATCCTTCTTCTCGGTATGCCCTCCGCATCGGTGGCGATAGAGAAGAAGCAAGACCCGTCGCTGAATATAAAGACAAAAGGAGACGCCATGTATGGTGCAGGCCGTTATTCCGATGCTTTGGATTTTTATACCCGTGCGCTGGAGAAAGCAAAGAACGAAGGAAACGAACAAATGTATTATATCTGTCTGGGCAATATCGGCAATGTATATGCGAGCATGAACGACCTAAGGCGTGCGCTGCATTATTACAAGCTTGGCTACGATGCATCGCTGAAGGCTGGCGACATAGAGCGTCAGTGGGGCTTTTCCACCAATATCGTGGCTGCCTACTGCATGCTGCATGACGCAACAAATGCCAAGGCATTCTTTGATATTCAGATGAAGATACCATATAAAGACACAAAAATAAAGAAGTATTATTTCTTTAATAATCAGGCATACATAGCCATGGCAAACGGCAATATATCGATGTCGGAATATTATTTTCAAAAGGCGATGGCATATTCGACAGAAAGGAAACTGCCTACTATGTATTATGTGGGACCTTTAGTAGAACTTAGCAAACTCAGTATACAGAAAGGCAACTACCGAATGGCAATATCATATCTCGAGACCGCTTGCGACAGTGTGTCGAAAATGCAGAACAAAGACCGCCTTGTCGGCATATTCCAGGCAATGTCGGATGCATATAAAAAGATGGGTAATGCCGATTCTGCAGATGCTTACCGCAGAAGATACCTTGCCATGTCAGACTCTATATTCAATGTCAGTCAGTTTAATCTTGCAAACGGAAAACTCTTCGAATACGAGAATAAGGAGAACCAGAGGCGCATAGACCGCCTAATGTCGCAAAACTACATGCAGCTCGTAATTATAATCGTCTTCGTTGTTTTTGCCATTGCCGTAACTCTGCTCTATCTCGCCCTGCGGCGCAAGACGCGCAACTTGCAGGAGGCACAGAAAATGCTCGTTAGCAAAAACGAGGAACTTATGGCGAGTGCAAGAAACAGCAAGAAACTTCTCAGCAGTTATGTTGAGGCTCTCGACAGACATGAGGGGAAAGAAACGTCAGAGACGATAAACAAAGAGACAGACAATATAACAGAAGAAGAGGAGAAGACGAAAGACGACCACCGCTCGGATATTGCGCTCAACGATGAGCAGCGTAACCGATTGCTCAACAGCATAACGAAAGTTCTTGATGATGTGGAAGTGATTTCGTGTTCCGATTTCAACTTGCAGATGCTTGCCGATATGGTGAACTCTAATACCAAATATGTTTCGTGGATAATAAACAAGACCTACAACAAGAATTTCAAGACCTTGCTCAACGAATACCGAATCCGCGAGGCGTGCCGCCGATTGACCGATCGTGAACATTACGGCAATATGACCATTCAGGCTATCTATGAGGAGTTAGGCTATAACTCCGCTGCCAGCTTTATCCAGGCATTCAAGAAGGTGAATGGAATGACGCCGTCGGTATACCAGAAGCTGAAAAGTTCGGGAGACGAACTGAAAGATTAGTTAGAAATTTTTTTGGGTCTTCGTCAATTTTGGTGGTCGTTTTTAGACGAAAACCGACAAAACACCGTTATTTCTTGCTCGCCTTCGGCTTATATCTACAGGAGTAAAGTTTCACTTACGAGAGCAAGCTCTGGTCAT
>ERZ869991.464-NODE-464-length-14064-cov-4.468792_pt1 | contig 14064 bp, 5 predicted proteins | sample MGYA00520862_ERZ869991 | MGnify/ENA primary metagenome ERZ869991 (study PRJEB32232, sample SAMN07284978) | human gut metagenome | biome: human-associated habitat; material: feces | host: Homo sapiens | place: Tanzania | collected 2014-08-11 ...
GGCTTTGATAATCATGGTAGGCTGCTGGTTGGCAGGAAGTTGCTTTAAATAAGCGTCTCCATTGGTGGAAAGCATGCCCTGATTCAGACCCATATTGGGATCGCCGACTTGTTTAAAATTGTTGGCAATTTCCAAGCCTTTGGTAATAATGCCGAAGGTAGAAAAAGTTTGCCCACGCAGAAAATCGTTATTAGCGTAATTTATAAATACTTGAGTAGAATTGGTGTTGGGGCCAGCTTTGGCAAAAGCCAAAGTTCCGGCTTCTAAGTGGAAGAGACTGGGATCGTCATTAAATCTTTTTTCATTCCATTGACGCTGACCATCTCGCCAGTTAATGCCGAATTGAGCCACAAAAGGACGGGGATTCTTCACTACACGGAAGATAGGAGTATTGTCGTAATAACCGGCTTTGACCAACTCTACAAAACGCTTGGCGGCATTAGGGGCTGCTTGAGGATAAATTTCCATCTCAATATTGCCGGCGCTGGTTTTGAAGCGTACTTTTACAACTTCTGTAAGAGCAGGAGCGTTGTCATAGAAGGGCTTGAGATGTCTGTATTTGGAAGCGGCCTCCGGTTGGGCAGCTAAAAGATTTTGCTCAATACCAACATTAGGCTTGATTTGAGTCGGCTTTTCAGCTAAAGCTGAAGTCGGCCAGCAAGCACAACCAATTAGAGCTAAGGAAACGATGAGGCTTTTAGTAAAGAATTTGTTCATTTTATTTAAGTAGGTCGTTCCTTTCTTTAGTGGGTTAGGGAGAACCGGGCACGTTTTGAGCCGGTGGCAAAGCCCAAGCGTCTTTGATATGCGACATATCATTAAATGATAGCAAGCAAGGGAAGTCTTCGTGATAGCGCAAGCGGACCACTCCAGTATTTCCCAACTCCATAGACCATTGATACTGCCCCTTGGGTGGGCCGACGATTCCCCAAAGTATGGTTCGGATAATTCCGCCGTGACTGAAAGCTATCACACGTCCGTCTTTGGGCAAATCGCGTCTCCAAGCTTCAGCTCGGTCGGCTACGTCTTGCAAAGTTTCGGTGGCTCCCGGAAAGTAAGTTTTGTAAGGATCTTTCCACCAAGCGGTTACTTTGTCTTGCTCTTCTTTGGTAAGTTCATCCCAAGTGCGCCCTTCTACAATACCCATAGGAATTTCGCGTAAACGTCGATCTAAACGTATTTCTTGAGGATCCAAATCAGGAAGGGCTAGACGGGCTGTTTCTATACAGCGGTGCAAATCTGAACTCCAAACCTGGGTAAAGGGGACATCTTTTAAATTGTTCGCCAGGGCTCTGGCTTGGCTCTTTCCCAATTCGTTGAGGGGAACATCGCTATGACCTTGCCAGCGTTTGACTTTATTCCAATCGGTGCTGCCGTGGCGAACCAACCAAATTTCTAACATGGCCGCCAAGTTTGCTCCTTGCCAAGTCAATCCTGCCATTACCGATTTTTTACCCACTTGAGTGAATTTATTAACTTGCACAAACAAGCTATTTATTTTATTTTTTTTCTTTAGCATTTCTTTAATTCGTTATCATTTTTTGCTTATTTATTTTTCTTATATTTAATTGTTATAAAAGCTGAATTTTACAAGCTTTTTTTTACTAGATAATGCCGATGTTTTTTCTGATAATTATCAATAAGTATAGGTTATATGTAAAAAACATGACCTAAAAAATTGAGGAGAAACTTATGGCTTTAGATCAAATTTCCAGTTTTTTGGGTATCTCCGGTATTTCCGGCAATATATCTTCTTTTTCCGGAGCTAACTCTTCTGCTTCAGACTTTAGTTTAGCTGCTGAAGATTCTATATCGCTGTCTGGTTCGGAAGTATTGAGCTCTTTTGGTAATCTCAGTGTAGCTTCTTTAGATGAAGATAAAGCTTCCGAAGAAACTGATGGTGAAGCCCAAGCTTCAGAGGCAGCCCAAACTACCGAGCAAACTCAAGATAGTGAGGAAGCGTCTGAAACTGCTGCCAATGAAGAAGACAGTGCTATCGAAGAGAGCGAGGCTAATCAAGTAGCTTCTGAAGAAGCTGTGGAAGAAGCTGATAGTAAAAATGCTGAAGCTGCGGAAGCGTCAGCTTCTCAAACTACGGCTCAAACTGAAGCTTCCGAGCAGGCTGCTGCGGCTACTGAAGCCAATTCTGAGGTTGATGAAGCTGATACCGATTTAGAAGCTGCCCAGCGTGAGTTGGAAAATGTGATCGCTGAAGGCGACCGCGAGGGTAAAGAAGAGACTACGGCTGAAACTTTAAGCAGTTTAGAAGCCGAAATGGAAGAGCTTAAAAAAGAGCAAGAAGAAAAAATTCAAGAACGCGAGGCTTTGGAGCAAAAACAGGCTCAGCTGGTAGAAGAGCTGGCCGAAGCTCAGGCTGATGGAGATCAGGAAAAAGTTGAGCAGCTCAGCCAAGAACTGAATCAAGTAAATCAAGATTTAAGCAACACTCAAGATTCTTTAAGCTCAATGCAAAATGATATTTCTCGTTTGAGCGATACTATAGATTCTACTAAGAATCAGCTTGAACAAGAAAATGCTACCAAAGCTCAGAACCAACAAGACAAAGTTGAGGCTGCTCAGAGTGCTCAACAAAATGCTTCTTCCAATTTGGAACAAGCTCAGGCTAAAGCTGAAACTGCCAATGCCAATTCTCAGAGCGCCCAGCAACAAGCTAGCCAAGCTGGTGAGACCGCTACCGAAGCCAGTTCTGCTGCTCAAGCTTCTCAGAGTGAAGCTACTCAAGCTGCTTCTGAAGCTCAACAATCTCAATCTAAAGCCGAAGACGCTAAGAGCACTTTAGAGGAACTGAAAGCTGCCGCTGAGCAAGCTCGTACCGAAGCCAATAGCAAAGCTGAAGAAGCCGATCAGGCCGATTCTGAAGTATCTGAAGCCCAATCAGCTTTAGAAGAGGCTCAATCTGCCACCAAGACCGTTGAAGACGAAGATGGCAATACCACCGAAGTACAAGATGATGAAGCTATAGCTTCGGCTCAATCCGCTTTGGAGTCGGCTCAAGCCAAGGCTGAAGCTGCGCACACAGCTGCCGACGAAGCTGAAGATAAAGCTTCTCAATTAGAGGATATGGTCAGCGCTGCTGAGGGTACTTCCGAAAATGCTGAAGCTGAAGCTACTCAAGATGCGGATAATTCCGAGCAAGCTCAAAATCAAGCTGACGAGGATGCTACTCAAGCTGAAAACGCCGAAGCAGCTGCCTCTGAAGCCGATAGTAAAGCCGAAGAAGCGGCTGGCCAAGCTGACAGCGCTACGGAAAATGCCGAGCAGACCGAAGAGACGGCTTCTGAAGTTGACGACAAAGCTGATGAGGCTGAGGAGACCAATGGCTTTGAAGAGGCTGTCGGCGTAACTAACGAAGATTTGCAAAAACAAATTGAAGCTTTAGGCGAGCAACTGGCTGCAGCTCAAGCGGCCAATCAATCTTCCGGCAGCGGCAGTACGGGAAGTTCCGGAGGCAGCGGCAACTACGGCGGTGTTGGTAGCAGTGGAAGTGTAGGTAGTTCAGGAAGTTCTGGCAGTGTAAGTTCCGGATCGTCAGTGAAGAGAAGCAGCGCAGCCGGAGATTTAGATTTGTCTAATTGCTCAGATGAAGATATTGCCAGCGCTATTGATGGCTTCTTGTCCGAGCAAGGCTCTGAAGCTCCCGAAGGCACAGGCAAACTCTTTGTGGAAGCTGGTAAAGAATACAATGTCGATCCTTTGATTCTGCTTTCTATCGCTGGTCAAGAGACGCAATGGGGCAAAACCGGTATCGGCATCAATGGTTGGATGGGCGTAGGCGCCTACGATTCCAACCCCACTAATGCTACTACCAATTCCACATTCGCTGGCATTCAGAATCAGATACAAGTTGGAGCCAAGACTTTTGCCAATTTGCGTGAAAAGGGTGGATCCTCTGCCGATGCTTCAGTAGCTGATCAAACCGCTGCCGTTAATGAAGCCGGTTGGGCTACCGATCAAAATTGGCATAACGGCGTTACTAGCATCTATCAAAACCAGGTCAGCTCTTATATGCTCGAGCATTTGGAAGGTGCTTCTACCAAGGGCGGTGAGGGCATAGATGCTGCTCTTAACGAAGCTTTGTCTATGGAAGGCATGACCGAGAACTCTAATGCTGCCGAAATTAACGCTATTACCAAAGATTGTAACCAAAGTTGGGCTTTAGATTGCCAGTCTCAGCCCTGGTGTGCGGCTTTCGCTACAGGCATCTTGGCCAAAAATGGCGTCATGGACTTTAGCAATTGCTCCAACGTCAACTATACTCCCACCTTGGTGGAGTGGTCTAAGAGCGAAGGCACTTGGAGCCAAGCTGGAGGCGATTATGAACCTCAGTCTGGCGATATGATTATGTTCGACTGGGATAACACTCGCTCTGGTGCTGACCATGTAGGTATTGTAGTTAGCTACGATAGCTCTACTGGAGTTGTCACCACGGTTGAAGGTAACAGCGGCTCTCCCGGAGCTGTCAGAGTAAAAACTTATGATCGTAACCAAGCTTGTGTAATGGGTTACATTTCTCCTAACAAATAGAGCACAACTGCAGCTCTGATATTTAATAAACACTTTATAAGCAGCCTCCATGCTTGGAAGGCTGCTTATTTTTTTATATACAATGTAAAATAAATGTTAACGCGGCTTTTTGCACTAGATTAAGCGGAAATAATGATTGATAAAGGGAATAATAAAGGCGGAAAAAAGGTCATTTAACGCAGTGCGTCAGTCATCTTTTTTGTCTTGAAAGGTTAGGAGTAATTATTGAATGTCGTTAGATAAGATTTCAAGCTTTTTAGGAATATCCGGTATTTCCACCAATATGCCCGGCACTTCTTCTGCCGCGCCTACCAATAATACATTCGGCTTTGCTGCCGACGACTCTATTTCTTTATCCGGTTCCGAGGCTATCAATGCTTTCGGTTCTCTCAGTGTAGCTTCTTTAGACGATGAAGATGCGGCCGTTGAAGGTGCCGAAAATGCTGAAGCTGCTGCCGCTGAAGCCACCAAAGCTGGCGAAAAAACCGAAGAAGCTGGTGATAAAGCTGTTAAGTCTTCGGAAGAAGGCGAAAATGCCGACGCTAAAGCTGCTGTAGCCAACGAAGACGCCAAAGCTAAAGATGCAGCTGCTGCTGAAACGGCCGCTACTCAAGCCAAAACTCAAACTGAAGCAGCCGAGCAAGCCAAAACTGCCGCTGCAGCCAACGCCGACGTAGACGAAGCCAATACCGATTTGGAAGCTGCTCAGAGCGAATTGGAAAAAGTGATCAATGAAGGCGAGCAAGAGGGCAAAGAAGCCAATACTGCCGAGACTTTGGGCACTTTAGAAGCCGAGATGGAAGAGCTCAAGAAAGAGCAAGAGAAGAAAGCTCAAGAGCGCGAGGCTTTAGAGCAAAAGCAAGCTCAGTTAGTAGAAGATTTAGCCGAAGCCCAAGCTGATGGCGACCAGGAAAAAGTAGAGCAACTGAGCCAAGAGCTGAATCAAGTGAACCAGCAATTGAGTACCTATCAAGATGATATGAACTCTTTGCAAAATCGCATTTCCAATTTAAGTGACAATATCGATTCTACGCGCAACCAGCTTGAGCAAGAAAATGCCGCTAAAGCTGCTGCTCAGCAAGACAAAGTAAATAGCGCTCAGTCCGCTCAGCAGAATGCTGCTTCCAACGTAGAGCAAGCTCAAGCTAAAGCCACTTCTGCCAACGAGCAATCCCAAGCCGCCCAGCAAGCCGCTAGCGAAGCTGGCAATGCAGCTACCGAAGCTAATTCCGCCGCCCAAACTTCTCAGAGCGACGCTACCAAAGCTGCTTCCGAAGCTCAGGACTCCAAGTCTAAAGCCGAGGCTGCCAAAGCTGAAATGGAACAGCTTAAGTCTCAAGCTACCGAAGCTCGCACCGAAGCTACCAACAAAGCTGCTGAAGCTACTCAGGCCGACTCTGAAGTTGCTCAAGCTCAGTCAGCTTTGGAAGCTGCCAAGTCTGCTACCAAGACTATCGAAGATAAAGATGGCAACACCAAAGAAGTACCCGATGAGGAAGCCATTGCTTCAGCTCAGTCCGCTTTAGACTCTGCTCAAGCTAAAGCCGACGCCGCTCACAGCGCTGCCGACGCTGCCGAGAGCAAAGCTTCTGAATTGGAAAGCCAGCTCAGCGCCGCTGAAGGTAAGTCTGAACAAGCCGAAACTGCTGCTACCGAAGCTGCCAACGCTTCCGAACAAGCCGAAACCAAAGCTACCGATGACGCTACCAAAGCCGAGCAGGCCGAAACTGCCGCTTCTGAAGCCGATACTAAGGCTGAAGATGCTGCCGGCCAAGTCAATAGCGCCGACCAGAAGGTGGCCAAAGCTGAAAATACTGCTGGTCAGATTGATGACAAAGCTGAAAAAGCTCAAGACGGCGTGAGCACCGTTGAAGCCGCCAACGCTTCCGATAAAGCTGCTGCCGACAGCGCCAAAGATACTGCCGACGACGCCAAAAATGCCGCCGGTCAAGGTGAAGATGCCAAAGCCGTCGGCACCGAAGGCGCCAAAGATGGTGCTACCGACAGCGCTAAAGTAGATCCTGAAAAGCTTCCCGACGGCGTTTTCGTGGATAAGAACGGTACTCTTTACAGTGAAGATGGCAAGAAACTTCCTGAAGGCAGCACCCTCAATGAAGATGGCAAGTTGGTAAATGGCGATGGCCAGCTAATTGACAACAAGGGCAACCTCGTCAACGAAGAGGGCAAACGCATTGGCGCCGACGGCAAGGTAATGAGCGACGAAGAAATCGCTGCTGCCGACAAAGCTAAGGCCGATGAAGCTAAAGCTGATGAAGCCAAAGCCAACGAAGGTGCTGGCCAAGCTGCAGACAATTTGAGCGATTTCGAAAAAGCTACCGGTATCAGCAATGAAGATTTGCAAAAACAATTAAACCAACTCGGTCAACAGCTGGCCGCTCAGCAAGCTGCTGCCAATAACGGCGGCTCCGGCTCTGGTTCCGGCGGCGGTGGCAACTATGGTGGCGGAGGCGGCGGCGTCAGTGGCGTTGGCGGCTCCGGTGGCGCTGGCAGCGTCAGCTCCGGATCTTCTGTTAAGAGAAGCAGTGCCGCTGGTGATATCGATATTTCTAAGTGCTCCGACGAAGATGTCGCCAAGGCTATTGACGGCTTCTTAGCTGAGAAAGGCTCTCCCGCTCCCGCTGGCACTGGTGCTCTGTTTGTAAAGGCCGGTAAAGAAAATGATGTAGATCCTTTGGTTCTGCTTTCCATTGCCGGTCAAGAAACCCGTTGGGGCACTGCTTCTGGTAGCGTAGGTATCAACGGTTGGATGGGCGTAGGCGCTTACGACTCCGATCCTAACAACTCAACTCGCAATCCAACTTTCTCTGGCGTAGAGAACCAGATCAATGTCGGTGCTAGAACTTTCAAAAACTTACGTGCCAAGGGTGGCTCTTCTTCCGACGCTTCTATTGCCGATCAGGCTTCAGCTGTAAACAAAGCCGGTTGGGCTACCGACCAGAATTGGCATAATGGCGTAACTAAGATATATCACGATCAGGTTGGCGCTTACATGCTGGAAAACCTGAAGGGCGCCGAGCTTAAAGGCAGTAAGGGCATTGAAGGTGCTCTCGATGAGGCCCTCTCTATGGAAGGTATGACTGAAAGTGGCAATGCCGCTCAGATCAATGCCATTACCAAGGATTGGAACCAGAGCTGGGCTCTCGATTGCCAGTCTCAACCTTGGTGCGCCGCTTTCGCTACCGGTATGTTGGCTAAGCATGGCGTTATGGACTTCAGCGCTTGCGACAACGTCAACTATACTCCCACTTTGGTCAATTGGGCCAAAGGTCAGGGCACTTGGCGCCAGGGCGGCGGCGACTACGCTCCCAAGGCCGGTGATATGATTATGTTTGACTGGGACAACACTCGCAGCGGCGCTGATCACGTCGGTTTGGTAGTAAGTTACGATGCCGGTACCGGTGTAGTTACCACAGTTGAAGGCAACAGCAGCAACTCCGTAAGAGTAAAAACTTACGACCGCAACCAAGCTTGCGTTATGGGCTATATCGAACCTAACAAGTAAGCAATATATAGCTAACTAACGAGAAGCCCCTCGATTTCGGTTGAGGGGCTTTTTTTTTGTATTGCATTTCAAATTGAGGTAAAAAAATTAAAAGTTAAATAAATGTTAAATCAGTAGATAAATTCTAGATAAAGTAAACAAGCGCTTGATAATATAGACAACAGTACCTGTGTACAGGTCGAGCGCTTTTTGTGCTCGCAAAGGTAGGAGGGATTTTACTATGAGTATCAATAGCAGCTACGATAATTCTGCCGCTATCAGACAACAGCAAGCCGAAGAGGCTCGCCGCCGTCGCGAGGCCGAAGAAGCTCGTCGCCGCCAGGAAGAGGCTCGCAAAGCTGAAGAAGCTCGTAAGGCTCAAGAAGCTCAGCAAGCCAAACAGGCTGAAGAAGCTCGCAAAGCTCAAGAAGCCCAAAAGGCTCAAGAGCAAGATAAGGTCAGCGTTAGCGATAGCGAAGCCGCTAAAGCTGGTAGAGGAGTAAAAGTTGCTTCTTTAGACGACGAGAGTGGTAGCTTCTCTGTTAAAGGAGAAAAATTTAGCGGTAGCAGTGAAAGTGTAAAGGGCTTCGGCGGCGGAGGCGGCAAGTTTGGCGGCAAAACCGAAGAAAAAGGACTCTTAGAGAAGATCGGCGACAAGGTCAGCAATTTCTTTGGTGGCGTTAAAGATAAAGCCGAAGATATTAAAGATAAAGCTGTCGATGGCATTAAGAGCAAAGTTGCTGACGGTTTAGATGGCGCTTCCGGTTTAGCCGATAAGATCGGTATGGACGGACTTTCTGATGATCTCGAAGAAATGGCCGACAACCTCAGAGGCGAAGACGGCGAAGAAGTTTCCGACGCTGACAAGACCAAGGCCAAAGAGACCATCAAAGAGAAGCTAGAAGAAGTAAAAGAAAAGATTAAAGAAAAGAAGCTCGAGAAGCTCAACGAAGAGAAAGAAACTCAGACTAAGAAGCAAGAAGAGCTCGAGAAACAGCGCGACGAGACTATCGAAGAACTTGAAAAAGCTCAGGCTGCTGGCGATCAAGCCAAAGTTAAAGAGCTTACCAACAAGCTCGATGGTATCAACGACGAACTTTCCGAAGTAAATGACAAGCTCGACAAGATCAACAAAGAGATCGAAGAGTTAGAGCCCACTCCCGAAGAGGAGATGGAAGACCTCCAGAAAGACATGGATGAGCTTACCAAGCAAGAAGAAGCTAAGCTCAAAGAAAAAGAAGAGCTGGAGAAGAAGCAAGAAGAGCTCGTAGAAGAGCTGGCTGCTGCCAAAGCTGCTGGTGATCAGGAAAAGATTGAAGAGATCACCAATAAGTTGCAAGGTGTCAACGAAGACTTGGAGCGCGTCAATGGCGAGCTCGAAGATATTCAGACTCAGAAGCAGAATCTTCAGAAGGATATCGATAAGGTACAAGCTGAGATCGACGCTAAAAACGCTCCCGCTGAAGAGGCTGCTCAGGCCCAAGGCGCTCAGGGTAGCTCCGATGAAGCTGCTGGAGCTCAAGGTGCAGCCAATGGCTCTAATGGCGCCAATGGTGCCAACGGTTCCAATGGCGGTGGTAACAACGGTGGTACCGGAGCTGTCAATAATGGCGGCGGTGGCACCGGCGGCACTGGTGGCGTAGGCGGTACTGGTGGCACCGGCGGCACTCAGGGAACTGGCAGCACTGGTTCCGCTACCAGAACTACCGCTGCTGGCGATATCGATCTTTCTAAGTGCTCCGACGCCGATATTGCCAAAGCTATCGATGGTTTCTTGGCTTCTAAGGGATCCGATGCCCCCGAAGGCACCGGCGCTATGTTCGTTAAAGCCGGTAAAGAAAACAATGTAGACCCCTTGATCCTCCTTTCTATCGCTGGTCAAGAGACTCAGTGGGGCAAGACTGGTATCGGTATCAACGGTTGGATGGGCGTAGGCGCTTACGACTCCGATCCCAATAACGCCACCAGAAACTCCAAGTTCTCCGGCGTAGAAAATCAGATCAATGTTGGCGCCAGAACTTTCGCCAACTTGCGCTCCAAGGGCGGTTCTTCTGCTGACGCTTCCGTAGCTGAGCAAACCTCTGCTGTAAACAAGGCCGGTTGGGCTACCGACCAGAATTGGCATAAAGGCGTAACTAGCATCTATCACGATCAGGTGGGCGCTTACATGCTCGAGCACTTGAAAGGTGCCGAGACTAAGGGCGGCAAGGGCGTAGATGGAGCTCTCAGTGAGGCCGGCTCTATGGTTGGTATGACTGAAAGTGGCAATGCTTCCCAGATCAACGCCATTACCAAAGACTGGAACCAGAGCTGGGCTCTCGATTGCCAGCAGCAGCCTTGGTGCGCCGCTTTCGCTACCGGTATCTTAGCCAAGCATGGCGTCATGGACTTCAGCAAGTGCTCCAACGTAAACTACACTCCCACTTTGGTTGAGTGGTCTAAAGGCCAGAACACTTGGCAGCAAGGTGGCAATGGCTACGCTCCTAAAGCCGGCGATATGATTATGTTCGACTGGGATAACACCCGCAGCAGTGCCGACCACGTCGGTATCGTAGAGAGCTATGACGCTGCCAGCGGCACCGTTACCACCATCGAAGGCAACAGCAGCAACTCTGTACGCCGTAAGACCTACAACGTAAATGCTGCCTGCATTATGGGCTTCATTATGCCTAACAAATAAATATAGAATAGTGCTCCGCAAATAGGGACAAAAGGGGAGACGGCTTCTCGGGCTGTCTCCTCTTTTTTTGTGTTTTAAAGGGCAATTAAAAAAGCTTTACTAACTTTTAGTTTTGAATTATTATCTATGATAAGATGGGCTGTTTGCGTGCATTTTTGTCCATCATATTTTTACTCCCAGGGGTTCAGGAGGAACTTAATACATGTTAAATTCCCTTGCTCGCAACAAGGGGAGCAGACGTTGGCTAGGCTTGTGCCTTTTCGCTATGGCCTTCCTGTTTGTCGCTCTCGTCTCTGGTTGCGGCGGTTCCGGCAGCTCTGGCAGCGGCGGTGGCGCTCCTGCCAAAGAATACTCCGATGTTATTTTCCATTTCAACAATTTAGCCAGCGAGACGTTGGCTCGTGCCGTTCCCGATGGTACAACCCACATCCGTTTCACTGGCTCTACTAGCTCTCGTGAGGTTCTCTATGGCCCCACAACCAGAGATTACGCTCCTACCATCACTTTAGAGAAGGTTCCGGTTAAAGTAACCGGTTTCGTTCTCGAGTGTCTCAACAGCAATAATGGCCTCACTGCCATTATTCCTGTCAAAGTAGAGCTGAACGGTTATCGCGACACTGTTGTCGAGATTAACGATTACAAAGAGCTCAAAGATGTCGTAAAGAATGTGGTTGTCAATCCCACTTCTATCAACAATTTGTTAATCGGTTACAGCGAGAGCATTGCTGCTGTGGCTACTTTGAGCGATGGCCAAATTGTTGATATTACTCCTTACTTAACTTTCACTAGCTCCAACCCCAGCGTAGCCACTGTGGAACAGAATGGCTATGATGGTGCCAAAGTTACTGCCAGTAAGGGTGGCGACACCGTTATTTCCGGCTCCGTTTTGGGCGTTTCTATGCCTGATATCGCCGTTACCGTTAATGGTGGCGTAGCCGAAGACTCTGTCGGTTTTGAGCCCAAAGAATTACAAGTGGCTCCCAGTATCGCTGGTCAGTCCAGAGCTTTTGTCTACTTCAATAATGGCACTAAGAAAAACTTAGATGCTTCCAAAGTTACCTACTCTGTAAAGCCCGAAGGTATTGTTACCGTTGAAGCCGCTTCTGCCTCCGGTCCTGCTATTTGCAAAGTAACTGGCGTTTCTTCTGCTCAAGTTGGTGATACTGCCACAGTTACCATGACTGCTACACTTAGTGATGGCAGCACTCAGACTGCTGATATGAAAGTTACCATTATCGAGTCTGTACCTATTGGCTTAACTATTACCAACGATACTACTAGCGCAGATTGGCCTGCTGATTTAGGAGAAAACAAGCTTTACTCCAGCAAGAACTACAGCGCTTCTCAGTTTACTGCTACTGCTCAAATGAGCAATGGTAGCACCCAAGATGTCACCAGCCAAGTGACTTGGACTAGCAGCAACGAAGAAGCTGCCAAGTTCGATGAAGCTACCCCCGGTAAGTTGCAAGCTGTCGGCGTTGCCCCCGCTACTGCTACCGTAACTGCTACCTATGGCAGCTTAGATTCTACCGCTATCGACATGGAAATTATTAGCCCCAGTGTCGTAAAGTTGGAAGTAACTTCTATTGCCGACTTGGAAGCTGGAGTTATTTTATCCTTAGAGAGCGGCAAAGCTGAAACTGATCCATATAGTATTCTACTTAAAGCTACTAAAGGCAACGGTGAGGAAGAATACCCCACTATCGAAGGTGGTTTAGTCGCCGAACATCTCATTAATTCTGAAGCTACCAAGTCTGAAGATTATTTGCGATTTGAAGACAGTACCACAGCTGGTACTATCTATCTCTATGGCAAGAAAACTACTGGTGAGTTGGCTGAGGATACTTGGATGAAATTTACCTATCAAGGTATTTCTACCGAGAAGATTCCTGTTAAAGTTGTAGATGATAAGTTGAAAGTGTTTACTATCAACTTTATCGATCAAACCACCAATAAGTCTTACAGCGTTCTTAAAAAAGATGAAAATTATGAACTTGCTGTACCTTATGGTCGCAAATATACCATTAGCTTGCATGGTAAGGCCAGTTCTGGCAAAGACATGGGAGATATTTCCGGTAATTATTATTACGCCTATTTCCCCAAGTACAATTTGTATGAAGCTGCTGCCAATATAAACACCCTTTCCGACCAAGGCAGTGTTTCTAAGTCTAACCCTATAGCTGTTTCCGGTATTATTACCGATCCTAAGGATCCCAACTACTGTTGGTCTGAAACTCCTGAAGTCGCTTCCATTACTACCGGATATTCTCCCAACTCCTTCAGTAGCGAAGGCAAACGCGGTGAACATAGATATAACTATGTTGCTGCAGAAGGCGAAGAGGCTGCTAAAGGTGAGATTGTTGTAGTAGCTAGAGACAAGTCTACCGACGAAGAAGCTTTCCGTGTAAAACTTTACTTCGCTGAGCCTGCTGTAGACAGCTATTTAATCAATAGCTATGGCGCTCACTCCCGTCGTGGTGACAACTTAACCTTTGACATTCCTCGCGGAACTGAGTTTAAACTTGGTACCTATCAGGAAGTTATCGGTGTTATGTCTGATATTGACGAAGTAACCAATGATCACAGACTTGAAATTATCAGCGAGCATATGACCGTTGATGCTTCTTCTGTGAAGATGGACAACACGTCTTTCATCCTTGACAATCCTGCTACTAACGTCTTTACCAGTGTTGATAGTCAAGATGACTATAATACCCGCAACAATTTCAATTTGGATTATGCCCAGATGAAAAATGTTGTTGTCGATAACGAATGGGATGAAGAAGGTTACTTCGGTCAGGAATCTGTCGGTCAGTGGCTTAGCTACAACTGTGAGAATCCCGGCTTCATCTTCCGCTTAGAGCGTCCTATCGTTACTAGTGCCGATGTTAAGGTGCTCGATAGTAATAAACAGCCTGTTGAGCCCGACGCCAAGGGTAAATACCACTTCAAGCAAGATGAGAAGTTCTATTGCTACTATGCTGATGTAGTAACTAGCGACCATCAAGAACTTTACAAAGACTTGGAGATTCTGGCTACTACCAGTGAAATTCTTGGTTTGTATGTAGATGGCAATACCATTTATGTCTTGGAGCACGTTAAGATATTAGAGGACGGCACGGAACAGATCGCTACTCACACAGATCCTTACCATATGCTGGTAAGTCGCGAAGATAACCCTCTCAAGAATGGTTATACAAGCTCTGTAACTCTCATTCCTGACGAGAATTGCTACTACGACGCTAGCGCTTACAATGTAACTAAGAATATTACTTTAGATATTCCCTAGTTCACATAATCACTTGTAAGTTTTCGCTTAGAGAGTTTGTCTCTCTAG
>ERZ869991.467-NODE-467-length-14031-cov-3.335244_pt1 | contig 14031 bp, 13 predicted proteins | sample MGYA00520862_ERZ869991 | MGnify/ENA primary metagenome ERZ869991 (study PRJEB32232, sample SAMN07284978) | human gut metagenome | biome: human-associated habitat; material: feces | host: Homo sapiens | place: Tanzania | collected 2014-08-11 ...
GAGAGCCTGCTGTCCATCAGCTTCAGCTCCAGTCTGGCGCGGTACGGCGGCGATGTGGCTGTGGGTGCCATGACCGTCATCACCAGCGCTTCCCAGCTGTGCACCCTGCCCATTCAGGGCATCTGTCAGGGCGGTCAGCCGGTGATGAGCTTCAACTTCGGCGCGGACAAAAAGCTCCGCGTCAAGGAGGCGTTCCACTTCCAGTTGCTGCTGTGCAGCTGCTACACCTGCCTGTTCTGGCTGCTCATGATGCTGGCACCGGGCGCTGTGGCGGGCATCTTCACCTCGGATACCGCCCTTATTTCCTACACCACATGGTCCATGCGCATCTACATGGCGGGCATCTTTGCCATGGGCTTCCAGATCGCCTGTCAGCAGAGCTTTATGGCGCTGGGTCAGGCCAAGGTCAGCCTGCTGCTGGCCTGCCTGCGCAAGATCATTTTGCTGATCCCGCTCATCTTCATCCTGCCGCACCTGCTGCCGAACCCGGTGTTCGGCGTCTTTCTGGCAGAGCCGGTCAGCGATATTCTGGCGGCTACCATTACCACTATCACCTTCTTCTCCCGCTTCAACGGTATTCTGGAACGGGGCGCTGCAAAGGTGTAACGCATACGATTTGAATGCGCTCCGCGTTTTCCGGGTTGCGGCACCCAGCATCCGCATCGTGCCTTGGGCGGCACTTGCGTCTTGCTGGCCGCTGCCCCAACAACTCCTCCCTGTTTCCGCCGCTGGCGGCGGTCGTCGTCGTTGCTGGGCATATTCAGCGGAAAAATCATTTGAATAGAGCAAAAACGGGCAGCCTGCGGGCTGCCCGTTTTTGCATTTTCACGGGAGAGGTCATAAGAGAAAATAGCAGATGCAGTGCCTGTTTCCTGAGGAAACAGCGGCACTGCGGGAAGAACGATGCTTTTTGCAGTTACAGCGCATCCAGTGCGGTGCGGGCGGCGCGGATGTTTGCTTCACTGGTCTGCCAAATCTCAAACTCGGAAAAGCCCGGCAGACCCATGGGCACGCCCTCCCGCCGGAAGGTCATGCGGCTGTCCAGCACCTGCTTGCCGGAAAGGTGGAACGCCCGGGCACCGGTCTGGGCGGCAAGGGCGGGGATGTTGGCGGCAGATACGCCTGCGCCCACCAATATCTCCACTTCCTGCCCGGCAGCATCCACCAGCTGCCGCAGCAGGGCAGCACCCTGCGGTGCGCTTGCGGCCTGTCCGCTGGTCAGGATGGTTGCAAGTCCCAGCTGCTTTGCGGCTTCCAGTGCGGCAAAGGGGTCGCAGCAGACATCAAAGGCGCGGTGCAGGGTGCAGTCCACGGTGCGGTGTGCTTTTTCTGCCGCCTGCCGGGCTGCGGCGTAGATGGGGCGCAGGGCGTCTAAGTCCAGCGCGCCCGCCGGGGTCAGTACGCCGGTCACGATGCCGTCTGCACCGGCAGCAACCAGCTCGGCGGCGCACTCGGCCATCTGCGCCAGCTCGTAGCGGTCGTAGCAGAAATCGCCGAAGCGGGGACGGATAAGCGCCCGCACCGGCAGACCGGTCTCAGCCTTGACCTGACGCAGCAGGGCAGGGGAAGGAGTGGTGCCGCCGATAATCAGGTCGGCGCACAGCTCCAGCCGGTCAGCGCCGCCGCGTTTTGCCGCCAGCGCGCTGGCGGTGCTGTCTACGCATACTTCCAAAGTATAATTCATTTGAATCTCCTGTGATATAAAATAGAGTTGCTACACAGTCTTTTTGAATGTAGCAACTCTATCGGGCTTATGTAAAAGATTGCAGTAGGATTGTAATAGCTGAAAAATCCTCTGAAGAGGAATTCATTATATCAATCGCTTGTGTGATGGAATACCCTTCAAAAATATTTTTGAATTCTCTCGTCAGACCCAAATGCCGTAAAACATTTCCTGACTTCCAACCGCGCGTTTTTTGCCCATCTAAGCCAAGAACCTCGGTATCTAATTGACAATGACCTTTTTTATCAAACAAAAAGCCTTTTACGATTTTTGCTTTTTGGTCAAAAGTGTATGTGTCAAATAAGCGGTCAGGAGTGCTTTTCAGGTGTGGAAGTAACATATAGATGAAACTCCTTATACACTTTCAAGAAAGCGGACGAAACCGGCACGGCCTGCTTCATCCAGTTTGTACACACCGGCATCTGCCAGCACCTGTGCGAACACATAGCCTACCTCGTCCTGCAAGATCAGGTGCACGTTGTCGGCGTTCAGCTCCGGGTGCTTTGCAAGGATCTCCTCCGCCCACGCGGCGTGCTTTTGCAGGCTTTCGGGGTATTCTGCGGTGGGCAGGTGCGCCACCAGCACATCAGCAAGGTCGAACAACTCCTGCTTCAGGCGGCTGGGCAGCACAGCCAGACCCATCACCTCGATGAGGCCGATATTCTCCTTTTTGATGTGGTGCAGCTTGGCATGGGGATGGTACACGCCCAGCGGATGCTCCGGGGTGGTGATGTTGTTGCGCAGCACCAAGTCCAGCTGATACTTGCCATCCCGCATCCGGGCGATGGGGGTGATGGTGTTGTGCGGCTCGCCGTCGGTCTCGGCAAAGATAAAGCAGCTCTCGTCGGTGTAGCCGCGCCATGCAGCCAGCAGCTTATCGGCCAGTTCCACAAGGCGTGTGTCATCTGCACAGGTCAGACGGATGCAACTCATGGGCCAGTGCACGATACCTGCCTCCACATCCTCAAAGCCGGGGAACACCCAAGGTTTTTCAATAGGAGCTTTGGCCATGGCAAACTCGTAATGACCGCCCTGGAAGTGGTCATGGCTCAGGATGCTGCCGCCCACGATGGGCAGGTCGGCGTTGCTGCCCACAAAGTAGTGGGGGAACAGACCCACAAAATCCAGCAGCTTGCGGAAGGTCGCCCGCTCGATCTTCATGGGTGTGTGCAGGTTATTGAACACGATGCAGTGCTCGTTGTAGTAAACGTAGGGGCTGTACTGCAAATTCCACGCGCTGTCGTTGATGGTCAGCGGGATGATGCGGTGGTTTTCGCGGGCGGGGTGGTTCATGCGGCCTGCATAGCCCTCGTTCTCAGCACAGAGCTGGCACTTGGGATAGGCGCTCTGGGGGGCTAGCTTTGCGGCGGCAATGGCCTTGGGGTCCTTCTCCGGCTTGGAGAGGTTGATGGTGATATCCAGATCGCCGTAGGAGGTCTTGGTGACCCATTTCAGATCCCGCTTGATGCGGTAGCGGCGGATATAATCGGTATCCTGACTGAACTTATAGAACCAGTCGGTAGCGGCCTGCGGGCCTTCGTTTTCGTAGCGCTCCGCAAAATTGGCGCGCACGATGCTGGGACGCGGAGTCAGCACGCCCATGAGCTTGGTGTCGAACAAATCGCGGGCGGTGGAATTGTCCTCGCACACGCCGCGGGCTGCGGCGTCGTCCACCAGCGTTTTCAGGATGCTTTCCAGATCGGTGTAGCATACCTCGCCCTCGGGTGCCGTAAAATCGTCCAGCTGCATGGTCATGAGCAGCTGGTTGCGGATGTAGATCTCGTCATCGGGCAGGATCAGCCCGGTGTCCAGCCCGTAGTTCACGAGCTGCTGGATGGCAGTGGAGATCACAGCACAGCACCTCCCTCAGGACGGATGTTCAGCACATGGCAGCGGCCAGCGCCGAGGATCTTTTCCATGTTTGCCTTAAAGTCTGTCAGCATCTCCACCGGCACAAAGGCCTGCACCGTACCGGCAAAACCGCCGCCGTGCACGCGCACAGCACCCTTGCCGCCCAGATAATGCTTGGCAGCGGCGATGGTCACAGCCACCTCCTGATGCTCCTTGTAACCGGCGGGGATGACGTTCTGCAAATACTCCCAGCTGCTGTCGCCGGAGGCGGTCACCAACTGCAAAAAGGCATCAAAATCGCCCTCGCGCAGGGCAGCTACCTGCTGGGGTACGCGGTCGTTGTCGGCGTAGAAGTGGAAGGCGCGCAGCACAGCGCGGTCGCCGCACTGCTTGCGGCAGGCCGGGATGTTTGCAAGGAAGGTCTCGAACGGCACATCCCGCAGCACCTCGCCGCCGCACACAGCGGCCACAGCGCGGCACTCGTTGGGGATGGCGGCGTACTCATCGGTCAGGTCGGCATGGTCTGCACCGGAGTCCAGAATGCACAGCGCCAGACCGGCCTTGGAAAAGTCCACCTGCACCGGCTCCACGTCGGGGTTTGCCTTGTCGGCAAAGTCGATGGTGATAATGTTGCCCACGCTGGAAGCCATCTGATCCATCAGGCCGCAGGGCTTGCCAAAGTAGACGTTCTCTGCCCACTGGCCGATCTGTGCAATGGCGATGGGGGAGACCTTTTCGGCCATGAAGCAGTCGTTCAAGATCACGCCGACCAGCACCTCAAAGGCGGCAGAGGAAGAAACGCCGCTGCCCTTGGGCACGTTGGAGGAGATGTACACGTCCAGACCGGACAGCTTTGCGCCGCGCTGACGGAAGGCCTCGCACTCGCCGCGCAGCAGGGAAGCGGTGGTGTTCTCCTCCTCCTTGCGGGCGGTCAGGTCGTCAAGGTCGATGACGCACAGGTCGTACCCCTCGCTCTGCACGCGCAGCTGGTTCAGGCTGTTGGGGGCGGCAGCAGCAATCATATCAATGTTCACGCTGCCTGCCAGCACACGGCCATGCTGGTGGTCGGTGTGGTTGCCGCCGATCTCGGTGCGGCCGGGGGCACTATACAGACCAGCCTCGGTATGTGTACCGAAGGTGGTCTCTAACCCGTCCAGAACAGCCGCATAGCGGGCTGCCTGTGCAGGGGTCTGGTCGGGGGTGCAGCAGTACAGCGCAGCCAGACGCGCAGCGTGTGCGCCCTCGGTCAGCTCCTGCTTCCAGGTGGAAATGGACTTCATCATGGAAATTTCCTCCTACTATTATGATCGGAAAAGTCGATGCAGCCGTTCGCAGCTGCCGTAGCTGCTTCTATAATAGTCAAACGCAACGCAAAAAACCATGTGTTATTGTTGCATCTCGATGAAAAGTTGCAAAAAACACCGGCGGGAGCCGGTCGGCTAGCCAAGAACAAATAAAATAAAAGTTTTTCCGTCAAAACGGAATGCTTGGCATAAATGCACACAAATCCCGGAATTTTGAGCGCTGCGCCCAAAAAAGACGGGATGGAAAATTGCACTTTGCACAAAAAACACAGCGCCGCACTCCCGGGAAGGGCCCGGTCAGCGCGGCGCTGTGCTGGCAAATTATAAATCGTTAAGGAGAACCGGCCGGGCGCAGGGGCAAAACCGGCACCCGGTCAGGAATGGCGGAAAACGTTCAGACGTTCCGGGTGCAGCAGCACCGGGGTGCACAGACAGCGGCAGACGGTGCGCCGGACTGGTCGGCGGTGCGGCGCAGCAGCATCCGCTTTTTGTCGGCAGCGTACAGTGCGTCCAGATAGACCTTCCGGAACAGGGGAGAACCCTCCAGTGCGGCAAGGTTCATCAGGCGTTCGATATAAGCATCATATAGGTTCAGGCAGAAGTTTTTCATTAGAACAGATCCTCCGTGCAAAGGTGTGTGCGGCAGCAGGTATCCGGAGTATCTTGCAAGATCCTTGGTACAATGCTATTATATAACCAAACAGAAAAAACTGTTAGCAAAATTTCACTGTATCAATAGGAGAAAATCGCCATGATGGATGAAAACGGGGTATGGCAGGTCGTTGTAGGGGCAGATGGGCAGGAGCAGGTGATCATCGGTACACCGGAGTTCCCGGTGGAGATGTGGGGCGCATGGAACCGCACGCAGGAAACGCTTTGCACGGGTGTGCCATGGCATTGGCACCCGGAATTTGAGATCGATGTCGTTACCGGGGGCGCAGAGCTGATGCAGGCGGATGGCAAGACCTTCCGTCTGCAGACCGGGCAGGGGATGTTCGTCAACAGCGGGGTGCTCCACGCTTCGGAAAGAGCGCCGGACACACCGATCACACACCATGATTCGCTGGTGTTCCACCCTTCTGTGGTGGGCGGTGCCACCGGCAGCGTGTTCTGGCAGAAATATCTCAGCCCACTGATCGCAGCCCCGGAGTGTCGCTGTGTGCCGCTGCTGGGCGAAACAGAATGGGAGCGGCAGATCCTGGCGGAGATGCAACATATAGCGCATCTCTGGCCGGAAAAACAGCCGGGCTATGAGTTTGCGGTGCGGGCAGCGCTTTCCAACATTCTTTTCCTGCTCAAGGAGCATTGTGTACAGCACGCGCCCGCGCCTACCGAACAGGAGCTGCGGGATGCCGAGCGCATCAAACAGATGGTGGACTTTGTGCGCCTCCACCGGGAGGACCCCATTACCACCGCACAGATCGCAGCCAGTGCATCCATCAGCGTCAGCGAGTGCCTGCGCTGCTTCCGCCGCATGATGGACCTTACCCCTAAAGAGTACCTGTGCCAGCACCGCATCCGCCACGCCGCCACCCTGCTGGAACAGACGGATAAGCCTGTTGCGCAGATCGGGGCGGAGTGCGGTTTTGAGGATATGAGCTATTTTGCCCGGGTATTCCGCGCCCGGCAGGGCTGTACGCCCTCGGCATACCGGGCAAAACTTCGGAAATAAAGCGAGGGGCTGGTGCACCTATGCTGTGCAGCAGCCCCTCGCGGGTCATTTATGAAATTCGCTGCCGGTCAGGCCGTCAAGGTTCAGCATTCCTTCCAGTGCGGCAATGTCGGCGTTCACGTCCAGCGCATCGGCTTGGAACAGCTTGTCCAGCTGGTTTTCAAAGGCGGTCACCAGCAGGTCCATGCTGCGCTCGATGCTGTGCTTGGCTTCGGTGATGTTCGTGCCCTCCACCGCCTGCCCGGAAAGGCTGGCGTAGGTGTTCAGCAGCTTGAGCGCGGTGGGTAGATAGTAGTTCATAAACTTTTGCAGCTGTGCCTTTTTGTCCGGGTCCTTCTGCGCCAGCGCAAAGATGCGCCCGCTGACCTCTTCCAGCCGAGAGATCTTCGCGCTCATCACCGGGTCGGGGATGGCATCGTTCACCTCCCGCAGCTGGCGCAGCAGGGCGGCGTACTCGTCCTCTGCGGCGGGCTGAGCTTTAGGTGCCGGAGCGGGTGCGGGCTTTTTCGGCTGCGGTGCCGCGCCCCGCACCACCAGCGTGTCGGTGCGGTTGTCAATGTAGGCATCCGCGCCGAAGTATCCGTGCTCGATGGCGCTTTTCACCGCAGTGCGTCCCCGGGCAGCGTCCATCCCGGCAGCGGCAAATAATTCCGGCAGTGGGATGTTGTCCCGCTCGCCCACCACCTTATCCAACAGCCGCTCCAGCTTATGGATACGACTCATCCGCAGGCCGGTCAGCAACGCGCCGCCGCCGCCAATGGCCATGGCAATATTGGAAAACAGCTCCCCGGGGTCGGGCCAAAACTTCCACACACTGATGACATCCACCGCGTCCGTCACGCCGGCAAGCAGAAAGACCGCACCCATGATGGTGCAGAGGGTGGCAATATTCTTGTGCCATTGCTTGGCGCTTTTCTGCGCCTCGGTAGGCACATCGTGTCCGTAAACAGGCTCACTCTTCCGGTCGGGCTCCGGCCCAAGGTCGGCGCGGTAGTCGCCCCGGGCAGCGGCGGCTTCCTGCTCCTCCTTCTGCACCTTCTGGTCGATGCCCTTCAGGATGAACAGCAGCACCCCCAACGGCCCGGACATCGCCATCACGATAAAGATGGCAATGGTGGGGATCTTTGCAAAATAATGTTTTCTCGGCTCCATGAAACAGGATTCCTTTCACAGAAAGATAAAAATAAAAGACCACGTTCCACTCTATTATAGCGGAGCGCGGCCTTTTTGTTAAGGGGGTATTTCTGTGCGCGAAAGGTTTACTTCATCAGGCTGCAAACGGCTTCGGCATAAGCGGCGGGGTCGTCCACGGGCAGACCCTCGATCAGCTGTGCCTGTGCGTACAGCAGGGCGCTGTACTTGTTCAGCTTCTCGGTGTCGCCAGCCTCCTGTGCGGCCTTCAGGGCGGCAAACACGGGGTGGTTCACGTTCAGCTCCAGCACCTTGTCGCTCTTCACGCCCTCGCTGCCGGGTTGCTTGGACAGCACCTTCTCCATCTCAATGGACAGCGGGCCGTCAGCGCTCAGGCAGACGGGGTGATCCTTCAGGCGGGTGGAGACCTTGACCTCCTTCACCTTGCCGTTCAAAGCGTCCTTCATGGCGTCGAACAGTGCCTTGTTCTCGGCAGTGGCATCCTCGGCGGCCTTCTTCTCCTCTTCGGATTCCAGACCCAGATCGCCGCTGTTCACGTTCTTGAACTCCACGGTGCCGTCCTTGCCCTCGGCATCCTTGCGGGGGTAGCTGTGCAGGATCTGCAGGCAGAACTCGTCCACGTCCTCGGTCAGCAGCAGCACGTCAAAGCCCTTGTCCAGCACAAGCTCTGCGGAGGGCAGCTTTGCCAGACGGTCGGTAGAGTCGCCTGCGGCAAAGTAGATGTACTTCTGCTCGGCGGGCATCTTGTCGATGTACTCCTGCAGGGTGACCATCTTCTGCTCCTTGGCAGACCAGAACAGCAGCAGGTCGCGCAGCAGCTCGGCGTGCATGCCGTAGTCAGAGTAAGCACCAAACTTGATCTGACGGCCGAACTCCTTCCAGAACTCCTCGTACTTCGCACGGTCGTTGTTCAGCATGGCGTGCAGTTCGTTCTTGATCTTCTTTTCCAGTGCGTTGTGGATCAGCTTCAGCTGGCTGTCCTTCTGCAGCATCTCGCGGCTGATGTTCAGGCTCAGGTCCTGACTGTCCACAATGCCCTTCACAAAGCTGAAATAATCCGGCAGCAGGTCGGCGCACTTTTCCATAATCAGCACACCGGAGGCGTACAGGGCCAGACCCTTCTCATAGTCCTTGGTGTAGAAATCGTAGGGGCGGTGGCTGGGCACGAACAGCAGGGCGTTGTAGTTGGCAGTGCCCTCGGTGCGGCTCACGATGACCCGGGCGGGGTCGGCGTAATCGCCGAACTTATCCTTGTAGAAGCTGTTGTACTCCTCGTCGGTCACTTCGCTCTTCTGCTTCTTCCAGATGGGAATCATGCTGTTCAGGGTCTCCAACTCGGTGTAGGTCTCCCACTCGGGCTTGTAGTCCTCGGGCTTGGGGTCCGGTTCCGGCTTCTGACGGCTCTTTTCACGTTCCATCTGGATGGGGTAGCGCACATAGTCGCTGTACTTCTTCACGATAGCCACGATGCCGTATTCGTCCAGGAAGTTGTCGTATTTCTCAGTGTCGGTATCCGGCTTGATGTGCAGAATGATCTGGGTGCCCACGGTGTCCTTCTGGGCGGGGGTCATTTCGTAGCCGTCCACGCCGGAGGACTCCCACTGCCATGCCTCGTCCGAGCCATAAGCCTTGGAGATAACGGTCAGCTTATCGGCCACCATAAAGGCGGAGTAGAAGCCCACGCCGAACTGGCCGATGATATCAATGTTCTCGTCCTTGTTGTCCTTCTTGAAATCCAGAGAACCGGAGTGAGCAATGGTGCCCAGATTCTGCTCCAGCTCTTCCTTGGTCATACCGATGCCGTTATCCTCCACGGTCAGGATGCGGTTTTCCTTATCGCGGGTGATGAGAATACGAAAATCGCCCTTGTTCATGCCCACGGAGGTGTCGGTCAGGCTCTTATAATACAGCTTGTCGATGGCGTCTGAAGCGTTGGAAATCAGCTCCCGCAGGAAGATCTCTTTATTGGTATAGATGGAGTTGATCATCATGTCCATCAGTTTTTTGCTCTCTGCCTGAAATTCTTTCTTGGCCATAATACAAAACCTCTTTTATCACATATTTGGTGCGCCGTGCCCGGTAAGCCACCGAAACACTTAGCACTCATAACTTCTGAGTGCTAATATACAACGACTTGCAGGGAAAATCAAGGCTTTTCATAAAAAGTTAAAAAAGTTAAAATTTATTCTCCCGTGCACGAAACGGCGCGCCCGGATCGTTTCTTATATGAAGGACGAAATTTTTTCGGAAAAGCTTTCCCACTTTTGCACAGACTGTGCTATAATGGAGCGAGTATGCCGGAAGGATGTGAGAAAATGTCAAAACAGGGCGATGCCGCTTACGCATGGTTCTTGCAGGGCTATAATTGCAGTCAGAGCGTGGTGGCGGCGTTTGCACCGCAGCTTGGCCTGACCGAGGAGATGGCGCTGCGCCTTTCCGCAGGGTTTGGCGCAGGCATTGGCCGGATGCGGGAGGTGTGCGGGGCGTTCTGCGGCGTGGTGACCGTGCTGAGCATGGTCTATGCCGACCCCGCCGACCCCAAGGATAAATCCCGGATGTACGCGCTGGTGCAGCAGGCGGCAGAGCAGTACCGCAGCCGCAACGGCGGCGGCAGCATCATCTGCCGGGAACTGCTGGCAAAGGCGGGCGCTGCCCCCACCGTGGGCACGGCGGCAGAGGAACGCACCGCAGACTATTATAAAAAGCGCCCCTGCCCGGAGCTGTGCCGTCTATGTGCCGACCTGTGCGCAGAGTTCATTGCAGCCCACCCGGAGGGGCGGCACGGCTTTTATAAGGAGGATGCGTAAATGCAGCTTGAGCAACTGGAACTGACCGGCGGCGGTACGCTGACGCTCTACCTGCGGGAGAGCGTGGAGGCCATGCCGCATTTCCGGCAGCGCCCGCTGGTGCTGGTGGTGCCCGGCGGCGGCTATACCCACGTCAGCCCCCGGGAGGGCGACCCCGTGGCGCTGCAATTTGCGGCAGCGGGGTACCACACGGCGGTGCTGCACTACGCAGTAGGGGAGAATGCCCAGGACGCACTGCCCATGCGGCAGTTGGCACAGGCCATCGGCCTTGTGCGGCAGCACGCGGAGCGGTGGAATATCCTGCCGGATCAGATTGCTTTGTGCGGCTTTTCTGCCGGCGGGCATCTGGCACTTTCCGGTGCAGTGTGGGATATCCCCGGCATGACAGACCAGCCGCGCCCCAACGCCCTGCTGCTGGCATACCCGGTGGTCACTGCCGGAGAATACGCCCACCGGGGCAGCTTTGTGCAGCTGACCGGTACGCAGGATATTGCCGCCCACCAGCGCTTTACGCTGGAGGATAAGATCGCCCCAGCCACACCGCCGGTGTTCGTCTGGCATACCATGGAGGACGAGACCGTCCCGGTGGAAAACACTCTGCTGCTGCTCAGTGCCCTGCACAAGGCGGGCGTACCGTGCGAAGCACACCTGTTTGAAAAGGGACGCCACGGCACCAGCATCTCCACCCCGGAGGTGGACGCCGACAGCGCCCACCGCAACCGCTGGGTGCAGCTTGCGGTGGAATGGCTGAACGATACCTTTTCCTTCCACGCCTGAGATAACCGACTGAAACAGGAAAAGCGTGTGTAAATTTTAGTCATACCTACAAAAAATTCACAAATAAACCGTTGACTTGCACAGGCGTATGCCGTATACTGTCCAACGGGGATAAAACCACGAAAGAAGGAAACAAAAATGGTTATGGATCCCACACTGCCGCGCATCAAGGTGCGCGATCTGCTCATGCAGGCATTTCTCACCGGCTGGGAGCGCTCGGATAAGAGCACCTCGCAGGACGAGTACCTGCAAAGCTCCATTCAGGTCATTGAGATGCTGCAGGTGGAGCCGGAAAACCTCTATGCAGAGGAGGGCCTTGGCCTGCCGGACGGCGAAGAGGTGGATCATCTGGACGATCTGCTGCGGGCAGATGGCTTCTGGCTGTACTACGGGGTAGAAGCGGAAAACTTCTTCCTCATCCAGTGGTACCCGGACGAAGCCGCTGCCAATGCAAAGCTTGCTCAGCTGGAAGAACTGGGCGATGGCAAGCAGTATCTGGTGGATCTGACCCTCAAGCGGGCAAACCCCTCCAAGGCCGAAAACTTCGGCAATTCCAACCCGGTGCAGCTCCGCTCCTGACATTTTGAGTTGAAAGGAAATTTTGCTCATGCAGCTTTCTGTTACGGAACGCGAACAGCTTTATGCCATTCTGGAAAAATACGATCAGAACCCCAAGGTGCAGCAGATGCGGGAGTTCATCCAGCACGGGGACGTTACCACCTATCAGCACTGCAAGAACGTGGTGCTGGTCAGCTGCTGGCTGAACCATCGCCTGCATCTGGGTGCAGACGAGACCTCGCTGGCTGTCGGTGCTTTCCTGCACGATTTTTACCTGTATGACTGGCACAAAAAAGGCACCTTCCACGGCATCCGCCGCCTGTTCGAGATGCACGGCTTCTCCCACCCGGGTCGTGCCTGTGTCAATGCGGAACAGGTGTTCCATATCACCAAAAAGGAACAGAGCATCATTTCCAGCCACATGTGGCCGCTGACCTTCCGTCATGTGCCCACCTGCCGTGAGGCCATCATCGTCTGTCTGGCAGATAAGTACTGTGCTGTGGTGGAGAGCATGTTCCAGCGCGCCCGGGTGGCCGACGCGGATGCTCCGGACAATGAGTGGTAAGAAAGGACGTAAAACCAATGTCTCAGGAAATTACAAAAGAACAGATCGCAGCTTTTGACGCCGATTTCAGCGCCCAGCGCGCCAACCGCGTGGCCATGAACGCCGTGACGAACAACGGCCTGCTGGCCTCCGCCGTCCAGCGCGGGGCTGTGGAAAACGACGTGCACGAGTACTCCATCTGCTTGAAGCAGGGCGATATCTGCAACCAGAAGCAGAGCGGCCGCTGCTGGATGTTTGCGGCACTCAACACCATGCGCTATCAGGTGATGCAGAAATGCAACCTCAAGACCTTTGAGCTGTCGCAGGCCTACCTGTTCTTCTGGGATAAGCTGGAAAAATCCAACTACTTCCTCGAGAGCATCCTTGACACGCTGGACGAGCCCGCCAATGGCCGTCTGGTGTCCTATCTGCTGATGGCCCCTGTGAACGACGGCGGCCAGTGGGATATGCTCTGCAATCTGGTGGAAAAGTACGGCGTGGTGCCCAAGACCGCGTACCCCGAGTCCAAGGCTTCTTCGGGCAGCCGCGAGATGGACAGCACCCTGACCGAGAAACTGCGGGAGGATGCCTGCATCCTGCGCCGGATGCACAAGGAGCATCTGGACATGGACACCCTGCGTGTGCGCAAGAACGAGATGCTGAACGAGATCTACCGCCTGCTCTGCATCTGCCTGGGCGAGCCTCCCAAGACCTTTACCTTTGAGTACCGCGATAAGAACAACAACTTCCACCGTGAAGAGGGCCTGACCCCCAAGAGCTTCTTTGAAAAGTATGTGGGCGTTGACCTGAGCGACTATGTCAGCCTCATCAATGCTCCCACCGAGGATAAGCCCTACGGACGCAGCTACACCGTGCAGTACCTGGGCAACGTGAAAGAGGGCAGCGCCGTGCGCTACCTCAACCTGCCCATCGAAGAGCTGAAGAAGGCTGCCATCGCCCAGATGAAAGACGGCCAGCCCGTCTGGTTCGGCTGCGACGTGGGCAAGCACTCCGAGCGGGATTCCGGCATCATGGATCTCGACATCCGTGGTCTGGAAGATCTGTTGGATACCCGGTTCACCATGACCAAAGCCGAGCGCCTGGACTATGGCCAGAGCCTGATGACCCATGCCATGGTCTTCCAGGGCGTCAATCTGGATGAGAACGGCAAGCCCAACCGCTGGCGTGTGGAGAACAGCTGGGGTAAGGAGCCGGGCAAGGACGGTTACTACCTGATGACCGACCGCTGGTTCGATGAGTACATGTATCAGGTCGTGGTCAACAAGAAGTACCTGACCGCCGAGCAGATCGCTGCCTACGAGGCAGAACCCATCGCTCTGGAGCCCTGGGACCCCATGGGCTCTCTGGCTGTGGTGCGATAAATGCGGGGAATGACCTGTAAAGTAAAAATACAGTACAGATAAAAAATACCACTGTGCGCCAAAACGTGCACAGTGGTATTTTTGCTTGTGCGGCTTATAATTTTTTGTATCCCGTCGGCTCGTCCTCTTTGCAGCGGTGCTCCATCAAAAAGGTATCCAGCCAGCGGCCATGGCAGTCGCGGGCAATGCGTTCCCGCCGCCCCACCAGACGGAAGCCGCACTTGGCGTGCAGGCGGCGGCTGGCCTCGTTGTCCTGCAATA
>ERZ869991.469-NODE-469-length-14020-cov-5.269382_pt1 | contig 14020 bp, 8 predicted proteins | sample MGYA00520862_ERZ869991 | MGnify/ENA primary metagenome ERZ869991 (study PRJEB32232, sample SAMN07284978) | human gut metagenome | biome: human-associated habitat; material: feces | host: Homo sapiens | place: Tanzania | collected 2014-08-11 ...
CGCAAAAGATACATAATCGAAACCATTAATGACTTGCTTAAAAACACAGCTCAGATTGTACACTCGCGCCACAGGTCGGTGACGAATTTCATCATGAATCTCATATCGGCATTGGGAGCATACTGTTTCTTTGACAATAAACCGAAGGCTCTTGTCGGATATACCATTGAAAACACAAGACAGTTGAGCCTTTTCTAACAAGGAACATTTACATTGAGGGGTTTTTATCTTAGCAACCATCTTGAATCTATGGATGGCTGCTAAGTATCTATAACTTTTTTCGAAATAGTTATGGCAACTTTTAGACGTGCTGTATTATCCCGAACTGGGGTAGATTTGCTTGCATTATTACATATATATATATTTGCATCAAATTCACAACGTGTGAAATATTTACTATAAAATTGGATGTTGCCAAGTTTGACAGAAATGCGTTTCCCTGCAATGTCTGTCCTAAAGGAGTATCTTTCCTTTTATTATTAAGTAAAGAAAGAATATTCTTTTTAAGCCAACCTTCTATATAATTTAAAATTCAAACATATGAAGAAATCATTATTTATATTACTATTGTTTTTCTGTCATTTATCAGCAACAGCACAAAATGCAGATCAGACAGTCGGTCAACTCGTAAATAGTCAAAACTGGCTGGAATTGAACAAACAATATCCACAGCTAAAATCTCAGATGAAGTCGGAGGTGCTGAAAAATATTGCCGAAGCAATGATTGGATACCAGTTCAACCGACCAAAACAAACCATGCAAGCTATTAATATTTTACTTAATAAGCATCAGACAGAACTTTGAACTCAGAATACATACAGTTTCATCATTCTTCTTGCCAAGACACTCTGTCAAGAAGGACAATATGCAAGTGCTGCTTCGATGATGAACAACATTCTCCCGGCGTTGTCTTCACAGCCTCGCGAGGGATTGGTAGTAGCACTATTCACATTCAATAAAGAAATACAAGCTTTGAAGAATCAGCAACCAATAAAAATCATTCCAGTATCACATGATATTACCATTCCTTGCAACAACATGTGGAATATCACTGCAAATATAAACAACAAGCCTTTAGCATTTGCTATTGATCCACGCAGTGAGCATACAGTCATTCCTATTGAAACAGCCAAAGCATTGAATTTAAAGATTTTACCAGATACAGTTGAACACATGAGGCAAAAAGTATTGCTGGGAATCGTAGAAAAAATGAATATCGGAGAATTGGAGGTTCACAATATCGTTGCAGAAATACCGTTGACTTCGAACAAGCCTCTCACTATAGGTCGCGACATTCTGAGTGCTATTGGAGAAATTCAGCTTGATATTGACAACAGTAAAATTATATTTCCTAAAGACTACACCACAGCCCCTCTCACAGGACCAACATTCTATTGGGATATGAAATTTAATATTACTCCCAATCATCACAAGATGGCAATCAACTATAAGGACATGTTTATTATGGAAATTGGCAAAAACAAAGATTCCACACTTTCATACGAGAAACAGTTGGATGAAGTGAAAGTTATGGCTGCAAGGAAATTGGTGAAAGTTGGCAGTGGAAAATTAACCTATGATGTTTCCAATGATGAAGAGGCAAAAGCAAGTTCTGTTTTTGAAATACTCCGCAAAGTTCCTTTGATAACCATCGACGGGCAGGACAACATCTTGGTGAAAGGAAATATTAAAATTAGGCAACAACAAAATTGAAGTAAAGAAGTCAGGCAAGAACCTGGACAATAAAGATATTGTAGGAGGATTGAAAGCCCCTAAAGAATAATTTTGCAATTACTGTTTACGGAACAGTAGCATCTAACGCTCCATCCTCAGCGTCTTGCCGTTGCAGAATATATTCATAGCCCCCTCAAGATGCTGCATCACGGTGTCTGGTTCAATTATATGCACACGAAGCGACGAGGAATTGGGATAGGAATAGAAGAATGGCGAATCGCTCATGAAGAGCTTTATTGTTTTCACCATGCCCGACGAGAGTAGTCCATTGTAGAATCTCAGAATACTTGGCGCAACCCGCGGCAATACCTTGAAGCCAGTCCTGCCGTCGGCAAGACTCGCCACGGCTATCACATGATACTGTCGGCGCGAAACTGCCACCTGGCTGTCGGCTGAGCCATTAGCCTTCTCTCCGTCATTGCGGTGTGATATAGTAAGATGTCTGCCGAAACGAGAGTTGATGTCAGCCATCATGGAGCGGAACTTCTGTCCATGAGCACTTGTATCCTCTATCTGATTCACACCGATATAATAATGTATCATCTCGTGTATGAGCGTATCTTCAAGCTCCGTCTCGCTCATGTCAAACTGCGTACTGATGCGTATGGCAAAATCATAGCGTGTTTTCTTGCCGAGAAGTCCTCTCCTTGTCTTGAACGTGCATGCCCCGAGAAAAGTGCGCGCTCTGCTCAATCCGATGCGCGGCATGGGTAGTTTGCCCCCGAAAATCTGCCGGTTGAAGAATTCGAACTTCTCCTTTACCAATTCTTGTGTTATATCCATTGTTGCGTTTATCCTATCCAGTTAAGGAAAAGTGTTATCATTCCGGTATTAATCATATCAACAAACATTGCACCGATAATCGGCACTATAAGGAAAGGTTTCACGGAATAGTGGTATTTATAGCACACGGCACTCATGTTTGCCATGGCATTCGGCGTAGCACCAAGTCCGAAACCGCAGATACCAGCTACAAGCACGGCAGCATCATAGTCGCTGCCAAGCATACGGAAAGCAACGAAATACGTGAGTACTATCATTAATAACACCTGTGATACAAGAATAAGGATTAATGGCAAGGCGAGCGACTGCAGTTCCCATAGTTTCAGCGATATCATTGCCATGCCGAGGAAGACCGACAAGCAGATGTTGCCCACGCTGACAATCTTCTCCATTTCGAGACTCTTGCGGAATTTCGTATGTTCAATCACGTTGCGTGCTATGGCTGCCGTTATAAGGGCTCCAAAGTATGTTGGGAAAGTTATGCCGGTGAGATTCAGCAATTTGCTCGCCAAGGTACCGAGTGCCATTACTATGAGCAAGGTGTATGTAGCGTTGGCATATTGGTGAAACTCCATATCGTGCGTACTTACATGCTCAGCCTGTCCTGCCGGCAGTGTTTCCTCGCTCTCTATTCCCGCCATCGCCGGGTCTATCTTGAAGTCCTTCGGCTCTTCATGCTCCGATGTCAGCTTCTTGCGTATAAGTCTCTCGGCTATCGGACCGCCTATCATGGAACCGGCGATAAGTCCGAAGGTTGCTGCGGCAAGCGATATGGTTGCCGCCCCCTTCAGTCCCATTGCCTCAAGCACACTACTGAATCCGCCTGCCGTACCGTGTCCGCCAGCCATGGATATGGAACCTGCCGCCATACCCACGAGTGGGTCTACGCCGAGTGCCTTTGTTATGCCCAGCGGCATAAAGTTCTGTATGGCAATGATGATGACGAGCAGACAGAGCATTACGACGAGTGTGCGTCCGCCCTGTCGCAACACCTTCAGGTTTGACTGGAAGCCAACCGCTGTGAAGAAGGCGAGCATGAAGACATCCTTCAGTGTTCCGTCGAACGACACTTCTACATTACATATTATGTATATGGCGAGTGTTGCCAGCGAGAAGAGTATTCCGCCGGATACTGGCGATGGGATGCAGAACTTCTGCAGCCAGTGGATTTTTCTTGTCATTATCATTCCTACAATCAGTGCGAGAGCTCCCACACCTGCCGACTGTAGCATATCGAGTGTTATGGTTTCTGTCATTGTCTGTAAAATTTTGTTTTCTTCCGACTTGCAAAAGTAACAATAAAGTTTCAAACAAGCCGTATATGTTGACAAAATTATGTTTGTTTTGCCACTTTGGTATGTTCATATCATATTGGCTCTGCTTTTTTTGTTTATTACCGGAGAAAGACAAGAACTCCTGTACTTTCTTCAAACTTTATATGTGAGGAACTTCATATAATGAAGATTGCCATTCAAATAATTTGTTCAGCACCAATGAACCATTAGCCACCAGTGATGGACCATTAGCCATCAGTGGCGGACGATTAGCCGCCAGTGGTGTACAAATTTCTTTTTACGAAACAAAGATTATCTGCTATAAGAATCAAGCAAGTTATAATTCGATAAATAATAATGAAGAGAGAAATCTATGGCAAGTCACATGACCTTATATCGCCCTGTTTGCGTAAGGTTAATGCTGGGAGCAGCATCTGGTTGAGAGCTTGTCTCACTTCTTCGCTTGGAATACCGAAATCGTAGCCGAATTCATCACTCGCCTTGATTGTAAGATAGCCCGACTGATAGAGAAACAGTTCTGGTCCACCACCCGTAACATATGGTAACAGCAAATAATATAAAACTTCCAGCTCCTTATGTTACAATCAATAAAAATCTACGTCCATATATATAAATAGGAAATATGAAGAAATTTATTATATCAGCTTTTACTTTGCTTGCTGCTGCCACAGGCGCAATGGCTGCAAACAATGACGTGTTCACTCACAGACAGTATCTGAGCGGACACGGATGTGACGATATGGTGCAGTGGGACTTCTTCTGTACGGGTGGTAACAACTCCGGGAAATGGACTAAAATCGGAGTGCCTTCGTGCTGGGAACTGCAGGGATTCGGCACCTACCAGTATGGCATGAAATTCTACGGCAAGGCGTTCCCCGAAGGCGTTGCCGACGAGAAAGGCATGTATAAATATGAGTTCAAATTGCCGAAGGAATGGCAGAACCATCATATCGAACTCGTGTTCGAGGCTTCGATGACCGACACGCAGGTGATGATAAACAAGCGCAAGGCGGGATCTAAACACATGGGCGCCTTCTATCGTATCACGTATGACGTTACCGATCGCGTGTTCTTCGGCGACAAGAAGAATCTGCTGGAGGTTACAGTGAGCAAGGAGAGCGAGAATGCCGGGGTGAACCTTTCGGAAAGGCGCGCCGACTACTGGAACTTCGGCGGCATCTTCCGCCCCGTTTTCATTGTCTGCAAACCGGCACTGAATATCGAGCGAACGGCTATCAACGCCACTGCCGACGGCGAGTTTAATGCCTACGTATTGCTCAACCACACCATCGAGGGGGCTAAGGTGAAGACTACTATCAGCGACATGAGCGGCAAGAAGGTGGCAGAAAACACTACCGACGTGCGTCATGGCAGCGACCATGCCGACGTGGCGTTCAAGGTGAACAACCCGAAGCTCTGGACTGCAGAGACGCCTAACCGCTATAAGGTGGATTTCGCCCTTATCGACAAGGACGGCAAGACGCTGCATATTGAAAAGGACAAGTTCGGATTCCGCACAGTGGAGACTCGCGAGAGCGACGGACTCTATATCAACGGCAAGAAGGTAAACATCCGTGGCGTGAACCGCCACAGCTTCCGTCCGGAAAGCGGAAGAACGCTGTCGTATAAGAAGAATCTGGAGGATGTGGAACTGATAAAGAGCATGAACATGAATGCCGTGCGCCTGTCCCACTACCCTGCCGACCCGGAGTTTTATGACATCTGCGACAGTCTGGGACTCTACGTCATGGACGAGCTGAGCGGATGGCACGGACACCACGAGACGGTGAACGGGCAGAAGCTGATTCGCGAGATGGTAACACGCGACGTGAACCACCCGTCTATCATCTGGTGGAGCAACGGCAACGAAAAGGGATGGAACACGGAACTCGACTGCGAATTCCACAAGTGGGACGTGCAGAAGCGCCCTGTTCTTCACCCGCAGGGCAATTTCAGCGGATACGAGACGATGCACTACCGCTCGTATGGCGAGAGCAACGAATATATGCGCAAACCGGAAATCTGGATGCCTACGGAATTCCTGCACGCTCTGTATGACGGTGGTGCCGGTGCCGGACTCTACGACTACTGGGAGGTGATGCGCAAATGGCCGCGCTGTGCAGGCGGATTTATCTGGGCTCTCGTCGACGAGGGTGTGAAGCGCGTTGACATGGGCGGAATGATTGATAACGTGGGCAACTACGGTGCCGACGGCATCGTGGGACCTCATCATGAACTGGAGGGCAGCTACTTCACAGTGAAGCAGATTTGGTGCCCGGTTCAGGTGTTTATGCCTGAGAAGTTCAATGGTACGCTGAATGTGGAAAACCGCTACAACTTCCTCTCGCTCAAGGGGGTTACGTTTGACTACGACTACGTGAAATATGCCAACGCTCAGAAGTCTACGCTGAAGAGTGGCACCGTGAAGGGGGCTGACATTAAGGCTGACTCTAACGGAACGATAAATGTTGGTGCTGCTCCTAAGGATGCCGACGCACTCATCGTGGAGGCTACCGACCAATACGGCAAGAACCTGTTTACATGGACTTTCAAGCTGAAGGATTCCGACAAGCTCTTTGCTTCGGCTAAGAGCAGCGACTCTCGCCCTGTGATGCAGGGCAATGTGGTGAAGGCGGGCAACGTAACCTTTACTTTCAACGAGAAGGACGGTACGCTGCAGAGTGTTACTACTAAGAAAGGAGAATATAAGTTCAACAACGGACCGAAATTCTTTGCCTACCGACGCACCGACCGCTCTATGGATCAGTTCTATAACCACGACGACCCTGAGGCAGAGAAGAAGAAGACCACTTACACGGAATATGCCGAACAGGGAAAATTTGATAAGATTACGGCTACGGAGGGTGAGAATGACTCGCTCGTTGTTACTTCTACTTATAAACTCGGTTCGCTGCAGAAGGCTGAGTGGCACATCGCTCCCGACGGCGGTGCCCGTCTGGTTTACTCCTATGTTTTCAATGGTGTGGTAGACCTTATGGGAGTGAAGTTCGACTTGCCTGAAGAGGAGGTTACTCACAAGGAATGGCTCGGCAATGGTCCGTATCGCGTTTGGAAGAACCGCATACACGGTCCGCAGCTCGGTTTGTGGGGCAACGACTACAACGACCCTATTCCTGGCGAAAGTTTCGACTATCCTGAGTTTAAGGGATATTTCGCCGGTGTGCAGTGGATGAAGCTGAAGACAAAGACGGGTGTCATCACCATGCAACCGGGCAACTCCAGCAAGGACTATGTGGGTGTTTACCAGCCGCGCGACGGTCGCGACCAACTCTTGTACACCTTGCCGGAAACGGGCATCAGCATGATGCAGGTAATCCCGGCGGTTAGGAACAAGGTGAACACTACCGACCTTAACGGTCCGTCGGCTCTGCCGGTATGGGCTAACGGCAGCTATACTGGCGAGCTGAGACTGAACTTTGAATAAATTTATTCTGGGAGTTCTCTAAGTTCTGAGTACTCCCAGTTCTCCCAAAACTCCCAGTTCTCCCCAAAACTCCCAAAACTCCCAGTACTCCCAGTACTCCCCAAAAGAAAAACCCAATGAAAAGAATTTTCTCTCTTATAATATCCGCCGCTGCCCTGCCAGCATTTGCCGGCAGTCAGCAGCAGGCGTCCCTCCCCGCTCCCACATGGTATGAACAGTTCTGCAATCCGCAGACCCAGGCCAAGCCATGGACTTTCTGGTATTGGATGTTTGGCAACGTGAGCGATGAGGGCATTCGCCTCGACCTCAATGCCATGCACAATGCTGGTATCAAGGGCTTCTATCTTATGCCGATAAAAGATCCCGCCGACAGCAAGGACGGACTGGGCGGCTCCTCGCGACAACTCTCTCCGGAATGGTGGAAAAGGATTGATACGGTGTTCCACACTGCCGACAGTCTCAACCTTGAAATGGGAATTCATTTCTCCGACGGATTTGCCCTCGCCGGCGGTCCGTGGATTAAGCCTGAGGAATCGATGCAGAAGGTGGTATGGAGCGATACTATCGTGAGCGGCGGAAAATACAACTTCAGCAGCAAGAGTCTTAAACTCCCTCTACCTAAGAATATATATAAGGACTATTATGAGGATATTGCCGTTTATGCTTATCCCGCCACTTATGCCGACGACAGAAAGCCGAAGGCATCGGTGGAATTTCCATTCAAGTCGACCAAGCCATGCGACATCATTATGCAGTACGACGAGCCGTTCACGCTGCGCAGCGTGGAAATTGTAACGGGCGGCAACAACTATCAGGCTCACCGCTTTAAGGTGTATGCTTCTGACAATGGTGTGGATTATCGGTTTGTGCGTGAGATTTACCCGGCACGACAGGGATGGCAGAACACAGACGCTCTTGCCACATACGCAATACCGGCTACAAAGGCAAAGTATTTCAAGTTCCACTGGACTCCTGAAGGCAGCGACCCTGGCAGCGAGGACATGGATGCTGCCAAGTGGAAGCCTAACCTGAAGATTGGCGGACTTAACCTCGGTTCGGAACCGGTTATTGACGGCTACGAGGGAAAGTCGGGAGTTGTCTGGCGTGTGTCGAAGGATTTCCCCATTGCCGAGAATGAATGTGTCAACCCAACAAAGGTTATCGACTTGACAAGTAAGCTGTTGCTATCCTCAACAAAAGACTCGCCTCTGAGTTTTTCTCTGCCGAAAGGCAAATGGCACATTGTGCGCATAGGGCATACTTCTACCGGACATACCAACGCCACCGGCGGTGGGGGCAGAGGACTGGAATGCGACAAATTCTCCGTTGCTGCCGTAGACAAGCAGTTCGACAACTGGTTTGCCAATATCTATCGCCATGCTCCGCAAGACATTGTGAAAAGGGTTTTGACACGATTGCACGTGGACAGTTGGGAGGCTGGTTCGCAGAACTGGAGCAAGAATTTCCTGGACGAGTTTGAAAAGCGTCGCGGATATGACCTGAAGCCTTGGCTGCTGGTTTATGCCGGCGTGCCCTTGAAATCCAACGGATTGTCGGATATGGTATTGCGGGATATCCGTCTTACTATCGGAGACCTCATCAACGACGTGTTCTTCACGGAGGTGAGACGCCTTGCCGACCAATACGGCATGAAGCTTTCAACGGAATGTGTTGCCCCGACAATGGTGAGCGACGGACTGCGCCATTATCAGTTCAGCGACTACCCTATGGGCGAGTTCTGGCTGAACAGTCCTACTCACGACAAGCTTAACGATATGCTCGATGCCGTGAGCGGAGCACATATCTACGGCAAGAATATCATTCAAGCGGAAGGGTTCACCGAGGTGCGCGGCACTTGGGACGAGCATCCGGCGATGCTCAAAAAACTTCTCGACCACAACTACTGCACGGGTATCAACAGCATCGTGTTCCACGTAAACACACATAACCCGTTTGTCGACAAGGCTCCGGGAATGACGCTCGACGGCATTGGAACTTTCTTCCAGCGCGACAACACATGGTGGCGAGAGATGCCGACGTTCAGTAAATACATTTCCAGGACTCAAGCTCTCTTGCAATACGGCAACCCCGTGAGTGACATCGCTGTATATATCGGCGACGAGATGCCTCGGCGCGCTATTCTGCCGGAAAGACTCGTAGGAACACTGAACGGCTTATTCTCACCCAACACCTTGGCTGCCGAAATTAACCGGAAGTTAAATGTCGGTCAGCCACTGGAGGTTAGTCCTGTAGGAGTTACCCACACTAAGAACATGACCAAGGCTGACGACTGGATTAATCCGCTGCGCGGATATAAATACGACTCGTTCAACCATGATGCGCTTAATGGATGCAGGGTGGAAAACGGCAAGCTCGTAACAAGGGGAGGTACGGTATACAGTGCCTTTGTCGTGCCACAGCAGCGACCGATGAACCCCGACCGCATTGTTAGTTGTTGGAATACCATTGACTCAATAGCAAAGCTGGGCGTACCGGTGATTAAAGAGAAATGGACAAAGGAGGATTTGTCGTCTGTCGGCATCGTTCGCGACGCTGTGTTGCCAGACAGTATCGACTTCACCCACCGTCATGCCGACGATGCTGACATCTATTTTATCAGCAACCAGGGGAACGAAGCTAAAAGTTTTGCTCCGGAATTCCGCGACAAAAGGAAATTCTGCTATATCGTGAACGCCGAAGACGACCATATTTATGAATGGAACAGCAACTATGAGATTGCACTTCCGTCAGGCTCCTCTCTCTTCTATGTCTTCACGGATAAAGAGATTGACAACAGATATCTGTATCAGCCAAAACAGGTTGGAATAATGCTGCCTTTGAACAACAAATCATGGAAGGTGATGTTTGAAAAAACCGGAAAGGTGATTGAGATGAAGGAGCTCAAAGACTGGACTTCTTATCAAGAGAACGACATAAGATATTACTCCGGTCATGCCTCTTATGAAACTACATTCAAGCGCAAGAGCTCAGCAGGAAAGGGCGAAGCTGTTGTCCTCGATCTTGGCAGAGTGGAGAATATCGCCACGGTTTATGTTAATGGTAAGGATTGTGGCACCGTATGGCGTGCCCCTTACACAGTAGACATCACTGATGCGATAAAGAAAGGCAAGAACGAACTGAAAATTGTTGTGGTCAATACCTGGGCGAACGCTCTGCAAGGTAATGATGAAGGCAAGGCTCCTTTTGAAGGTATATGGACTAACGGCAAATATCGCCGTGCAAGCAAGCAACTGCTCCCGGCAGGCTTGCTCGGAGAAATCAGAATTAGTGAATAGACAAAATAATGAAAAAACAAATCATCTTATCAGCCCTCATCGCTGTCGCCATGACAGCCGGGGCAAAAGTTACACTGCCAAAGATTTTCTCCAATGGCATGGTTATGCAGCAGCAGACTGACGCCAACATCTGGGGAAAGGCGAATGCTAATGCAACAGTAAAGATTTCCACTTCGTGGAACAAGAAAACCATTACTGTAAAGTCTGATTCTGAAGGTGAATGGAAAGCTAAAGTACAGACGCCACAGGCTGGCGGTCCCTACTCCATCACATTCAGCGACGGAGAGAAGACTACTCTCGACAATATTCTCATAGGCGAGTTGTGGATCTGCTCCGGACAGAGCAATATGGAGATGCCGATGAAAGGTTTCAAGAACCAACCGGTGGAGAATGCCGTGGAGGATATTCTGCATAGCGGCGACAAGGAGATGCGCCTGTTTACAGTGAAGCGTACGAGTAAGTTTGCTCCTGTCGATGATGTTGTTGGCGACTGGAAAGAGGCGTGTCCGGAATCGGTGCGCGACTTCAGTGCTACGGCGTATTACTTCGGTTGCGAACTGAGAGAGATGCTCGGAGTGCCGGTTGGTCTTATCGTTACCTCATGGGGCGGTTCTTCGTGCGAGGCATGGATGAACAGAGACTGGCTCAAGGCTTTTCCACAAATTGAACTGCCTACATCGCAGGAAACGATTAAGTCGAAGAACCGCACTGCCACCGTATTATATAATGGTATGCTCCGCCCACTCATCGGTGTGTCAATGCGTGGTGTCATCTGGTATCAGGGTGAGGAAAACGTGAGTCGCTCAAGCTATTATGCCGACCTCTTCTCTCGCATGATAAAGGGATGGAGAGAGGAGTGGCAACAGGGCGACTTCCCATTCTACTTCTGTCAGATTGCACCTTACGACTATAGCCTCATCAAATGGGAACAGTATAACAGTGCCTTTCTCCGTGAACAACAGGCCAAGGCTGAACTTATGAACAAGAATACGGGTATGGCTTGTCTTATGGATGCCGGACTGCAATATGGCATTCATCCACGCAAAAAGCAGCTTGCCGGAATGCGACTTGCTCTGCTTGCACTAAACAAGACATACGGTATTAAGGGTATTACATCGGAAAGTGCTTATTACAAGGATGTTGAGTTTAAGAACGATACTGCCGTAGTTAGCTTCGAGCGCGCCGGAATGTGGATATATGGAAAGAACGGACTGAAGAGTGATCTCGTTGAAGTTGCCGGTGCCGACCATGTTTTCCACCCCGCAAAGGCTTGGATTGAACGCTCTAAACTTTATGTTAAGAGCGACGAAGTGAAGAATCCTGTTGCCGTGCGCTATGCTTTCAAAGACTGGGCAGACGGCGATCTTTTCTGCGACGGACTGCCAATAAGTTCGTTCCGCACCGACAACTGGGATAAATAACTTGCTGACTTCAAATTGAGTTGGAAGTAAATGCTCATACCGAGCATACTACTACGGAAAGAGGCATGTCATGTTATGACACGCCTCTTTTTTCGCCAAATAGCGGATTCGCTTTCTCTTATCTATTCCTATCTTGCCTCAGGCATACCCTTTCGCATGTCCATTCTCATTTTTATAGCTTCAGGACTGTTGTTGCGGAACTCACGCTCCCCCTTTTCAAACCGGCGTGCGTCTTTGGGATGATGCTTATCAAATTCTCCCACTTTTCTTTTGGGCGGTTGCATCTTGCCGAAACGTCTTACAGGTCCCTGCTTCGGGTATCTGGCATAGATGTTGTGTACGTAAGCGTTGTCGCGCCAGCCGATCGGACGATAGAAGTAATCTGCCTTCTTATACATCTTCCACTGTTTATCGCTGAGCAGAGCCTTCAGCCGCTTGTTGCGGTGTTTCCACCCTTTGGAATCGATATCGCGGTAGCTTGATATACCGTCAAGATAATTCACGTTAATCTGCAATATGCTATTACGCTGCGAACTGCTTAATCCGAGTTCCACCATCATCTTGTCGGTAATAAACTGGGCTTCTGCCGCTATATTTGTAAGTCTCTGTGCATTTGCCGATGTCAGCATCATAAATGCTGCAATGGCTGTAAATAATATCCGTTTCATAACTCTTTCATTTTTTATGGGTTATTACTCTTTTATCTTTTTCTTGTTGCAAAGATAATGCAAACCGAGAGTAATAAAAAGGGGAAAACCATAAACATGCGTATGGTTTTCCCTAATGTCATTATGCATTTCGGCATCAGCCAACAACTGCGATACTATGCCAAACAATCGTCGAGCATCTTTTCAATCTCCTTGCGGTTCATGTTCTGTCCGATAAACACGAGCTTCTGCATGCGGTCGCCGTATTCCGGATCCCAGTCTTTCACTGCAGCCGGATTATTCTTTTTGAATTCCTCCAGCTCGTCTTTAGGCATCGTGGCATACCATTGTCCGGCATTGCGCAGCGAAACCTGACTGCCTGCCTGTTCAAACACATAGCAAGTGTCGCGCTCGTCGGAGAAATAGCACAGTCCCTTGCAGCGGATAACGCTCTTCGGGAACTTGCGTGCAATAAACTGGTCGAACTCCGTCATCAGGAACGGGCGGCGGCGCATGTATACAAAGGTGCCGATGCCATATTCCAGAGCCTCGCCCTCTTCTTCATTCTCCAGGTCGTCCTCGTCGCCCTCTACGGCTTCAATCCAGCGAGCAGATGTGGCAACCTTTTCGAAATCGAAAAGATGCGTGTTGATAATCTTGTCGATATTAACATCACCATAGTTGCACGGTACGATGGCAGCCTTCGGCTGTATCTGGCGCAGTATAGCCTTGATGCGTACCAGTTCTTCCGGCGAAACTTCGTCGGCTTTGTTCAGAAGAATGATATTGCAGAATTCCACCTGCTGTATTACAAGACTTGCCAAGTCGTCTTCTCCGAGATTACCCCGCGTCAGGTCGGTGCCCTCAGCGAACTCGTCGCGAAGGCGCAGTGCATCGCATACCGTAACGATGGCATCCAACTTGGCAACGCCCTTCTCTGCATATTCCGGATACATCTGTGGGTATACGCTGATGGTTTGTGCGATAGGAGCCGGCTCGCAAATACCGCTTGCCTCGATAACGATATAGTCGAAGCGGTTCATAGATACGATATCGCTAAGCTGCTGTACGAGGTCCATCTTCAGTGTGCAGCAGATGCATCCGTTTTGTAGTGCAACTAGACTGTCGTCGCTCTGTCCCACTACGCCTCCCTGCTGTATCAGGTCAGCATCGATATTCACCTCGCCGATGTCATTAACGATTACGGCGAATTTTATTCCCTTCTCATTAGAGAGGATTCTGTTGAGTAGAGTTGTTTTTCCGCTTCCTAAATATCCGGTAAGCAGAAGTACTGGAGTTTCTTTCATATTATATATATATTTAAAATACTCTTTTTTATTTCACTCTATGCATCTTTTGTTTTTTCGTTTCTACCTCCCCCCTTCTCGTAATATTAACC
>ERZ869991.470-NODE-470-length-14019-cov-5.548773_pt1 | contig 14019 bp, 11 predicted proteins | sample MGYA00520862_ERZ869991 | MGnify/ENA primary metagenome ERZ869991 (study PRJEB32232, sample SAMN07284978) | human gut metagenome | biome: human-associated habitat; material: feces | host: Homo sapiens | place: Tanzania | collected 2014-08-11 ...
ATATACATTCTGAATATATTATCATATGAATTAAGCAGGTTAAACTATTATTTCTTAGAGTATTTATTCAGTTCGCTTATCGCCACACCGAAGATGCCCTTAACGAACTTGTCGGGCGTCTGCTCCTGCATGTCCTTCAAGCCTTCGATGCAGAGTTGCTTCTCGTCAGCAGTCATCTGCTGTCCCTTCTGCTTGCAGAGGTCGAGAATAGAGTTGGCAAGTCCGGTGAGCAGGGTGGTGTTGTCGGCATTACCCTCGCGGATATTGTTCAGATAGGCAGCACGGAGGTTGCCGAACTGTTGCACGGGATCTGACGAATCGGCTTCTTTCGTCATGTTGGTAACGTTTCCATTGCCGTCGAGCGACATCTTGTTGCCCTCGCCGTCGTCCATATCGATAGAGCCGTCGGCATTGATTACAAGACGCTGCTTGCCGGAACGGATCACCATCCTGCCGTCTTTCTGCTCTATGACATCATCGCCCGATTTAATCTTACCGCCAAAAATCTTCGTCAGTTTACCGAGAGACTTCAGCTCTTTCATGCTTTCGCCCAGCTCCTTCATATCGTCGGCAAGAGAATTGAGGTCGTCAGAATCGGTGTCATCTGCTACACGTCCGTTTATTATGGTTATCTTTTCTTTCTTCACTTTTCTCGGATCGCGGCTATATATCTTCACAACGGAGCCACACACCTTGTTGCCTATATATTCCCATTCCATTCCGTAGACATAGCGATAATCGGCATTCTCCTTGCTATTAACCCACATGAAGAGATAGTTTTTGTCCGTATTGTCCTTTCCGCTTCCCCATCCCAAAGTCAGCCTTTTATCCAAGTTGTCGCCATAGGCTATCAGTTTATTGCTTTTGGTCTTGTCGCCAGCTTTCTTTATAAAGACATCGTATGCATCCGACACATCCTCATAGAACGCCTTGCGCAGAAAGTCAATTTTCTTTTCCTCTTTCTTAGGCAGCTGAAACTTATAGGTTATGCAGTATGCACCGCCGTCATCACGGTCTTCCACCTTGTTCCAGATACCATATTTGCCAGTATTAGCCCCGAAAGTATTTACGGCGCTGTCGATATTCTTCTGTGCCGAAGCCACAAGTGGCATAACTGCCATTGCCATCACTACGAATCCTTTTAAAAATCCTTTCATAATAAAATTCCTTTCTCGCTTTATACAAACTTTCATTAAAAATAAGATTAATCCAAATATTTTCCTTTACCCCCTTCTATTACTACCCTCTTTTCAATTTTCATGAGTAATATCATTCCCTCCCTTAGGGAGGGTTAGGGTGGGTGTTAGTTAATTCTAATACACCTCCTCGTCTGCCACCTCTGCGATATCCACAGAATGAATCAGATTTACGGCCTTTATCATATTCAGCATATACTGCTGTTCGAGTTCCACCTTACGGAGTTCCGCTTCCGCCAGTCTGCTTGCCGTCCCGTCCACGGAATCAGCCAGCTCCGAAGTCTGGAGTTTTGCCATCAACACCTCCGGAGGAGCCGGTTTATATCGGTATTTGCGCGGAGTGCGGCTAACGGGAGCGGCTTCATTCTGCCGTCCGTCAATATTCCGGGTGGAATCTGCCGCCACATTTAAAGTATCGGTATTTTCAGTAAGTGATGCTGCCGGTATTACACTGGCGATTGGCTTGCCATTACCTTTATCATCATCTCCACCTATTATATTATATGCTACGATAAACAACACGGCAACGGATGCTGCAACATACAATATACGACGGAGATATACCGTCATTGTGTTCCTCCTTATCTCAACCGCACGGCTGTCAGTATCAGCAGAGTCTTCGTTGCCACTCAACAAAGTTTCGTCCGTCATGCCGCTATCGAAATAGGCAAACATCATGCGATAAGGCTCCAGCTCTGCGGGTATATTATGCTCCTGTCGGAAATAATCGGCGAGTATCCGTTCCTCTTCCAAAGAAGAAGTGCCGTCCATAAATTTATCTATCAGTTTCCTTATATCCATAATTATTATCTTTATTCAAGTCTCGGATTTATAATCTTCTCCTCCCCTCCGGGGGCGGAGTCCCATTACCTTTCAGAGTATCTTCCTTCCCTCCCTTCGGGAGGGTTAGGGTGGGTGTTAGGGCGCTTTTTTCCTCATCTCCTCCAGCAGCTTCTTTCTCGCCCTTGCCAGCAGCGTCGGCACCGATTTTTCGCTAATTCCGACGATAGCAGCAATCTCTTCGGTAGACTTATGCTCCACCTGTCGGAGATGCAACACTGAATATTCCTTTGAAGGCAGTCGGTCGAGCTGCATCTTCAGCCACGTTTCGTTCTCCAAGCTTTCGAGCCTTGAGTCGGGCTGACGATATTGACTGTCGGATATCTTTATATCATCAATCTGCGAGCATCGTCGTCCTCTAAGCATGTCTACCGAAAGATGTTTGGCGATAGTAACACAAAGAGCCGTAGCCTGCTTGATACCGGAATATCTCTCGCGTATGGTCCAAAGTTTCAGCATCGTGTCTTGTGCCACATCCTCTGCCGAATCTGCATCAAGCCCATACCCTCTTGCAACCGAGACAACCCGGCTGCGGAGCGACGCTGCAATATTTTCAAATTCCGTTTGAACCATTCTTTTTATTTATATCGGTTACGAGCCACTGGAGCTTTTGACTTATAAACGGAAAAGAAAGGGATTTATGAACAAGCATTATATTTCTTTAACACAAAAGCTACCCTCACCATCCCTCACACTTACCCTCACCATCTGGAACCACGATGTACAGGGCGTTTATGGGCTATGTGTGAGGGTGTGAGGGTAAAATGACAAAAAAACTTTTTCTGAAATTGTAATAACATATATCCCCGGGATTTCATGTCATATACAAGAGTAGATAAAAATAAGCACCCATTTTGTAGTGCATGAACAGTTAACGAATAAAAAAAAGACTAAGTTTCTTGTAGTAAATTGTATGTCGGCTTCGTTTTATGTGTAGAAAACATCAATGAATCAAACGACTAAAAAATACATCCTCGAGATGAATCACGGCAACTGTTTTGCCATGATGCAAAGAAATGACATTTGATTTTGTTACGTATATATAAGAAGGATAACTTAAATTAGAATGAAAGCTGGACGACACGCATGCCGTCCAGCTTTTTATGTTATTCTTCCCTTATTTTCCAATCGGCAATGGTGCGCTGCTTGCTGTCGAAGCTTATGCCCACTTTCACCAGGCGTTTTCCCTCTGCATGATAAGGCAGCATATAGCCCTTTTCGTCTATCTGAGCCAAGGCCTCGTCTGCACTCTTGTCTACTTTCAGTTCGAACACATATATTGTGTCTGGCATGTGCATCACGGCATCTGCCCTGCCTATGGCACTCTTTACCTCTGTGCGGATATATATATTGAGGAAGCTGAACATCAGATAGAAGATGTTTTGGTAATGCTTCTCGCTATGATTCTCCAGGTCGTAAGGAATGGTTGCCATATAAGTGCGCATGTGTTCAAGTGCCGCCTCTATGTCGTTGCGGAAAACTGCCTTGCAAAAGCCCAAGAGAAAGGCATCGTTGTCTGAACGGCGCGGATTGACATAGTGGGGCATCATGGAGTTGAGCAGTCCGTCGCGGACTTCCTTGTTTGGTATTCCAAGGGTATACTCCTGAAACATCGGATCATACTTCTTTATAGTGAGATAACCGCTCTGATAGAGCAGCGGCAACGAATCTGTCATCTCCTCTGGCGAGAGGTCGAACGAGCTGAGCACGACTTCCAGACTCTCCAGGTTGGAGAGATTGGTATTGAACTTGTCCAATTGTTTCAATAGGAAGGTAGGAGTGCCAGAGCCAAACCAATAGCAAGACAGTTTCTGGTTACTCAATGCCTTTATCAAACTGAACGGATTAAATACGTCCTCCGAGTTTTCGCTGAAATGATAGCCGTCGTAATATTTCTTCAGAGCATCCAGACATTCATCATAAGTCATGTGCAACGCTCTTGCCAATCCCTCCACATCAGGCTTCATCACGGTGGTCAGCTCGGTCATGCTTATGCCGCAGATTGCCGAATACTGGTCATACATGCTGATGTTGTCGAGATTGTTAAGTTCGCTGAAAATACTCAGCTGCGAGAATTTCGTTATTCCTGTGATAAACGTAAACTCAAGGTATGGGTCAAGCTTCTTGAGCGGACTGTAAAAATTCTGCATGATGAGACGCAGTTCCATCAGAATGTCTTTCTCATGCACCACATCGAGAAGAGGCGCATCATACTCGTCGATGATGACTACAGCCTTCTGACCTGTCTGCTTATTGGCACGCTTCACTATACCTTCCAGACGCTCGTTTGGATAGACCTCGCCTTCATCCTTGCCGTATTTTTCTTCGTATAGAGAAAGGATAAAGTCGAGATAATGCTTCAGGCTCTCAGCATCGAAATGCTTGGCACCGCTCATGTCGAAATGCAACACGGGATGCTTCACCCAATCTTTCTCGTAGCTGGCAATGTCAAGACCGGCAAAGAGTTCCTTTCTGCCCTCGAAGTATGCCTGCAGGGTTGAAGCAAAGAGGGATTTGCCGAACCGTCTTGGACGGCTCAGAAAAACATAACTCATCTTTTTCCTGCGAAAATCCGTTATATACTTTGTCTTGTCTACATATAGATAGTTTTTCTCCCGGATCTTCTCGAAAGTCTGTATTCCAACAGGATAACAATTCACGATTTCTGCCATATTCTCACTCGTTTTACACTTCACGCCACTAAAGTACGAATAAAGTTTCAAACTGCAAAACTTTCTCATGGGAAAAGAGTTTCCGACAGGTAATGACAAGCCGTTGGCGGATTTGCGAGAGAGAGATGAGCTACGTTTATTTTAATCCCCCAGCTTGTTGTATTCCTCGTCGCTCACAGGCTCAAGCCACTCGTTTGGAGCCGAGCCCGGACAGGAGTTCTCCACTGCCACATGCGTAGCGATATGCTGGAACCACGAGTCTTTCTGTGCACCGTGCCAGTGTTTCACTCCCTCAGGAATGTCTATCACATCGCCTGCCTTGAGCGGAATTGCCGGTTTTCCCCACTCCTGATACCAGCCTCTGCCCGACACGCAGATGAGAATCTGGCGCGCGCCGTGGTGGATGTGCCAGTTGTTGCGGCAGCCCGGTTCAAAGGTAACGTTGCTCATCGGCAAGACGGTCTTCTCGTCTTTGTCGAGGTTCTTCGGGGCGAGCGATGCAAGATGACTGTTGCCGATAAAGTATTTGGCATACGCCGTGTTGGGGTTGCCTATGGGGAAGGTCAGATTCTCTTTTCCATTGTCGTCAGACTTCACAGCATCTTCTTCATCCGCCCAAACTTCCTTGGCAAGACGGAATGCCGCCCATGCCTTTGGCCATCCGGCATAGAACGCCATGTGGGTGATAATTTCCGAAATTTCGGTTTTGGTAATTCCGTTGTCTTTTGCCGTCTGAAGGTGATATTTCAGTGAGCTGTCGGTTATTCCCTGACTGATGAGCGACGTGATTGTCACGAGGCTGCGGTCGCGCAGCGAGAGGAGATCGTTGCGGCTCCATACTTCTCCGAAGAGCACATCGTCGTTGAGACGGGCAAACTCCGGAGCAAACTCACCCAGTTGGGTGCGTCCTGCTGTCTGTACTATTTTCTTTTGTGCCATAACGCTTAATGATATTATTGCAAATAATGTTATTAATCCAGTTTTCTTCATATAATATATGTCCGTTTACATTTGTCATGCATCACTTTATCATCACCAGATTATACTTCTTGCTTCCGAGTCCTATCTTCTCGGCATAATCTGTGATATATGTGCCGTGCTGGCGGTTGATGCGCTCGATGAGCGGTTTCTCGTCATCGCCAGGTTCTGCTTTGTGGGTAAACACAAGGTCGAGGCAAGCTTGGTCGAGAGCCACCGGATCGGTGCTGGCGAGTATGCCCATATCCTTGAGTTTCGGATCGGCAGGATGACTGTCGCAGTCGCAGTCAACACTCATGTTGTTCATCACGTTGATGTATATGATATCCTTTCCATGGTTGAAATACTCATGTACAGCCTGTGCCGCTGCCGCCATACTCTCAAGAAAGTCGTCCTGCTCCGGCAAATTCTGCCAAAGCTGCGACGCATCCTGCACCTTGCCTGCAGTGTGAATGTATGCCTTGCCGTCAGTAGAAGCGACACCGATGCTCTGGTTCTTCAGCACACCGCCAAATCCGCCCATTGCATGTCCTTTGAAATGGGCAAGGTTTATCATGAAATCATAATTGGCAAGATGGTCTCCGACGATGTCATATTTCAGGTGTTTCTTGTCTTTGACGGGAATACGCATCTGACCGTACTCGTCCATTAAATCAAAAGCCGCAATCGAGTCAAATCCGTGGGCATGGATAGTTTCCCAATGCTTCCCCTTGTCCTGTCGGCTGCCGCCATAGGCGGTGCAACACTCCACAAGGGTGCCGTTCACCTCATCTACAAGTCCACGGATTAGCGTTGGCTTCAGATAGTTGTTGCCACCCATCTCGCCCGAACTGATTTTTATCGCCACATGTCCATGGGCTGTTACGCCAAGTGCCTTGTATATGCGGACCAATGCCTCGGGACTAATTTCCTTCGTCATATAAACCTTAGGCTGGGCATAGAGTGCCGCAGTGCCTAACAATGCCATAAGTGCAATCAACAGTTTCTTCATAATTATGTCTTTTTAATATATAGAATTGATTAAATGTATTCTTAGAAATTCCAGTTTATACCGCCCATGAACGTAGCACGCGGCATCGGGAAACCGGCAACTGTCTCATATTTCTGTGCCAGCAGATTTTCTCCCTTGACAAAGAGATTCAGTTCCTTTGCTACCCTATAATTTACGGTAGCGTTCCAGAGCACGAAATCTTCCTTTTGTTCGTTTTTCCCTGTAGCCGTGTATAATCCTGCCACATATTGCAAACCTGTATTCAGCCGGAGATTTCCATGCTGCCAACTGCCGCCCACATAAAGTTTATGTTCCGGTGCAGAAAGCTGAGCATTGCTCATATGCAGAAAACTGTAATTGCCGTCAAAACTGAAGCGTGGAGACACATGCCATGCAGTTTCCACTTCAAAGCCCGAATTCTCCGTCTTGCCTGTATTGACGTTTAGCGGTCGTCCGTCTGTCATCTGGGTCTGTATCATGTTGTCGGCCTTAAGATAGAACACATTCGCTCCAATTGTCAGTCTGTCGCCAAACAAGTGCTGACTGTAAGACAGCTCATAGTTCATCAGCCGCTCCGGTTTCAAATCGGCATTGGCTGGACGATACATGTATAGCTCGCGTATAGTGGCGTTGCGGAAGCCCTTGCCCACAGTAGCACGCATTGTAGCATTATTTGGCAGCAGGAAGGTGAGACTGCCTTGTGGTATCCACTCATTACCGCTCACGGCATGGTGGTCGATACGTACACCGGCATCGAATATAAGCCATGGAAAAATATTCTGACGGAAGTCTACGTATCCCGCCACTTCGTTCACGCTGCGGCGGGCGATATCAGTTTCGCTGCCGTCGGCAATGGCACGGTTCCATGCGTGTCCTCCATAATGGAAGAAGTCGAAGCCGGCTGTTGTGCGGTTGCCACTGAACAACTGCCAACTCTGATACATAGAGAAGCCTCCCATGCGGTCGTTATGCAGGTAAAACGAAGAGCGCGGTGTGCCACCTTGGGTGTAACCGTCGTTGATGTGGTGGTGTCCGAAGTTGTAGAATGCACGCACGGCACCGCTCGTATGCCGATATTCGTTGGTCAGCGACACGGCTGCCATTCCTCGCGTTATCTTCATGTCGTTGTCTATCATCGGATTGTCCACATCTCCTGGATTAGACGATTCGAAATAAGTCAAGTCCACATCGGCAGAAAGATTCCAATTTGGTGTCATGTCGTAACCCAGTTTCACAAAGCCGCTAACTTGTTCAAATTCCGAGTTTTCGCGATGTCCGTCGGTGCGACCGTAATTAGCCCCGACAATGCTCGAGAATTTTTTCTTACGGAAACGGTTTACTGCCGTAGCCTCTAACGTACCATAGCTGCCGCCCTGTAGACTGAGGCTTGTTCTTGAACCGTCAGAAGTTGTCTTACGTGTTACGATGTTCACTACTCCTCCCATGGCATTGGAACCATATATCATCGAAGCTGGACCGCGCAACACCTCTACCCTATCGGCAAGCATCGTCTGGTAAGCATCAGCTATAGGATGTCCGTATAGTCCGGCATACTGTGGCAGTCCGTCTACCAGCACAAGCAGATTGGCTGTTGAGCCTATGCCACGTACCTTTATGCCACCGGCGGCTCCCGTGCTCACACCATAGCCAAGCATTCCTCGCGAGGTAACAAAGAGTCCCGGCACCTGTTCGGTGAGCGTTGGCAGAATATTTCCACGGTAGTTTTCACGTAGCTTACGACTGTCTATAACGGATATTGTAGCAGGGAGATGTCTCACGTCAGTCTTGTAGCGTGTACCTGTAACCACGACATCGCCGAGTCTGTGTACTGTTGTGTCTGCAATTTCTTTTGCCTTACCGCTTGTAGATACCGTAAGCAACAATGCCAACGGCATGCCTTTTATTACTACATGTTTAATCCTATTATCCATATTCAATATTGGGCTATAATGAGTATTGTTTTGGGGGTTGAACAATTAGTTACTTTACGTTGGCAAAGTTACTGCAAATAAAGATATGGCATATTACCATAAATACGGAATACATTATAAGAATTACTGAATAAGATTTTTCCGACTCTACTTAATTTTTCCATGGCTTTTCTCTTATAAGATATAAGGTAAGCGGGAAAGTATATGCTGAAAAAAACTTTTTATCGCTCCCCTAAAAAAGATTTAGCGATAGAAGAAAAAGCTTGCTTATTCTTCCGAGCGTGTGTTTTTATTAAAAAAAAGACTAAATTTGCAAAACGAATAACACTAAGCGATATGAAGAAAGAAAAGACTATGCCTGATATAAATTCATTAAAGGAAAAAGAACTGTCGGCATTAACTGACGACGAGATTCTGCAAGGTTTAAAGGATTCTAACCCGAAAATCGTTAAGGAGTATTTCTACGGATACTGCCGCGTGGCTTATTGCATCTACGACAGGCAATACAGTCTGCGGAGCAAGCCCGGACTGGACTTCTACTCGCTCGCCCACGAATATTACCTCTATCTCTATGAGCATCACTTCAAGCCTCTGGAAGACAGGAAGCAAAGCATGTCGCTCAAGACTTGGATGATCAACGGGTTCCGCTTCTTGACACTCGACAAGCTAAAGGCTGTGGTGAAGGAACATCGCTTCGAGAGTTTCGAGGCAAGGCAGGAGAACAGAAGAATGAAGTTTGACGTAACCGACAATATGTTTGAGCAAGAACTTTACCGCACGATAGAGGACATCGGCAACAGATTCTTCGGTCGCGACAGCAAGAACGCCATCATTCTGAAAATGCTCTACATTGAGGGCTTTAAGGGCAAGGACGTGGCCGTGCAGTTGGGCATGACGGCATCTGCCGTTACTCAGCGTTGCCAGAAGATGATGCATGATGTGGTGATTCCTTATTTCAAGAGATATTTCGATGCCTCGGAATACGAAACAAGCATGCCTTACTGCGAGGAGCAAGCGTCAAAGAATTCTACCGACAGGGCTTACGCTGCCTCACCAATGGTATACAAGGCTTGCATAATAGCAAGCAGAGGGGATAATAATAACGATAACTTTAATCATTACACAAATAACTACAATAGTATGGAGAACTTAAAGAAAAACAGAATTACTCCTCAGTGGATAAACGACTTAAAGGAGAACGAGATTTTCGTGTTTGGAAGCAACCTTGCCGGTATGCATGGCGGTGGCGCGGCTCGTGTTGCTCGTCTACGCTTTGGCGCAGTGATGGGACAAGGCGTAGGACTGCAAGGAAAGAGCTATGCCATACCGACGATGCAGGGAGGGGCGGAAACCATTCAGCCTTACGTGGATGAATTCATCGCCTATGCCCGAATGAATCCCGACAAGCAATTCCTTGTCACACCTATCGGCTGCGGCATTGCCGGATTTGAACCTGAAGACATTGCCCCACTGTTTGAGGAGGCTAAGGAGGTAAAGAATATCAGTCTGCCGGAGAGTTTCTGGGAGGTGATAGAGTAATATAAATAGACGACAGTATATGTTAGGAGCAATCATAGGAGATATTGTTGGCTCGAAGTATGAGTTCAACAATACATTTGATTACGACTTTGAGCTGTTCGGCAAAGGATGCGACTTTACCGACGACACGATATGTACGGTGGCTATCGCAGATGCGGTATTGAACAAGCGAAGCTACCAGGAAAGCTTGCACGACTGGTGTCGCCGCTATCCAAACCCGAAGGGTGCTTACGGGGGAAGATTCGCTGCATGGATTCATTCAGACAATCCACAGCCATACAACAGTTTCGGTAATGGATCGGCAATGCGGGTATCGCCCGTCGCCTGGCTTTTTGACGACTTGTCGCAAGTATTGGAGGAAGCAGAAAAGACGGCTCTTCCGACCCATAACCATCCCGAAGGAGTCAAGGGAGCAAAGGCTGTGGCTCATGCTATATGGCATTTCCGCAAGAGCAAAGGCTCTTGTAATGGTAAAAATGAAGACAGCCCGTCAAAGGATGAAATCATAAACGAGTTCAAAGGAATAGCCAGCAGCTATTACGAGGACTTCGACACACGGGATTATCCCAAAGGAGTATTCGACGAGACCTGTATGGATGCCGTCCCCCTGTCCCTCCATATCATCGAAGAGTCGAAGAGTTTCGAGGATGCCATCCGTCTCGCCATATCTCACGGTGGCGACAGCGACACCATCGGAGCCATCGTCGGTTCTGTTGCCGAGGCACGCTATGGTATTCCACAGCAAATAAAGGACAAGGCTATAACTTTTCTATCTGACGATATGAGGCGGATATATGAGCAATTTACCGAAAAGCAGTATCATGCTCTGTAAAATTCCCTTAATCCACACGATACAACGGCTATGCCGGGTGCCGATACTCCGATGGTGTTTTGCCGGAATGCAACTTGAAGAACCTCACGAAATGCTGCGGATATTCAAAACCGAGCCTTTGGCTAACCTGTGCTACAGTGAGCGAATCATCATCGAGCAACTGCTTTGCCGCTCTCAACAAGCGGTCGTTGATAAACGTCTTGGCGGTTTTTCCGGTTTCTGTCTTCACGAGTTCTCCAAAATATTTTGCAGAATAACAACACTTGTCGGCAAAGTATGCCACAGACGGCAGACCTTCTTTCTCGGCCTTCGAGGCGATGTATTGGTCGAGGAGCTCCGAGAATTTCTTCACAACAGAATGGTTTATCTCCTCACGGGTAACAAACTGGCGGTCGTAGAAGCGCAAACAATAGTTCAACAGCAATTCTATATTGCTAACTATCAGTTCCCTTGAGTGTTTGTCGATACTGCGATGAAGCTCCTGCTGAATCATATCGAGCACCCCGCGGAATATCTCAATCTCGCTCTCTGAAAGATGTAGAGCCTCATTGGATGTATAATCGAAGAATTCATAGCGGCTGATGTTCCGTCCCAGTTGCGTGCGACTGAGCAAGTCGGGATGAAAAACCAGAGCCGTCCACTTAGGATACTCAACTTCCGGATTTGGCTCCACATGAAGCACCTGACCAGGAGCGAAACTCGTAACCGTCATCTCGTCGAAGTCATACATGGTTCTTCCATACGACATTTTGCAGCCTTTGTTCTCTTTCAAGAACAGGGCATAGAGTCCATAATGGTATATTGCCTCTTCCATCTTGCTGGGTTTGTCGAAACGAGCTACACTTACCAAAGGATGCAGAGTCTCGAAGCCGAAGCGGTCGTTGAACTTCTGTACCGTGTTATAATATATCTCCTGCATAACTATATAGATTGGATTTATATGCTTCCCCTCCCTTGCTTAAAAACCACAGGGGAGGAGAAGAATATAAATTCGGTTATTCATTTTATAATATGTTCAATATGTCCTCAACAATCTGTTCGTCGAGCAGACGATTGTCTGAAAGGAGCTGGTTAACATCAAAGCGGTCGTATAGTCCCTTCTTTATTCCGCCAACAAGCACCTTCATGTCTGTCGGAGCATAATAAGAAGCGATGCGCTCGCCGAATCCACCATCCTTACAACCGTCTTCGAGAGTAACTACAAGTTGGTGGTCTGCCTTCAAAGAATCAAGAGTGTCTGCATCCACGGCATTCAGATAGCGCGGATTTACGAGAGTGGCGTCAATGCCCTTGTCGGCAAGCAGACGGACAACGTTTTCTCCCTTCTGATAGAAGGAGCCGGCTGCTATCACTGCAACCTTCGTTCCATGGTGCATCACCTTATATCTCGATTCGAAACTATATTCCGTATCAACCTCTTCTGTTGTATGGTTCACGCCGTTGCTCGGCACACGAATAGCAATAGGTTTCTTGTCTTGCTGTATCGCCCAGCGCAACATGGCGAAATATTCCTCGCATGTGGTCGGCGCGAGATATATAAGTCCCGGAATACTGCAGAGCATCGGTATGTCGAACAAGCAGATGTGAGTAATGTCGTTCATGGAGTTCACACCACCCCACGCAACGTTTATAACGGCAGGATTGGAGTTGATGCAGAGGTCTTGGGCAATTTGGTCGTAAGTGCGTTGCACGAAAGTGCTGTAGACTGTCCATACAGGGTGCAGTCCGCCCTTTGCCATACCGGAAATCATAGCCACTGCCTGTTCCTCGGCAATGCCCATATCTATATGCTGCTTACCTGCCGCCTTGCGTTTCTCCGGGGTGAAGCCGGCTGCCGATGGTGTACCGGCTGTTACGGCAATAAGTTTTTCATCTTTTTTCATCTCGCGGAGCATCCAATTGGAATACAGTTCCTCATAGCTTTCTCTCTGAATTACCTCTGGAACGGTGCCGTCTTCGTTTCGTCTCGGGCGACTGCCATCCTCGATGTTAAACGGCATTCCCCAGTGCCATGCTTCTTTGTTGGCTACTGCCGGTGCGAAGCCGTGTCCTTTCTCGGTGTGGATGTGAACAACGGTAGGTTTGTCGGTATCTTTCACACTGCGGAACACTTCGATAAGCTTCTCTATGTCGTTACCTTCCTCAAGGTATTTATATTCAAAGCCCCATGCCTTAAACCAATTGTGCTCGCATGTGCCGTGGCTCTCACGCAGTGCCCGCAGATTCTTGTATATGCCGCCGTGGTTCTCGGCAATCGACATCTCGTTGTCGTTTACCACAATGATGATTCCCGTGCCGAGTTCCGAAGCCTCATCGAGGCCCTCGAATGCCTCGCCGCCGGAGAGCGACCCGTCGCCGATTATTGCTATGATGTTCTCTTTCGTACCTTTTATGTCGCGTGCCTTCTGCAAGCCCGTGGCAAGACTGACAGAGGTGGAGGTGTGTCCCACTTCAAAATTATCGTATTCCGGACATTCTGCCGGTGATGAATAACCGGAAATGGCATTCATGTCGTCTACATTGCCGAGGAAGCCTGAAGCTCTGCCTGTCAACACCTTGTGTGGATAGCTCTGATGACTGACATCGAACACGAATTTGTCTACCGGAGCATTGAATACATAATGCAAGGCAACGGTAGCCTCAACGAATCCAAGGTTCGGTCCTACGTGTCCGCCATGTTTGCTCACGCGGTTGAGCACTGCCGCACGTGTCTCGTCGGCAACTGTCTTTAATGCTTCTATGTCCAGCCCCTTCAAGTCGGCTGGCGACTTTATCTTCTCTATATACATTACACGATAATTTTTAGTTTCTTGTTTTCGGTTGCAAAGATAGCGATAATAACAATATAATCACAATACCATAAAAACAGAAATACATACCATTATTCCACTTTCTGCGAAATATCACTCTTTTCCTTATTGATTTTTTATTGTCTCATTACAGTATAGTGTATAGCGTTAGAGGAAAGGAGGCAGACAACATGAAGCGTTATAAAGTGGAAATGCAGCGAGAAGGTTCCGTTAATCCAAACAGTCCATTT
>ERZ869991.473-NODE-473-length-13997-cov-7.143319_pt1 | contig 13997 bp, 7 predicted proteins | sample MGYA00520862_ERZ869991 | MGnify/ENA primary metagenome ERZ869991 (study PRJEB32232, sample SAMN07284978) | human gut metagenome | biome: human-associated habitat; material: feces | host: Homo sapiens | place: Tanzania | collected 2014-08-11 ...
GTAAGTAATCAGCGAAAGCAGACACATTGCTTAACAGAATTAAAAATCCCATCGCTCGCAAGAACGATGGGATTTTTCTTTTTATATCAACTTATTAAGATTGCTACTTACTGCGCTGAGATAGGCAGATTGCGGAACTCTATATACTGATAGGTCTCGCCATTAGAATTGTACTTGAATGGAATCTTGACAACGCTAAACTCGGTGGCACTGGTGCTGACATTCTTGATGACAAACGTAGCCTTCATCGGGATACCTGCGAGCAAGGTATAGAAATTATAGCCTAACCAGCGATTCTTGCCCAAGAGGGTTGTTTCCGGATCACACTCGTAAGCATCGCCACCATCATCATATATAGTAGGAGTATTGCCATAAGCAGAAATCTCATATTCCTTGCTACCGATATTCTTGAATGTTGCAGTGATCACAACATTCCTGCCCTGACGAACACACTTCAAGAAGTTGAACTGCAACTCAGGCAATGAGCAGGTTACCAAATCGGAATTGGTATTCTTGACATCAGCCACTACCTGGGTAGGCAACTTAATCGCAAACTCCACATCATTAGCCTTACCCTTGACAAAAGTAGAATTAATCTGCTTGATGGTGCGATCTACATCCTCTATCACCATAATACCCTTGACAGGTACATTAGAAGGAAGCATCTTATCAGAATAGTTACCTAACTTTTCGCCACCCAAATAGAAGTGCATCTGATGTTTGACATTCTTGCTATCAAAAGCACAAGAGCCGTCATCAAAAGCATTGAAGTGCATTTTGAGTTCACTGGAAGTGGTGTTGGTAATCACAAAGTTGATGTGGACATCGTTGCCATTAGCTACGCAACTGGTATATTTTACTGTACACCCAGGGATAGAGCCAGACGCCTTATTAGTCTTCTGGTCATTAGTAAGCACGGTTTCTGCCACCTTGCCCAATTTCTTGAGCCACTTCTGTGCATGGATTTGCTGTACGCTCAACAGAGAGAGCAGCAATGCGAAAATGATGGATTTCTTCATAATTGTATCGGTTTATGTTATTAATTAAATAATTGTCAGTTCGTTCCTAGAAAGAGCCTTTATCCTTAGAAAAAGAGAAAGACGCCTTTACTAATTCTTGCTTGCAAAGATAGGGAATTAAGCAATAACTTCCAAGCTTTTTGCCAGGAAAAGTAAAGGTACCAATGCGTAAATAGGCAATTTTATATCATATGACGCTATTTTTTACGGAATGACACACACCACCATCTGTCTTTATCCTTAAGAAGTAGCAACCGAACGATGGAATTTTTCTTTTTTCTCAGTTTAACACCAGAAAGCTTTCTCTCAACGGAGAGAAAGCTTTCTGGTTATTGTAACTTGGGTATCCTGCATAGATACCTTAATAATATATACTTCCTGAGGAGAAGCCGTGGAGACTATAGGAATGCTGACAGATGCTGCACCTTCAGCCTTTCTCGATGCCACCAGTCTTCCATCAAGGGTATAAACCTCCACCTTATTTAATAAAGGAGCACTCACCTTGGACACGACGATCAATCCCCGGGCTGGAGAATAGATCTTCACGTCACTTTCGCCCATCTCGGCATTTTCAATACCTGTAGTACTGCGCGTCTGGGTCAGGAAGTATCTGCCGTGCTCGTTTGCCTGCACCTTCACTTCCTCGCCATCCTTTATCTCCTGATACTTCCGGGTGGCAGCATCATAGAGGTAAAGAGGAGAAGAGAGACGAGAGATGCCATCAATTGCCAGCAAGACAGAAGCTGAATTGGCGGAACTTCCTGCATCTCCAGATTCTACATCAGAAGAAGCACCAACCACTCCTAATGGCATCCAATTGATATTCGGCAAGGAGTTCAGCGCCACAGCTTCATCGCCTGCCACCGTATAAACCACCGGAACTTCCTTCAGCTGGGCATCATAGAGCAGCTGAGCATCCTCAGCCTCATCGTAATCCTCAGAAGCATTGGCATCAAGCACTACCTTCGAACGACTGCTATAACCCGAAGCTGATGCTGCGGTAAGGGTTAGGGATACCTGATCCTGCCCCTCATCCGAAGCCGTTTTCACTCCGCCAAACACTTCTCTATCTACCGTCATCGCCGACGTAAAATTAAGCTGCGAAGTACTCTGTCCATCTTTCAGACGGACAAAGAACGACTGCATCGGCGAAATCTTCACGTCGTTCTTCGACTCATACGTGGTGGTTGACATATTCAGCTTATCATAAAGTTTCAACACACCATTCTCATAGACATAGAAGCTGGACTGTAGCGATGGATTCGCCTTTAGGAACTTATACATGCTGAGCGTAGCCATATAAGGATTACCCACCAGATGGTAATTGTTGCCATCCGGCAACTCAACCAGCTTATAGCTCATCTTGCCCAAAGCATTCTCCTGAGCATCGGCATTTACCACCAGGCGATAAGCATTCTTCTTATCCACATTCACCGAAAGCGAACTCTGCTGCTGAGAAGCCGAGACATAGGCGTATTGCGTATCTGCCTTCGGCAAACGGAGCAACACTTCGGATTCAGAACCCGATGCATTGCCGGATGCACTGCCCGATGCACCCACCGTATATTTATCTCCCATCTTGATGGCTACGCCCTCTAATGGAAGATACTTCCTATCCACCTTATTATATATATGGCTCCAATGAGCTGAAAGCGCATGGAGACTCTGGTTCTCGAACGAGATGTTGGTGCCAGAATAATCGTAGGCACTATAGTTACCGCCCAAAGTTACTTCCCCGGCAGAAGCATCATCCCAGCTTCGCTGATATACAGGACTGGTTACACGATTGTTTGCCGAGGATGAGAACGTGATAGGCTCGAACGCCTCCGACTCCTGTCTGCCCGATGCAGCCGGCACATAGATGTCGCCCGCATAGGTATCCTGCAAAGGCGAAGTGAGGGCATACCAGGTGTTGGGTTTCATCTCCTTCTCTACCCACGCCTTGTTGTATATCAGATAACACTGGTTGAGCAGTTCGCCTCCCGGCTTGAAGTAAATCTGGTCGCAGGTGTTGCCATTGAAGGGTTCACACTCCAGATTGCCATCGGCATTCAACCCGTGGTCTGCGGCATTGGCATCCCATTTGGCAAGCATATCATACTGGATGTTCGTGGTAGCCGCATCGCCCTTGGCATTGCTCAACCTGGTAGCGATGCCCGTAGACTTCTGATAGGCAATGTATCCCAAAGACGGGAAATACAAGCCGCTCAGATTAGGAATCGTTACCTTGGTAAACTTCATCGGTACGTATCCGCCACCCTGATAATCCGTATATTGGTTCTCCTCTTTATAAAGTTCACTACGTACAGAACGGCGCCAGTTGTCATCATTGTTCCATGCCGCACTCATCTTGTTATTGGCCGTAGGATTCCAGGTGGCGTATTCCGGTACTACGGCAAAGCGGATGTAGGTTTCGCCCGAACAGAGCACCGTGGTTCCCTTGGAGCCATCTTCACGGAATATCAACACACCTTCGTACCAGTATCCCTCACGCAACTGTACGTTTTTAGAAGGTAATGATGTTCCTTCTCCCGTCTGCGGCGTAAACTTCAGTTTCAGCTGGCTGGTTTTTCTCATGATGTAATTATCCTGAAGCGTAGCCAGCGTCAGGCTCTCCCCTATCCTGTTCCGATAGGCAGGGTCGTTGGTATCCGAAAGATACATCACATTGGTATATTGCGACGGATCCAACTGTCCCTTACCGCCCGCCTTCACGAAGTAGAGACGGGTGGAATTAGTTGCCACCAGGTTCTCACCGCTGATAGGCACGCAGAAATATCCGCCCGTACCCTTGGCTTCCTGTTTAGCCAGCAGGGCTACCTGAGGGAGACCGATGCGCATCGTACGGATGTAATTATTCGGATAAGCCACATCTGTATTACCCAGACTCAACTGCGGACCGTCTTTCACGACACGAAGCTTGAACGACATCTCGTCAAGACAAATCTGATAATCCACGCCGCCCTGGGTGATGATAGAAGAGGTGCTGGTAGGAATCACACGGATGGTATGATCGCCCACACCCAGCGGGATGTTCTTGAACTCAGCACTGTTTTGCAGAATCGGCGTCTTGGCATCATCCACATACCAATTGTAGAGCACACCCTCCAGCTGAATACTACCGCCATTGTTCTGGTCAACGGTCTGCAACTGTGCCTTGATGTTATATTCCGGGATAGCATTGTCATCGCAAGGAATGGTGACGGTAGTGGTGATGCTTCCGTTGGCATCGGTAACCAGCACCTTCTGCTGCACCATCTGGAAATTTGCGCTATAGAGAGAGCATACGTCCGATGGCTTTCCCCACGAGAGCTGACTCTTATCCTCCACCGTCTCATCCTCGAAAGCAAAACTAACATAGTAAGTCTGATTCGACTGTAGATTGAAATACCGGTTGGCAAGCACCACGTTCCACTCGTCATTAATCTTCTCATACATCGGCTTTCCATCCACCTTTCGGGTTTCATCCACATAATTATATATAGTGGTAGAACCCCAATTGTAGTTGGGGCTTTCTGCCGTGCCATAGTTCACGTTCTTCACCGGATTACCATCAGCATCAACAAAACGGAAGTATAGTTTCTCTTCTGTATTGTCGGCAAGCGCCGCCATTGTTTCCTGCAAAGCCCTCAACTTGATGAGGATAGAGGTAGAGAGAGTAGCATCTTCAGCCGTATTCTTACCAGGGCAGATAGGCGAACTTTGGATGATATCCACCTTGGAAGCCTTGGTGTAGATGCGGAGATCATCGAAGGCATAGTCGGCACCTGCGGTAGATCGACACATATTATCCACCACGAGTTTGAAGTCGGTGAAATTATTCACTCCGCTTTCCTGCTGCAGTACCATCTTACCATAAACCTGATACCATTTTCCCTCATTTGCATCATCAGCTCCCACACGATTTCCAGAGAATTTACCAGACGAGAACGAGTGAAGCAGCTTACGTTCAGTTTCCTGATTGTTCTCATCATAATTCACGCCATAGAGTTTAAACAACAACTGCGGACGTTCCGTGCCGGCACCATGGGTCATATCGGCAATAGCAGCGCTGAAGATGACCTGAGAACCCACACAGAGATCAGCACTGAAATCTGCTTCTGCTATCTGGCGGCTCTCGTCGGCTGCATCTACATAGAGAAAATGTCCATATTGAGCACCATTCGTGATTTCGTAGGTACGATCATAGAGCTGGACAGTAGGCCACCACAGATAACCATCTGTTCCAGTTTGACCAGATCCAGACATTCCATTTACATTTGCCGATTTATAAAGTCCGTAATCTCCATGCAGCGGTGAATGCTTAGGATTTACATACATATTGCCTTCCGGAGCGAAATCCATCAATTCACGATAGACAAAGCCATAACTTCGCCTGCTCCATTTAGAAGGCAGGCGGTCTTGGTTATCATCCGGGCTTGTAGGAGCCAGAAGGGTCTGTTCATCATCATCATTATCAAAAGAGACGGTACTGACAGAGCGATAATGATCGTCTAGATAGGAATTCAATCGCGTATTCTGGTTTGCCGCCTTCAGTTCGTCCGTAGTCATCGGGTACTGATTGAATATCTGACAGGTGAAATTTGCGATAGGACACATATGCCCATTACTCGAGACTACTAACGCCACTACATAAATACGGTCGCCATACTTAAAAGTCTGCTTGCGGCTACCTTCACTATTATTCAAATCTCGCCATGTGCCAACACTATTCAGCATATCCAGACTCAAGTCAAAGAATCGGGGAAAAAAACGATCATTCCTATCTGTACTTCTATGACTATATAAAATCCATTGGGTTCTATCAGAATTATAAACGCGCCATTGTACGTAACTTGCCTGAACCACCTGAGAAGTAAAATCAGAAGCCGTTATTTGATGCGCCTCATCTTCAGCAAAGACATGATGCGTATTACAATTGTTCATTGGATGGAAATAATAGTTTGTCGCATCATTCTGCTTTAGGCAGAATGTCATAAAGGCACCACCATCCTTCAATCCTGCCGAAACACCCTTTCCATCTTCATAAGAATAATCCCTGGCTATTCCCGTTTCCAGGAGTTTCTTCTTGATATCATCCGCCATCTTTTCTGCCGGCATGATATGGAAGATATATCGGATAGAAAGGGTTGGCTCATGCTCGAAGCGTTTTCCATTGCAGCCATCCATATATCTGCTCACATCGCAGGCGATGGTCTCCCCAGTCCAGGAAGTATCAGAGGGACGGGTGTAAACTACGCCCACCTTTTTGCTATTTGGCTTGGATGAAAGATTATAGGCAACCAAACCTTTATCTACGCCACGGGAATCCTTCATACTTTTCAACTTGCTGCTAATAAAATTAGAAGATCTCTCCAACTGATCAGAAGCCTTATCAGTATCGTAATTATACCATCTGAAATATCCTCTAGGTTCCAAATCTGCACCATCATCACCCGAATAGCCGGAAAGCGGCAACGACAAATCCTTGCTACCGCCGCTAGGCAGGGCGATATAATAATGAACCACATGCGTCTTCTGTCGGAGACATTCTGTGGCAGCATCAATCACCTCATAATCGTTGGGATTATTGGCGATACCTTCATAATGCTTAAAGGTCTGGGAATAAGCCATCCCAGGCATCAAAGAGATGATGCCCACGATGAACAAGATGTATTTTGAAAATAAACTATTTCCTTTCATAGCCAAAAGTCTTTGTATTTAATACTTTTTTTTCAGTATTCTTTCCTGCACGGGTCAGGTCTATTTGCTTCATTGTAAAGCGAACCTTGCGGAAGATGATAGGATACGTACCCAAGCCATTCTGTTCCTTCACCTTGATCTTCATTGTGTAAATGGCAGAACCGGTACGGTTGCCCATCTCTCCTTCCAGACGATAAGCAGATGGTATCCAGGCTGGCGATCTATCGAAGATGTTTACGCCATCAGCTCCCTCCGGATTCTGCTCCTGCAGCTTCCAGCCATCTGAACCTGCCGCATCTGTTCCCATCTGCCATTCACTCACTGACAGGGTCTGAGAACCAGTACGGCTCAACTTGATGACCTCGGGTTTGATATGAAACTCACCATAATAACCGAAGTCAAGCGAAAGGTTTTCGCCATCATCCGTTACCTTCGGCAACACCCCGATTGGCGAGAATGCCTCCACCGTCCATTTAATCTGATAATCCTCCAGCTTGATAGGAATCTTCAGATAATCATTGCGCCGGATTTCATTCCATGATAGCATGGCATAACGATTGTTACTGGTAGTGCCCGTAGCCACATCTACCGTAGTAAGCGAAAGGATAAAATACCGGTTGCCACCATCTGCGCCCTTATCTACCAAACTCTCGTTCATATAGAAACAAGCCATTTGCGTAGCTCCTTCCCCTATGGTTATACCATTGTTGTTTTCGTCAGCCTTCAGCGTGATAGTTCCCTTTGCCACACCATCAGCTAAATTCACACCCTTCAATTGATTATTCGAATCCACATTTGGCAAAAGCTTGACATTCGGCTTACCGTTCTGGGTGACATCCGAGAGGGTGATGCTCTTCAAGTCAATGTCATGATCGGTGGCATTGGTAATGGAGAGCTGTACCTTAGCCACCATACGGATAACCTCCAGATTGATGACTTGCTGGTTATCAGTTATATTCACCACCTGCTTATTACTCATCGGATAACCGTTCTGAAATTCAGGTGTCATCGACAGATGGAAGAGTTGACTGTTGCCATCCATCTGATAAGTCTTTTGATCAAAATCAGCTGGCAGCAGTTGCCCAACAGACGTAATGGCATCCAACCCGATCTCTTTAGGCTTGATATTGGCAAAAGAATAGAAGGTTGTCGCTCCAGTATTCAACTTTACAAACACCTGGTCTTTCTCCACCTCAGTAACACCAGATTGGAAATCGGAAGTGATAATCTTCTCTATCGTTCCATTCTGTACCACCACCACAAACCAGCTTTTCATCATTTCTTCAGGCAAAGCTACGGTATCCGTCTCCCAAGCCCTGGTCAGAGAAGACCGGGAAGACAGCGAAGTCTGGGAAGATAAGGCAGACAGCTGCAACGTCACCCCTACCCGGTTCTCGGCATCAGCCTGACCGGGAAAGGAAGTTGCATCATCACCGGCAGAACAAGCCGCCAGCAAGCATACTGTCCAAATACATATATAATAGTATATCTTCTTTGCCATATTTATATTTTGAAAAGCCTAGGCTTTTTCTATTTATTATTTTCTCGTTTTATAATTCACAATTACATCACAATCTCTTCGTGATCACGTACATTCCATTTCCTCACCGTCAGTTTCACGAGATTCTGGCCATTGCTGCCCTTATACACCTCGAAGATATAATAATGGTCGCGTACAATATCATTGATGGTTGTACCTTCCGCTCCAGTGTCTGTATAATCAATGAAACGCAAGGTGTATTCCTTATCTTTGGCGGAATCATCCTGTTTACTAGCCAGCTTCAACTTGATGACACATTTATCCGCATCTTTCTGACCATTATTCTGATATTCAGGCAGATAGATAGGAACATTATCATTCATCGTAATGCCATCAGTTTGTTTTGAATCTTTGAAATGCTCAAACGCCTCGTGAGTAAGCGATGCCGTCTGTTCGCATTCTGCATATTTACCAGGCATACAATAGCCCTTATTATTATAGTTGAAGAGTTCCATACTATGTATGCTCCATCCATTTTTCTTCATATCGTTACTCAGATACACCTTTACCTTGGCTACCGCCCTCAGCAGGTCGATATCCGAGAAATCCTGACGCTTGCCGGCAGCAAGTGTAAAGTTAACTTTCTGGACGCCCCACATGGGCAGAGACTTATTAGCATCATAACTAAACGACTTAGCATCATAACTAAACGACTTTTCGGCGATATGCGTATCGTTATAGTCTTTCTGCAAGTCATCCTCACTCATATCGAAATTGGCATAAACCACCATTTTTCCTACGAAGTGATTGCCCACAAGTACCTTGTTGCTCACAGGCAAAGATCCTGTCAACCGGTAGATGTTGCCGCCCAAATGGACAAGCACCATGTTTTGCAGGATTCCCGCCATTTTCTGATTTGTCTGATAGAAAACAACGTGGAATTTGCTTAAGTCTATACTGTTTTCCATCTCCGTTCCCGGATCCTCAGTCTCATCGTCTTCACTTCTTGAAGCAAGCTGCTTATCCCCCGACTGCCCTATTCTTGTATTGTTATCGGTATCCGTACCTTTCAGGCAAAGGGTAAGCGTGATATGGGCATCGGTATTCTCTACCCCTGTATCTCCCTGGTCGCATGAGACCAAAGCAATACAGCCCAGCCAAGCCATAGCAGTAGCCAAGAGGAACCTAAGCAGTCCCTCAGCATATCTTATTCCTTTCATCTCATACATCATGAATCAATATTATAATCAGGAAAACTCCTAACTTCTATTTTCTAACTTCTACTTATTATATGTCAGCCTTGCACTTTTTACATATCAGCCTTGCTCAGCACCACCCTCCACGAGTTGATGATGACTGAGGCAGACTGCCACTTATGGTTTTCGTCGATGAAGAACACAAGGTCGTAGGAATCCTGTCGATCCAGATATTCCTGATCGCTCATACTCTTGTTATAATTGCCTTTTACCATCAGGGCATAATCTATCAATGGTATATTGATGATGCTTGCTCCTGTTGACTTGTTCCATACATGCAGACGCATATCATGACCTTTCACCATTCGGTTGGTTGTCAGCTCAGCAATGGCACACGCCACAGAAGTCTGCTCGCTGGTACCAGAACTGACACCGGCAGTACCGGAGTAAGCTGACCAGGCGTTATAGGTAAGCATCTCATCCTCCATCAAACTGTTGTCGTAATCCATCTTACCATTGTTATCGGTAATCTGGAAGATGAAGTCATCGGCACAGAGATTCACGCCCGACAGGTTTTGCAACACCACCTTGACCTGATTGGTATTCTTGGTAAGCGAAACCTTGACGGTTCTTGTTCCACCTTTCTCCATCTTGGTGAAATCGGCTTTTGCCAACTGTCCATGAAAGAGCGGAGTCAAATCATGGTCGATGATTCCCTTATCGGCACGATTCACCGTAGCCTTGAGTACATCACAGGCTGAAGAGCCTACGCTTGCCTGCCCAAAAGTATAGGAGTCAGCATAACGCTCTTCGCCCTGTGCCCATACAAGAAGATCATAGACGCCAGGAGTCAGGTCGTCGATGTTCATACCCTCTTCGGCGATAATCTTCTCGGCAGCCTCGGTCTTGACATAAGCCAATTTTCCCTGCTGGTCGAAAGCATAAAGTGTGACGTTCTTCACCTCATGAGGGAAAGCGTCGGCAAACTTCATATTCATATCGTAGATGAACTGCACCTTCAGATGAGTCTTCAGCAGTTCCTCACATCCCTCATAGCTATCGTGCCAATAATCACAGGATGCAAGCAGCAAGCCGAGGATGGTGCAGCAAGAGAGCATCATCAGCCTTCCCTTCTCTTTGATATCATTTATAATCTTCTTCATTGTTTAAATTTATTGTTATTTTGGTGAATCCAAATCTACCTTTGAGGATACCACGCGCCAAGAGAGTACACTAATCTTTGCAGCAAGATAAGTCAGATCATCGCTAGGAAGTACAGGAATTATCTCGGTATCAGGATTATATACTGGAGTACCAAAGCCCTTGATTGATGAGATTTCCACCTGATAAGAGTGATTACGTACTACACCATATTCTGCTTTAGAATCCTTATCACCCAAGTGCTTAATCGGTGTATAATAATAGGTTTTACCGCCATTACTGATATCTACAGGAGCTTGCTGCATTTCTGCTTTTACCGTTGCGACAGCAACTGGCTCGTAGGAGCCACCTTTCTTCAGAAAAAGTTCTGTAAGTCCCGATCTCAAGTCAGCTACTACCTGATAATTCTGCAACTTAAGTCCACTAGTACTAGTAACCTTTGATGAGAAATCAATATCAGAAGCTTCTATCGTTTTATAAGTATCTACTGAGCCAGAGGTAGTCTTCTTGTAATATGTTCTGAGTTCTCTTGCAATGACAGTCTTTACATTGTCTTTACCTAAGAACTTCTGACCCTTATAAGTACAGATTTCTGCTGGCTGAACTTTTCCTCCATCGGTATAAGCCAGACGTGCTGCGACCATAATCTTGGTCAGATAACTCTTCATTGGATTAGTAAAAACACCTTCTTCATAACTTGTTGGTGTATTAGGCAAAGTATATAAAGCTGTTCCCAAACCTGTCTGAATATCTTTATAAGGATGATTAACAGGAGAATTTGTAGAAGTTCCACCGAAAGCAACGCTCGTACCCCAGAAACAACGATGATAAGCAGCTACAGACCAAGGATTATTTGCTGAAAAGCCGAGTGTTGCATTTGTCCAATTCTGCACATCAATCTGTTTGTAAAGCATAGCCCAACCATCCTCATCGCCAAGTCCCCAGGCATCAATGTAAGCATAAACATCAGTTTCCTTAGTTGAACCATCTGACTGTATGGTTGCAAGCTTACCTACAGGATCCTTTGTTTTGTATTTACCTTTGAAATTCACACCATCAAGCTCAACATCTGTAGTTACTTTTATAAAATTGGCATCGCCAACAGTGGTCTTTACCTTTGCATTGACACGCTCTACAAATACATCTACAGGACTTTTTTTAGCATCTGCCGCACTGCTGAAGGTTTTACCCGTCAACTGAGTTGTACACAAGTCCTTGCCACCATCTTCATAAGTAGAATTACTCATGATAAAGCCATTGGTTGCATCGTTGAATTTCTGACCTTTCATTTCCGTACGCATAGTTGACCAACGATCGGCAGTAGGTTGGCCAAGCATCACAGTATTCACACCAGGATTCACTACAGTCAACATAGCAGCAGGAGCCACATTGCTCTCACCATTCAACACCAATACAGCAGAAGTAGCTCCAGATACTGTGGTACCCTGATTTCCAGTGTTTTCACCTAAATCTACATTATAGTCAATATAGTTTTTAGAAGGTTTTTCACCTTTTTCACCAACAGTTTGTAACTTATAAGAAGTACCATCGGCATTATAGAAGTAGAAACGTACCGTGGTAATCTTATTCTCATTATTCTCCCCATCATCGTACGTACCCTCTCCCTGGTTATAAGCACGACTAGTAGGGGCATTCCCTACACTATTCAGGTTAATAGCAATGTAAGAAGTTGTACCTTCTGCATTTCCGTTACCATTACCACCAGTCATGTCATCGCTGCTAGAGCAAGACACAACGGTCATCATCAGTGCTGAAGCCAGGACTGATGAAAGCATCGTAAATTTCTTCATAATTCTATAGTTTTAATTTTACTTATAATTTTTTTCGTTCTATTGCATCATCATCATTTCATACGCCTTTCTTGCGGCATCGGCTTCCTTTGAATCGCCGGCTCTATCCAGATATGGCTTGGCAGCATCGGCATCTCCATTGTTCAGACGGATAATGGCAGCATTCAGGTTGGCGGTTTCATCCGTTGGATACATGCGGACAGCCAGCTCCATCACCTCATTGAACTCCTTGGAACCTACCTCATAAGTCTGAGCCACCATAAACAGCTCGTTGAGCGACAACAGCTGCGGCTTGGTCTTCATAATCTGCTTTGCCTCTTCCACATCGAAAGGCTTAACCTTATAAGTAATGTGGTAGTCGCTATGGCGGAGAGCCGGATAGCAGAGGGTGAGCAAATTGCGATACTGTGCAGGATATTGTTGCTTCAGCTTCGCATCACGAGCATCTGGATCCAGCTTTCCATCCTGGGCTATCGCAAGAAGCTGCTCCTTTTTCTCCAAGTTGCTTGACTTGATGTATTCACGCAATCCATCCCAGTCTTCGGCTGTAGAGGATACCGCAAAGATGCTGTCAGGCAAATCCACCATCTTGCGAACATACTCAGTCAGGGTGATGGCACGATTCTTTGCCAGATACTCATTATGCTTATACGAACCTTCCGGCGAAGCAAAACCATGGATATTGATGCCCATCACCTGCAGGTTCTTATCCGCCTTCAATGCCTTGATGGTAGTGATGATGCTATCCAACTGTGCCGGATTACGGCGATAATCGGCACGCAATTCTATCCTGTTGACCGGGAAATCAATATAGGCACGCTTATCCAAATGACGGATCTTTGGAGTCTCGGCAACGACTGCCTGCAACTGCAAAACCGGCTTCAGTACATTCTGCTTAGGCTGCTGAATGCTCTCGATGATCTGAGGAGCATCTGTTGAGCGTTTTTCATCTGCCCTACCCGGAATCAAATAAATGAGGGAAAGAGCCACCTTGGTGGGTCCCACATAATTCTTATGGGCAGATTTGAGTTTTTCACCACAGGTACCACATTCGAATTTATCATATTTGGTATGAATATAGCCCAATCCGAGCGAAGCCTCGAAGTTCCAGTGCTTAGAAAGATTCCATTGTTTTCCGGCTGTGATGCCACCTCCGGCATACCAACCTTCATAGCGATGGTTGCGCAGTCCTTTCAACAATCCGAAAGGAAACTTCACACCACCTGCATTATACTGTCCCCCTAAAGCATGAGCACCGAGGAACCAACCCTCAAAATTCGGATTGAACCAGTAGCGATATTCCGGCATCACCATCCAATGACGAAGACAGGAATGGTCACCGCCACTTTGCTTCCAAGGATTCAAGCCGAAGAAAACCTGAGCTGTGTGCTTATTTCCTACGGCCATCTCCAATCCCAAGTTGGGAGTGGTTGTAGCCCAGTAAAGCAAGTTGGTTTTGATACCCAACTGCCTAGTCTGCCCAAACTGCTGAACCTGCTTGTGCTGCTCAGCCGAATTGGCTGTAAGAGGCGGGAAACAACAATTCATCATCAATATAGCTACTAATACAATTCTATCAAATACCATAATATGATTATCTTAATTATTATCTATACTATTACATCTTTTATTTGCGTACAAAGATAGA
>ERZ869991.474-NODE-474-length-13983-cov-9.913850_pt1 | contig 13983 bp, 12 predicted proteins | sample MGYA00520862_ERZ869991 | MGnify/ENA primary metagenome ERZ869991 (study PRJEB32232, sample SAMN07284978) | human gut metagenome | biome: human-associated habitat; material: feces | host: Homo sapiens | place: Tanzania | collected 2014-08-11 ...
GAGTAAGGATAGTTGTAAACTTTTAATTAGCTTGTACTTGATTAAGTATAAGCTTTTTTATATAGTGAGGTTATGGAAGAGTTAGAGCCAAAAAGAGTTATAGCGTTGATGTCAGGAACGTCTTGCGACAGTATAGATGCGGGACTTTGTGAAGTTTTTCCTGATATGTCTGTAAAATTAATCAAGGGTATAAATTATAAATATCCACCTCATATTCAATCAAAAATTTTTCAAATTTTTAGAGGTGAAGCTTCTGTTAAAGATATTTGCATGATGAATTTTGCTATTGGAAAATGTTTTGCTGATGCTTCAAAGGTATTGATTGAGGAATTTGGTAAACCTGATTTTATTTCAAGTCATGGACAAACAATTTATCATTATCCATTTGATGAAAAGATTGATGATGTTAGTTTAAAAAGTACTCTCCAAATTGGTGAAAGTTCTGTTATCTCTCAAGAAACAGGATGTATGACTATTTCAAATTTCCGAGAAGCTGATATTGCTCAAGGTGGGCAAGGAGCTCCACTGGTTTGTTTTGCAGATGAAAAATGGTTCAAAAGACGTGGTAAAAATTTCGCAATTCAAAATATTGGTGGAATTTCTAATGTAACTGTTGTTTCAAAAGATTTTGAAACATTTGGCTTTGATACAGGCTTAGGGAATATTATGATTGACTATTGCATGAATAAATATTTTAACAAGCCATATGACAAAGATGGAGAAGTTGCGAAGAGTGGCATTGTTTCAGATTCTTGGCTTGATTGTTTGTTGCAGGATGAATATTATTTACTAGAACCTCCAAAATCTACTGGGAGAGAATATTTTTCTGCAAGGTATATTGAAAATGCACTTAAATTTGCTCCAGAAAATCCTTGCGATATTATTGCAACAGTAACAGCATTAACTGCGAAAACTATTGCTCAAAGTTGGGAAAGATTTATTTATCCAAATGTTGGTATTCATGAAGCCGTTATCTGTGGTGGTGGGGCTTATAATCCTACTTTAATGGGCTTTTTAAGGACATATTTACCATCTTATATTGATTTGAAAACCTGTGAAGATTATGGAATTTCTAATAATTTTAAAGAAGTAATGGCTTTTGCACTTTTGGGTTATTGTACATATTACGGAATTCCGAATAATTTGCCTTGTTGTACAGGGGCGAAAAAACGTGTAGTTATGGGAAAGATTTCGTATTAAGTTGAAAATCCAATAGGTGTGTTAATTTTATAAGGCACTGGGGTAGAAATATCCAAGTACCTAATTTGTGCGTGTCCTTTTTTTGCAAAATTCATGTTAACAAATGTAACAAAGCTGAGAGCATGTGAAATCGAGCCTTTTGGGATGTTTTTATATATTTGAGAGCAAAAAAGAGAGCTAATTATGAGTTTAAGTATTTCCGCACAATCAAATAGCTATCTAGCAAAGAAACTCGGCAAGTCTGAAAGCAATCAGACAGGTGCTTCTTCTCGTACTCAAGTTGCTCAAAATTTACAAACTTCTTCTGCTAAAACAACAAGAACTTTAACTCTAGGTTCTAAAAAACAATCTAACTTTGTAGCTGGCAGAGGCAATACTCCTGGAGCTGCTAGAAGAAGCCTTACTAAATTACAAGAAAGATATAATCACAGACCTAATCAAGGTTTTTATAATACTGGTGGTAATAGTGACGTCCAAGAAACTGTTGTAATTAGACAAAGTTCTAATTTTGGTAATATGACTGGCATGTATGGTATGTCTGGTATGTCTGGCATGATGGGCATGGGTGGTATGACTGGTCAAATGGGTATGCTTAACCAAGTTGGTTCAATGCTTGGTATGGATCAAGAAACTATCGGTTATATTGGAGCTGGTGCTTATTTGACTCAACAACTTGGTCAACTTGGTTCTTCAATGGGCTTATTTGGTGGAAGCAGTTCTTCTAGCGTAAGTTCATCTGTTTCTTCAAGTGCTAATACTGCAATTTCTAATATGAACTCTGCAAAAGATGTGGTATCTTTAAAACAAGCAATTGAAGGAGCTAAATCAGAACAATCTAACGTTTCTAAATTGGCTGGTGAAGTTGATGCAAAACAAACCGCATTTAATTCTGCGACATCAGATAAGGCAAAAGCTGAAAAAGCTGTTTCTGATAAAAAGCAAAATGTTGCGACTCAAGGTCAAACTGTACAAGCATTAGAAAGCAAAGTTACACTTGTAAAATCACAACTTACCGCTGCATCTAATAATGTCTCCATGTGTAATGCTTCATATCAAGCAGCTAAATTAAATTTAGAGAATGCTTCTACTCCAGAAGCCAAAGAAGCTGCTAAAGCAGCTGTAGATAAGGCAGAAAAGGCTTTAAAAGAAGCTGAGAATGAAGAAGCTAAAATTCAAAAAGCTTTAACTAACGCAGAAAAGGATTTTTCTGATGCTAAAAAAGCATTAAGTACTGCTAAGGAAGAATTACAACAGGCAAATGATGATTTAACAACCAAAGAAGAAGCATTAGAAAAGGCTGAAAAAGATTTAGACTCAGCTAAGCAAGCAAAACAAGATTATGATGCATTGTCTAATGAAATCAAAACTCAAGAGTCTCGTTTAGAGCAATTGGATAACCAAGAAAAAGAGGCATATAGTGATACAACTAAAGCGATTAAAGAACGTGAAGCAAAAGTTGGTGATAAAACTGATGATAAAAAATTAAATAAATTAAAGAAAAAACAAAATGAACATGGTGATAATATTGTAAAACTTCAATGTTTAAGTGCTGATCCTACTGAAACGGGTAAGAATGGAGAAGAACTTCGTTCTACCGTATTACCATCAGGAGACAAAGTTTATTATGTTGGAATGAATGAAGTTTCAGCAGAAGAATATGAAAAACATAGAAAACAATCTTAACTAAACATTTACAAAGACTTTACAAATTCTTTTAAGTATATTAAAATATAGTCAGAAAAGCAGTATTGCAAAACGAAAAAAGAACGGTAACCCCGTTCTTTTTTTCGGTAATATAGCGTTATTTAATTGTGAAAGGTAGGAACAAGATGAAGCAGGAAGTAAACAGATTAGAGGTTTTGGAGGCGATTACTCCATTGATTGAAAATACCGCAATGCGTTTTAATTTGGTTCCTATTGAAATTGATTTTTCTAAAGAAAATCATAGATGGTTTTTGAGAATTTATTTATATTCTCAAGACCGTAGTATTACTCTTGAGGATTGCGAAAACGTTACTCGTAGTCTAGAAGGTTTTTTGGATGAGTTAATCCCAGTTAAATATTATCTTGAAGTATCTTCTCCAGGATTAGAGAGAAAATTCAAGTCAGAAAAGGAATTTATCATTTTCAAAGGTAAAAGAATTAGTTTGAAGTTGAAAGAACCTTTGTTGGGCGAAACTGAAAAGATTTTCAAGGGTGAAATTATTGATTATGATTACAATGAAGGTTTAACGTTCTTCCGATTTGATGATGGATGTGAACTTCAAATTTCAAAGGAAAATATTCAATCAGCAAAATTGTATATTGATTAGAGACAATAAGGAAAAAGGGAATAAGGGAATAAGTTCTTTACAATTTGAAGTTTCTCAATAATGAAAGTTTTAAGGCATGTATCATAAAGATTTAGAAGTATATAAAAAATCAATTGAATTTGTAAAAGATATTTATCAAATTACAGCAAAATATCCTAGAGAGGAACAGTTTGGTCTGGTTTCTCAAATGAGAAGGGCTGCTGTTTCAATTCCTTCAAATATTGCAGAAGGCAATGCACGATTTTCGGATAGAGATACTTCTAGATTTGTAGATATGGCTTTGGGTTCTTTGGCTGAAGTTGATACTCAGTTATTATTGTCATTGGAATTAAATTTTATAGCGAAAGTAGAATATAGCTATTTATTAGTAAAAGTGCAAAATATCCAAGCATTGTTGGTTGGATTGAGAAAGTTTTTTAAAAGTAAAGAAAAGGAAAAAGAATAAAGCATTAATGAACTTATTCCCTTATTTCCATATTCCTTTTCCCTAAAGAAAAAATTAGAAATTAGTTTAAAATATCATAAAATGAAAGGAAAATAAAATGATTAAAATTGGAGCAGGAAATTTAAATGAAGTTTTTGAAGAACTAGAAAAGGAAAAAGGCATTTCTAAAGATGTTGTAATTTCTTCTCTATGCGATGCAATGGTTGCAGCTTACAAAAAACATTTGAGATTGAAAGAAGTTCAAAATGTTGAAGCATTTTTGGATGAACAATCTGGTGAAATTGGTATCTTCAAAGGCAAAACTGTTGTTGAATCTGTTGAAGATGAGGACAATGAAATTTCTCTAGCTGAAGCAAAAGAAATTGATGAAGATGTAGAATTGGGTGATGAAGTTAAATTAGAAGTTACTCCAGATCAATTCGGTAGAATTGCTGCTCAAGCTGCTAACCAAGTTTTAACTCAAAGAATCAGAGAAGCTGAAAGAAATCTTGTTCTTAACGAATTCTTAGAAAAGAAAGGCACTTTGATTACTGGTATTATTCAAAAAGTTGATGATAGAAGAAATGTTATCGTTAACATTGGTAAGACTGATGCTGTTATGCCAAGAAAAGAACAAATCCCTGGTGAATATTACAAACCTGGTAACAGAATCAGAGTTTTTGTCCTTAACGTTAAAGAAACAACAAGATTACCTCAAGTTATTGTTTCTCACGCTCATCCAGAAATTGTTAGAGAATTATTTGAACTTGAAGTTCCTGAAATCGAAGACGGTATTGTAGAAATTAAATCAATTTCTAGAGAAGCTGGTTACAGAACAAAAATTGCAGTATGGTCAAATGACCCAGAAGTTGATTCAGTTGGTGCTTGTATTGGACCTAGAGGTAGCAGAATTCAAACTATCGTTGGTGAATTGAAAAATGAAAAAATCGATATTGTTAGATATTCTGAAGATCCAGTAGAATATATTGTTAACGCTTTATCTCCAGCAAGAGTTGTATCTGTTGATATTATGGCTGATGATGAAGCTGCTCATGAAGCTCTTGTTGTAGTTCCAGATGATCAATTGAGTTTGGCTATTGGTCGTGAAGGTCAAAACGTTAGACTTGCTCACAAATTAACAAATTGGAAAATTGATATTAAATCAGTTTCTCAAATGGAACAAGCTGAAGCTCAAAATGTAAGTAATTACGAATACGATGAAGAACCACAAGAAGAAGATGTTGTTGTAGATTCAAATGAATTGGATGAAGAAATCGAAGAAGAAATGAATCAACAAGCATTGGATGAAGAAGATGTTCAAGATGGTGGAATTTCTGAAGAAGTTGAAGAAGAACAAGAATAGTTTTTCTCATTTTTAAATAAATAGAAAACGGGTAGCTATTGTTACCCGTTTTTCATTGCTTAGACTAATCCTTCTTTAAGTGCTTTTACTGCGGCTTGTGTTCTATCATCTACTAATAGTTTTTGGATTATGTTGCAGACGTGAGCTTTTGCTGTGTGGGCAGAGATGGTTAATTCTTCCGCAATTTCGTTGTTCGATTTTCCGTCAACTATGAGTTTTAAAACTTCGTATTCTCTTTGAGTTAAGTTGGAGTGTTGTTCTCTAAACATTGCTCTGGACATTTGGCGTTGGGGGACAAGTCCTCTGTTTTTATCTCTCAAAATAGGGACTGCTAGTGGGTCAATCCACATTGCTCCGTCTTTTATTGTTTGGATAATCATTTTGAGAATATCTGTATTTATATCTTTCATTACGTAGGCACAAGCTCCTGATTCCAGTGCTTCTAAGACTTCTTGTTCGCTTAGGTGAGATGTAAGAATTATAATTTTTGCATCGGTGTTTAATTCAAGAATTTTTTTTGTTGCTTCAATCCCTGAAATGTCTGGCAACCCGATATCCATAAGTGTTACGTCTGGGTGGGTTGTTTTGAATTTTTCGATTGCATCTTTCCCTGATTGTGCTTCGGATGTAACTTCTAGTCCGTCTTGTTCTTCAAATAGTGATTTCAGTCCGACTCTCAAAAGTTTATGATCTTCAACCAAAAGTATTTTTATTGCAGAATTTATCATTTATTTTTACTCCTTGGTTTCTTTTTTTATATTATATAGATTTGGGAGTTTGATGGTATCTGTTTTGTGTGTATTGTGTGAGGGTATTATTATTTTGAGTTTTTTTTGTGTTGAAATTTTATTTCTATTTTTAATTAAATTTACTAGCTAAAATTAACTGTTTGTTATAAAATTATCACGATATAAATTGATAAAACACATATGGGATAAATATATGAGAAATTCTAAATATTCAGCAGTTGTTATAGGTAGCGGAATTGCAGGTTTATATTCTGCTTTGAAATTGGAACAGCAATTAGATTTGCCAGATGGAATTTTGTTGATAACAAAATCAAATTTGGGTGAAAGTAATTCATATTATGCTCAAGGTGGTATGGTTGCTGTTTTAAAAAGTAATGAAAATGATTCTGTCGAATCTCACGTAGCGGATACATTGAAAGCTGGTGCGGGTTTGAGTGAGTTAAATACGGTAAAATTTATAAGCGAAAATTCTGATAAAGTTGTGAAAGATTTATTGACTTTTGGTGTTGAATTTGACCGAGATGAAAATGGCAATTTCACTTTGACAAAGGAAGCTGCACACAGTGTGAATAGAATTTTGCATTCTGGCGGAGATGCTACTGGGAGAGAAATTGAAATTGCTTTATGCGAAGCTGTAAAAAAGAATAAAAATATAAAAATTTATGAAAATACCTTGGCTGTTGAATTACTTGTTAAAGACAATGAGTGCGATGGTGTAATTGTATTTGATGAAGATAAAAAAGAATACGAAGCTGTTTATTCAAAAGTTCTAATACTTGCAACTGGCGGATTGGGACAAATTTATAAATACACAACAAACCCAATTGGTGCAACAGGTGATGGTTTTGCTTTAGCGTATAATGCGGGTGCAATTTTGCAAGATATGGAATTTGTTCAATTCCATCCTACTGCTTTGGCTTTTGATGATGAAAAAAATCATAATAGATTTTTAATAAGTGAAGCTGTAAGAGGTGAAGGTGCAAAATTGTGTGATGAATTTGGAACAGAGTTTATGTCCAAGTATCATGAAAAACGTGAACTTGCTCCCCGTGATATTGTTGCTCGTTCAATTTATTGTGAAATGAATAATACTGGTGAGCCTAACGTTTATTTGAACGCTACGGGAATTGGTTCTGAAAAGCTGATGAAAAGATTTCCTACAATTGCGAAAAAATGTATGGAGCATAATATAGATATTACAAAAGATTTGATTCCTGTTGCTCCTGCTGCTCATTACTATATGGGTGGTGTTAAAACAAATCTGAAAGGTGAAACATCAATCAATGGCTTGTATGCAATTGGAGAGGTTTCTTCAACTGGTTTGCATGGTGGAAACAGACTGGCAAGTAATTCGCTTTTAGAATGTGTTGTTTGTGCTTATGAAACAGCAGATTTTTTGAAAAAATCTGATTTAACTTTAAGTGACAAATCTGCGGAATATAAAAATATTATAGAAAAATATGATGAAAATATTTCAAAATCTGATTGTGATATTGATTCATTAAAGGCGAAAGTCAAAGATGTTATGTGGACAAATGTTGGAATTTTTAGAAATGAACAAACATTGAAAACTGCATTAGATGAAATAAACAAAATTTCTTTGAAATTTAATCGAACAGGTAAATGTTTTAATCAAAATGAATATGAACTTCGAGATATGTTGATTGTTGCGAAGCTGATTATTGAATCAGCTTTGCGTAGAAAGGAATCTCGTGGTGCTCATTACAGAGTTGATTATTTAGATAAAAACGAAACTTGTGAACACAGTACACTTACAAAAAAAGAAGGAGAATTGAGCTTTGTTAAGTAATTTTTATGTTGAAGATCATGTGAAACACGCATTGATGGAAGATATTGGATTTGGCGATGTTACGACTGAAAGTATTGTAGGTGAAGATAAGATTTTTGAAGCCTCTCTTGTTTCAAGATGCGAAGGTGTTATTTGCGGATTGGAAGTTTTTAAAACTGTTTTTAAGATTCTTTCAGATAAAGTTAAGGTTGAATTATTATTTAAAGACGGAGATAAAATCAAAAAAGGTGATGTGCTTGCAACTTTGACTGGTCCAGGAAAATATTTGTTGTTGGGAGAAAGAGTTTCTCTAAATTATATTCAAAGAATGAGTGGAATTGCGACAGAAACACATAAATACCAAACTGCTATTGGTGATTTGCCTTGTAAAATAGTTGATACAAGGAAAACAACTCCAAATTTTAGAGCTTTTGAAAAATATTCTGTAAAAGTTGGTGGCGGAGCATTACATAGATTCAACTTGTCAGATTGTGCAATGATAAAAGATAATCATATTCAAGTTGCGGGTTCTGTTACGAATGCTGTTAAAATGGTTAAAGCAAATCTTTCTCACGCTCACAAGGTTGAATTAGAATGTGATACTTTAGACCAAGTGAAAGAAGCTCTTCCTTTGGGTGTAGATATTATTATGCTTGATAATATGGACTTGGAAACTATGAAAACGGCTGTTAAACTTATTGACCACAAGGCAATTGTTGAAGCAAGTGGAAATGTTCGTCTTGAAACAGTTAGAGCGATTGCAGAATGTGGAGTTGATATAATTTCATCAAGTGCAATTGTTGCAAAAGCTCCAACTTTAGATATTGCTCTTGATATGTAGGGTTGAAGTCTATAAGTTGGATTATATAAGTTTTGATTAGGTCGGCGTTGCAACGCCGACATTTATTATGTTCACTTTTTCTTTTTTATTTCGATGAAAAAAGAAAAAGCAGAACCGAAAAAGAAAAACACGAATGACCAAATAGAACGAGTCATCAGGGGCTTTGCCCCGAACCCCTTGCATATTTTAATATATCCGCACTGTCATTCCGAATTTAGTTCGGAATCTCTATCCGAACGCACCAGCTAGAGACCCTGAAACAAGTTCAGGGTGACAAATGCGTATAAAATATTATATAAGCATAAACGACTTATCCACTTATAGACTTATAGACTTTTATCTACTTATTTATATTCTTATCACTTTTCAATAACAATAACAACGGAACAAGGATAAAACACAACAAACCAAAAATTCTAAATGAATCCATAAATGCCCATAAAGTTGCCTGTTTAACCAATGTTCCATATTGAGAATATTGAGCCATGTAATTTGCAACAGAAACATGAACATATTGTGATAATGCCGCAGTCGTTGCTTGAACTCTTTCAACATAAACAGGATTTAAATCGTTCAATTTTCCAACCATCATATATTGGTGAATTTGAGAAAATCTTGTTAACATTGTTGCAACTAATGATGTACCAACGGCACTTCCAATATTTTTCAATAAGTTTTGAATACCACTGGCATTTGTCATTTGAATATTTGATAACGTTTCCAACGACAAGTTAATAATTGGAACCATACACAATCCCATACCCAAACCCATAATGTAGTTAGGAATCATAATATTTTTACTAGCAATTTGTAAATTCAAAAATCCAAAGAATAAACCTGCACAACCAAGTAAAATTAATCCAATACAAACAAGTCCTCTTTTATCAACCTTATCAGCAATCAATGCACAAATTATCATTGCAGTCATACTTCCAAAACCTCTTGGCATCATTGAATATCCACTCAAAAATGCGGTATAACCCATCATACTTTGCAAAAATTGTGGCAAAATCGCCAATGAAGCATACAAAACAGCTTGCATAACAACTTGAATAATTGTACCTATTACAAAGTTTCTATCTTTAAATACACTCAAATCTAACAATGTATCTTTTCTAACCAATTGAGATACAAAGAAACACAATCCTGCAATACAAGAAATTGTAAAAATAACACAAATCCAAGTAGCATTAAACCAGTCAGCGTTATTACCTTTATCAAAGAATACTTGTAAACACAATAACCAAACTGTCAAAAAGAAAAAGCCCAAACCATCCATTTTTACACCTTTTTGACGGTGAGAATATGGAGGATTAAATAAAAGTTTTTGAGATAAAATTGCCGCCAAACAACCAAATGGAACATTGATAAAGAAAATCCAAGGCCAAGACCAGTTATCAGTAATCCAACCACCTAAAACAGGTCCGACAATTGGAGCAATAATTACCCCCATCCCAAATACAGCCATAGCCGTACCACGTTTTTCTTTTGGAAAACTTTCCATCATAATTGCTTGAGAAATTGGCAGAATACCACCGCCACCAGCACCTTGAATAATTCTGAATAAAACCATTTCACCAAGATTTCTCGCCATACCGCACATCAAAGATGCAATAGTAAAAAGCAAAATACTTATTATATAGAAATTTTTCCTACCTAATAATTTACTAAAAAAATCAACCGACGGAATAATAATACCACTGGCAATCAAATAACTAGTTAAAATCCACATACTCTCATCACGAGTAGCAGAGAAACTTCCTGCCATATGCGGTAATGCAACGTTTGCAATTGTACCATCAATTACATATATAAATACTGCCAACAAAGTTGGTACTGCTGAAATCCACGGATTTGCTGGAAGATATTTTTCATCATCATCAATTTGTGCAACATTTTCTCTAATTTCTTCTGACATTGTTTTCCCAATTTATCCTTAATATACTAAGACACTAAGACTTTAAGAAATAACTCTTACCGCCTTAGTGTCCATAAACTTAGTACTTTATTTTACTTTAACTTTTGGTACAACAGACATACCTGGAACTATATTGTATTGGTTAGTATCAATTTCTTCTGTGAATACAATTTTTACAGGAATTCTTTGTACAATTTTTACGAATGAACCAACAGCATTTTCTGGAGGGAATAAACTAGATTTAGCTCCAGAAGCTCTTTGGATAGAATCGATTTTACCTTTGAAAACTTTATTTGGATATGTATCAATTTTAATATCAACAGGTTGTCCTGGGTGCATACCTCTCAATTGATTTTCCTTAAAGTTTGCAACAACCCAAACATTTTCTGGAACTAAAGTAAACAATGGAGAACCAGCAGTTACCCACATACCTTTTTCAACTCTTCTTGATGAAACTGTTCCAGATTGAGGGGCATAAATTTTTGTATAAGATAAGTCAAGTGCAGCTTTATCCTTAGCGGCTTTAGCTGTTTTCAAATTTGTATCAGCAACTGTTTGACCATTTTTATCAGAGAATAATGCTTGATTTGCTTGAGTCAAATTAGCTTGAGCTGAATCATATTTAACTTGTGCAGCATCAAAAGTTTGTTTTGAAACAGCACCTTGTTCATATAATTTTCTATATCTTTCTAAGTCTTTTTTCGCCAATGCAATATTGGATTCTGCCGCAACTAAATTTGCTTTAGCATTTGATTGGTCTAATTTAATTTTTTCATAATTTGCATCAGATTGATCTAATTTAATTTTATAATCAGCATCATCGATAATAGCAACCAAATCTCCAGCATGAACAAATTGGTTATCTTTAACAAAAACTTCTTCAATTTGTCCAGAAACACGAGGAGAAACATTTACAGTTGTTGTATCTACATAAGCATCATCAGTAGATTCATACTGCATTTCATTCACTACATAAAAACCAGCACCAACTAACAAACCAGCAATAACAACACTGGCAATTATTCTTTTTATACCTTTTGGTTTTTTCGTGGTTTCTTTTTCTTGAACATTTTGTTCTTGGATTCCTTTTTCTTCCATATCGCAATAACCTCTATATTTTCATTTCTACTTCTTTTTCTAAACCTTCACGGAATTTTTTTATTGAATTCATTAGCTCCATTTTATCTTCATCAGGAAGAACTTTTGGCAACTTTTCAATGTAATTCCTAATTATTGTCGTAACCTCTTGGGTTGTTTTTAACCCCAAAGGTGTAAGTTTCATTTTTCGTACAAGTCTATTGTTTTTTGTATCAACAAATCTTTCTATATAACCTTTTTCTTCTAAAGAATTTAGTAATCTGCCAGTACTTGGACGATCTTTCAAAATTAATTTTGCCAAATCTCTTTGACAAATTCCTTCATGTCCAAGCAAAGTATCTAAAACTACAAATTCATCTAAATTTATAGGCAAATCTAATTTTTGAAACAATTGCATTCCCAAATAACGGCAATACTTCGCAGTTTGCTCCAATTGATAATATATAGAATCTATAAAGTGTTCACATTTAAGCATATTTCTTATTTATATTAGTATTTTTCTTTGGATTAATCTATATGTTGTAAAAATAATGTGTTGCATTTACAACAATATTATGGTATCATACTGATATAGAAAATGCAAGTAATATTTTTTAGAAGGATTAAAACATTGAAAAAGACTATTATTTCGCTACTATTAGCAAGTTTTATATTAACAGAAATTTCACCTGCGGCATGTCTTGCCATGGGAAACAAAAATTCAACAAATGAACCTAAAAAAGTTTCTATTACAAAAACCCACAAACAAAGAGCAAAAAGTGACGAGTTCAAATATGAATATATTAATTATGCTTGGTGGAACAATTTCAACGACCCTATTTTAACAGGATATATTGATAGAGCTATTAAAAATAACTACGATTTAAAAATGGCAACCATTGCTGTTGATGAATATTATCAAGCTGTAAAAATCCAATTCGCTAATGAATTACCAACCGCTGGAGTTGGATTTGGTCCAGGATATTCAAAAATGCCACAATCATCAAGTTCAAATTGGGGTTTTGCAATGCCAGCATTTGCAAGTTATGAAGTTGATTTATTCCTAAAAAATCACGACAAAACAAACGCTTCTAAAAAAGAATATGAAGCTTCTTTGCAAGATGAACGCTCTGCATACATAGCAATTGCATCTGCCGTTGGAACAACTTATTTCAATATCGTAAAACTTGATAAAATGATTACTCTTCAAGAAGATATTGTTAAAGATAGAAAAACTATTTATAATTTAATGCTTGCAAGAAATAAAGAGGGTTTAACTTCAACTGCTGATACAGTTAAAGCTAACAAGTCTTATATTGCAGGTAATACAGATTTAACAGAATATAAAAAACAAAGAACTAAATTATTAAATCAATTAGCTGTTTTAATTGGTGAAACCCCAAACAATTCTGAATCTTTAACTAGAATTAACTATGACAACTTACATTTTTCTGGAAATCTTCCATCTGAAATTCCAACAGATGTAATTATGCAAAGACCTGATTATTTGAAATCAGAAAAAATGTTAGAAAAAGCAGGTATTGATGTAAAAGTTGCAAGAAAGGAATTTTTACCAACATTCAATATTGGGGCTTTTGCAATGTTTTTATCTAACGATTTAGGAAGCCTTTGGTCAACTAAGAATGTTTTAGCTGGCTTAGGCGGTGGTTTAGGATTACCTCTATTCACAGGCGGAAGAAGAATTGCTAATTTGAAACTTAAAAAAGATGAATACGAAAGATTATTGAATAACTATTACAAAACTAATTTGACGGCAATTCAAGAAGTTAATGACGCCTTAGTTTCAATAAGACTTGACCACGAAAAATATCAAGATGTAGAAAAACAAGCTAAATTAGAAAGAGAAGACTTTGGTTATAGCACAAATAAATACAACCAAGGCACAATTTCAAAACTTGATTTGATACAAGTAAAAGAAAATGTTCTATTTACTGATAAACAAGTTGTAAATGATAAAATCAACTGCTACGTAAATTACATTGGATTATATAAAGCAGTTGGAACACAATTATAAACACATATATATTATTTAATCTTAATCATATTTTTACTTACTAAGAGCCGACTTTATTCCCAGTCGGCTTTTTTTTGTTGTGGACTATAAGACAATAAGGAATTAAGTTTGTTACGTTTATTTCCCTCTCCGAATTACACTAGCCGAACCAACGAAACGAAGTTGAGTCGAGTGTGCCGTATGGCTGATTAATATTTTTTCTTCCTCTCCTTGGGGACACTAGCTGAACCAACGAAACGAAGTTGAGTTGTGTGAAACTGCGTGCCGTATGGCTG
>ERZ869991.476-NODE-476-length-13944-cov-4.909353_pt1 | contig 13944 bp, 15 predicted proteins | sample MGYA00520862_ERZ869991 | MGnify/ENA primary metagenome ERZ869991 (study PRJEB32232, sample SAMN07284978) | human gut metagenome | biome: human-associated habitat; material: feces | host: Homo sapiens | place: Tanzania | collected 2014-08-11 ...
AAGGTTAAACTAATAAAAGAACAAGCGTATGAGAAGGAATTTATTTTATGCATTATTAGCATTGAGTCTTGCAACCGCCAACGCATCGGCCGGCAACGTTGCTGTAGTACCACAATTTGAAAAGACTTCTCTACTGGTAGAGAATAAAGGAAAAGCTGTTCCTGATGTTGTGAAGGCTTTTCTTGCCACACCAATGGGACGACATTTTACTGCAGAACAGGTGATGGCGGCATACAACAATGTTAATTGTATTATGAAGGCGGAGAGTGGAAATGCCGCATCGGAGACAAAGATTGACGAAGACTTCTCCAAGCTGACGGCAGGAAGTGAAGATGCTCCTGATGCTACAAACATAGCTGATTTGTTCGACAACTATACCACTCTACCGGGCTGGGGCGCTTTTCTTACCTATCAGGCTGGCGGAAAGGCATACCTTGGATATGACGAGGTGGGCGAAGATGGTCCTGGCTACCTTATGACTCCAGCTATAGACCTTAGCGACGGCGACGGAGTTTTCAAGGTTACGTTCCGCGTGAAAAACGTGAATCCGAATGTAAACGACCAGGGCTTGCAGTATTTCATAATGAATGACGATCCGGATGCGAGCAAGAAGAGCATGATTTCAGCTGCCAGTCTGCCGATGACTACCGACTGGACTGACCAGGTGTTATACGTGGACGGCGGTGTGAAATACACCTCGGTGATGTTCCTTGGATGGCAAGGCAAGGTGCTTGTGGACAACGTGAAACTCGAGAAGCTTACCTATCCTCTGACTGAGCCTAAGAATGTGAAGCTAACGACAACAAGCGGCAGCGAACTTACTGCTACATGGGATGACGTGGATGGAGCTACAGGATATTACGTGGAACTCCTCGATGATAATTTCGAGGGAAAGAAAAGTACATCTGATGAACAAGTAGTGGCTACGACAACGGTATCGGAGCCTACTGCCAAACTTTCGTTCCAGATTATCCCGTCTCACAAATATATCGTAAGGGTTACGGCAACAAACGGCGACGACAAGTCATTCCCGGCAAGAGGATATACCACTCCAAGCGTGTCGAAGGTTGATGCCCCTGTGGCACTGGCTGCTACTGATGTTACAACATCGGGCTTTACAGCCAACTGGGAGTCATCTCTATATGCAGCAAACTACAAGGCTTCGTTCGTGCGCACTCACACCGCAACTGAGGACGGCGAGACTATTACATATATCAATGAAGATTTCAGCCAGATTCCTTATAGCATGAACGACCCTAAGGGAACGGTGCAGACTGCGGACTTCGTTACTCCGGTAAGTCTCGACAATCTGTTTAACACTCCAGGCTGGAGCACTTTACTCGGCGTGGGCTATACAGGAATGTTCGGTATAACAAACATGTATGAGAGCTATGGACTGCCTGGTGCATTGTTCGGTCCGGTTGCCGACTTCACCATTGGCGAGGGCAAGGCAAAGATTAGCGGCACTGCAATGACAAGCGTGGATGACGCTCAGGTGAAAGTTGGTTTCGGAAAGCTCGGAGCCGGCAACAGCATTACTTTTAACGAAGGTGCAAAAGTATTTGAAGTTTCAAAGTCTGGAAGTCCGTTCGATGTGGAAATCAGCGGCGGCAGCAAGGATTCGCGCCTTATATTCCAGATAATCGATGCTGCAGAGGGGGGCGACATCGTAATCTTCACAAACATGAAGGCAACAGCTGATCTGAAAAAGGATGATACATATACATTGCCTTACTGCACTGTCACTCTGCCATACGACGCAACATCGTATAAGATGGAAGTACCATTTACTGGCAACGATAAATTTGAATATGCCGTTACCGGAACATTCGGCGACAAAGCCAGCGAGGAATCAAATACTATCACCGTTTATTCTCCTGAGGCAACGGCAATAAGTTCGGTGAAGGGTGAGACTGATGCAACTGCCACCTACACTACTCTCGACGGCATGCGCGTGGACTATCCTGTCAAGGCTGGCGTGTATATCGTGAAGAAAGACGGCAAAACATTCAAAGTGATGAAATAAATTGTAAATAGAGAAATAAACTTATGACGAAGTTCATAGAATATATCATGAGGGCAGCAGCATGCGTGTGCCTGTGGGCGACGGCCTGCGGCATGGCGGATGCTGCCGCTTTTCATTTCGGGCCCTGCGAGGGACAGATGAGCGAGAAAGGCTACGGCAAGACTGGAAACGGCACGATATCCGCTGCCGTGGTGATACCTAAAGAGCAACTGGCTAAGTATACCGGAGCTCGGGTTACGGGAATAAGAATCGGTCTGGTGCAGACTGACGGCTTTTCGGGAATGTGCGGATGGGTGAGAAACTCGCTCGACGGCGCGGATATTGCATCGGCTAATATAGCATCGCCAACGGCGGGATGGAACGACGTAACAATAGACGGCGGCACTGTGAGCGGCACTGAGGATATTGTTGTGGGATATTCTTTCGAACAGGAAGTTACGGCAAAATGCATGTCGGTAGCTGGTCCTGTTAACGATAATGGTTATTGGGTGGCAAAAAACGGCGAGTGGACAGACAAGAGTGGCGACAATTTAGGTTCGCTGAGCATCGAACTCGTTATCGAGGGCGAGAACGTGCCGGAGATTAATCTTGGCGTTACAGGAACGGCATTCGACAAGGTGACGGAGCTTGGGAAACCGTTCACGGCAAAGATCGGTGTGCAGAATATCTCTAATTCCGTCATCGGCGGCTACCGCTACGCTTGCAGCATCAACGGCAAGAATGTGGCTGAGGGTAGTTCCGGGAAACAGCTCTACGCTTTCGGGCGCGATACTATAGACATCTGTTTCCCGTCGGATGTGGTTTCCAAGGGCGTAAAAATTCCGGTATCGGTGGAAGTCTTTGCTGATGGCGACGGATACGCAGCCGACAACACTGCAACCGTATACATGTCTACTTACGACAGCAGAAACACCACATTCTACCATAACGTTCTGCTCGAAGAGTTCAGCACCGAGGAGTGCGGCAATTGCCCGCGCGCAATTAATACAATTGAGCAATGTATGGAGCAGGGCTTCGACAAGAACGTGATACAGGTAACCCACCATGCCGGATACAGATACGATTTTCTGACTACACCTGACGATGTTTCGATGGAATGGTTTTACGGCACAAGCGGTTGCTATGCGCCTGCCGCAATGCTCGACAGGCTTTACGACGAGCAGTGTAAGGAGGTTCTCGGCGGCAAGCCCAACAGTCCGGTAATGTCTGTGGGCTATGCCGATACGTTCAGTCCGGTACTTTCCTACATCACGAAGCGTCCTGCCTTTGTCGGTGTAACTCCAAAATGCACTTACGATGCGGCATCGCGCAGACTTGACATAACTGTGGATGTGGAGAAAGACGATGTGTTCGATGCCCTGTCTACAAACCCTCGTCTCATGGTGTATATCGTTCAAGACAGCATACTGCACCATCACCAGGCTGGCTACTCGTCTGACACTTTCAAGCACCGCCATGTTTATCGCGCCAGTGTTACTCCTTTATTTGGTGAGGAGTTAACGTTCTCTGACAACAAAGCACAAAAGAAATATTCTTATACACTGCCTGAATCAGTAGAATCATCTCTTTATTCGGAAGAGAAGTATGGCAGGGATGTTCCAGTTGAGCCACGTGATGTAGAGGTCGTGGCTTTTGTCGGAAACTATAATCCGAATGATATTTGCGACTGCACTGTGTTCAACACTGGACGCTACTGTCTGAAGAGCGACATTCCGGCATCGATAGCTGGAGTTATCGATGAGAGTAAGATTGTTGCCGAGGAGTATTTTAATATCGACGGAACAAGAACAAGCGAAAAGGCTGCGAATGAAATTTACCTGAAGCTTATTAAGTTTGCCGATGGAACAAGAAAGACGGTAAAAATGACAAAATAGCAAAATTGTATATAGACAAACATTTTTTCAAGTGTGAGGGGTTAGACTTCTACCCTCACACTTACTCTCACACATATAATCTATTGTTATATAATAAATTACCACCGATTAGTGAGGGCGTTAGGGTAAAATGACCGAGAAAAAATTTTTATTTAAGGAGTCCACCTGCGGTGAATCTCTGTAACAAAACCATTCTTGATTACCAGTTCGGTATTTAGGCAGTTGAAGTTGTCTTTGCGGTAATCTGGAAGCCGGTCTAAGTAATCCTTGTAGTTTGAGCGGATTGTATCTAAAGGATCTTGGAAGTCATTGCCACAGTCGACAAAAGTCAAGTTCCCGGCAAGTCTAAGCTGAGTCTTTCCCAGCTCCGTATACACCGAGTAATCATCCATCAGCATCGTGCGGTATGTTCCGCCGCCATTAGCCACCAGTTCAGCCCCACCATTCTCAATACCGCCATTTACAGTCTTCGCCCCTTTGTTATCCTTAACAGACGCAATCACCATCGGCTTGCCCTCATAAATCAGGGTGTCGCCCGGTCGCATACGGTTCACGTCCACTGCATCATACAAATCCTTACTGAACACGCTGCACGTCATACTCCCGCCATTCCAGTCGATGTCGCCGGCTTTGAAGCCCACGGCAACGGTGCAGTCTGTGAGCGAATCAATGTTCAGTCCACTGTCCAGCGGCGCCACTCTCATGTGTTCCGGTTTTCTTACGCTTGCGCAAGCCGTCATCAGCAGCATCACAACGGCTGCAAAAAAATAAATTCTTTTCATTGTATTTCTCTTATAAATGCACAAATAGATTGTGTAAAATTTATTTTCCTTTAAGTATTTCGATGGCCCTATCAGCCAATTCCATTGTAATGCCGTCATAAGAATCGGTAAGAATGAAATGTGACCGTTGGGAGTCCAGTATCACATATTCATCATCGATAATGACATACTGAGCTGCCTCATGAAGATTATCGGCAATCCATGATGCTATTTCTACGCCCTTCCACTGGCTGCGCCCAGGATCCATGTCGTCAAGGTCGGCATTGAGCAACCACTTGTCGCTGGCAGAAGACGGAGTTATATCAATAACATTGCCGGGCATGTTTCTATCCTTCCACATCTGCTGCATTGCCTCTAACCCAAGATATTTCCACGATGATTCTATTACGATATCGGCTCCTGTCTCTTTAACGATCCTCTCCAGTTCGGCTACCGCCTCAGGGTCGAACAAGGCGCCATGCTTATCCTTCCCAGCTTTCCCATGATAGAGAAGCTTGTTTTGGTTGTGCTCGGTATTCAGCACTCCGTCAAAGTCAAGAAATATTATCTTCTTCATACACTATTATTTATTGGATTATGGCAGAAGACAGGACATAAGCAGTTTTATTAAGTTGCTATTTCACAATCACATTTATATAGATAACGCTTCGGCTGCAAAGATATTGCTTTGGTGTGCCTTTTTTGTTCATACCGCCATAATATTCTGCATGAGCAACACCTTTCAGATGGTCTCCTCCCACCTACTCTATCGGAAGGATTCAACCTTACGAGGGTATCGTTTTACCGCAGGGCAGGTGTTGTAACTACCGTTAAAAGTGTTTTCAACGATAGTTAAAAGTGTTTTCAACGGTAGTTAAAAATGTTTTTAACGGTAGTTAAAACACCTCCGTTAGGCTTGTCCGCTCCTCCGGGATATGCCTGACAAGACTTGAATGTCCATGCGGCTAAGTCGCCAATGATAGCTCCACCCATAATTGTCCCCCCCAAAAATGAATAAGGTCTACATGCAGCAAACAGTAAGTGCGATGGTAGTTATCACCCAAAAGGCAATGACAACACAGCAGCCGCTATTCGAGGAAGAGCCCTTAGCTAAGTCGAAAATGCTGAACGTTGTTCTTCTATACACTCTGTTATATATAGCTCTCTTAGGATGAAATATACCCATGCCTCTCTTACCATAACCAGGGATTATGGCTCTTTTGATGGCACGTGTAGCACGTCCTTTCGTACGTGCGCTCAAACTCTTCTTCCAAGAGGGCTTTCTCATTCCGTATCTCATATCTTGTTGTTTTTAAAATCTCAATATATATTCATCACTGTCCTTCAAGGCTTTTGCACCTTTGAGATAGCGATGTGTTTCTTCAAAATATTCGCCACCAATGTCGGCATTTCTTGCAGGCATTTGCGGTCTCCTGTCTCGATGATACGATAAGCATCTTGTAGCAGTATGCCACAAGGTCTTGATATCCTTTGTTTTTTATGTTTATCTTGTCCAACCATAATCGAGAATTATAGTGTCTCCTTTTATGGGAATAAAGACAGAGATATAGTCCCCATCCCAATCAGGAACCTTATTACCGTAACCATCATCAACCATTCTCCATTGCATACCCTTTGTTCTGTCGAAAGGAGTTGCTTCCGGACAGATATAATATTTATATCCCGTAGAATCCTTACTCCAACAACACGAATCGGTCTTGCATGCTTGGTCTAAACGACAATAGAAATCCTTATCCAATGGCTTTACAGATACAAATTTCACATTTGTATTATAACCAGCCAATCCACCATCCGAATAAAGAGAATCTACGGGAATTATCTCTGGAAATTTCACTCCCGTAGCCTTCCGCAAGTCATCAGCATTATGATAGTCTATTTGAGTAGGTACTTGTGTACTGCTGCCCCATAAAGGATCTACTGCGATAAGAAACAGAACTGCTAATAATGGCAAGCCAATAATAATGCCCAAACTCCATTTCAACGAACTTAACCATCCTTTTATATTCTCAATAGCAACACAATTCTCTGAGAGTTTCTTGGCATATTCTCTTACCAACCTGTGCTTTACCATCTCCTTTTTCAATGAGTTGCCCTTTACTCTCTCCAATTCGGACGCAGCGGCCTCTTCCGCCTTCAACTGATTGCGGTGTTCTATCTTATGAAGTTTCACATATAGAATGGCATAACTTACGCCACAGATGCCTGCAGCACCTATTAGCCATCGCAAATCTATGTCATACTTAAAGCACCCTATAATGACCGCGAAGCAAACACATGGTAAGGCAATTCTAATAAATTTCTGCATATTTTTCATTGTAATGTCTCTGAACAAAAAAGGAATACTAAAGCCCGCATGACAATGTTCAAAAGGCCATCTTCATGCAGGCTCTGTTCTACTTTACTGCTTTGTTACTGTAGCCTTGCGTGTGTTTACACTGAACGTGCCGAGCGATGTCTTCACCTTGTACACGCCATTCTTGGCAGAAACGAGTTTGGCTGTCATACCCATAAAGGAAAAGCTTCCGTCCTCGTTTCGGTTGATGTTGTAACGGCCGAGAGGGGTGTTCACCACGATATGGCTCTTGGTCACTTCCACCACCCCATAAGTAGTGCCCGAAGGAGCATCCTTCACCTTCTGAACCACTTCCTTGGCAGCAGTCTGTACATTGTCGTTACTACCCTTTGCAAAACTTGCTGTGCTGGTTGCTACAACCATCATCAGCGCAATCATTAACTTCTTCATTGTCTTCTATAAATTTAATCGTTTTGTCTTATTGACAATGCAAAGGTAATGTGGCTTTTATGAATCGAGAAACTTTCCGAGGCGGCTTGTACAAGATGTAGGGTTTATTGTATATCTTGGTGCTTATCGCATTCTGAGCACCAGCCAAGGGGCTACACCGTGGTGCTTGTCTGTACGATACTTGGCTGCCTTCTCCGTGAAATAGGCGGTGCCGTCGGGAGCACGGTAGAAACCGCTCTCGTTGCCGCCGGTAAGGTATATGGCATCTACGTAGCCATATTCACGCAAAGCATCGGCAAAGTCCCAAAGGGTCTCTGGGTGACGGGTTGCAATGATGCAAAGACGGTCGTCGGCAGTGCGTGCAAGGGCTTTGCGCTCCACCTTGCCATGCAGTGAGAATCGGTGTGGCAGTTCGCCATTGGAAACGAGCACGAACTGGCGGAAGTAAGAGCCGTCACGCTCTATCATGTGTTCCTGCATATCGTCAAAGCGCGAAACTCCGATAACCATATTGCCCTTCTCTATGGCGCAATAACCGAGGCGCGATGCGTCGCTCTGCTTCTCTTCGCCGTCAACGACCAACGAACCAATATATTTGCCCGCAGAGGTATAGTCGGCAGTACGGGTATACATCAGCACTCTATGGTCAGCGGTATCGGGTTCTACGAGCGACAACTCTGCTCGCACGCTGTGCAGTTCGTAGATGTCGAGTGCCACTCCGAGCACCGAGTCGGTTTTGAGCACTACTTCCGAGGAACCTTTCTGCACTTGCATACTGTCCAACTTCTTGATGTTGTCCTTCGGCGATACCGAAATGCTTACTCCTATATTATAATAGTAGTTGTATAAAAGTATGGTACCATAGCAGCCGAACACAAGTGCAACGGTTGCCACAAACCATATTATGCCCCGTCCCCACTTCTGCAGTCGACTTCGCTTCTTTATGGTTGCAAATGAAGATTGACAGTCAGTCTCCTCACTACTCTCAATAGTAATAATGGGTTCCTCAAGTATCTCCTGTGAAGAAGTGTTGTTGTCATTATCCTCTATCATGAATTTGGGCTTCTCCTGTGTCCCGTTGTCTTCAGTATGTTTCATAATCATTTATTTTTCTTGTTCTAACATGTTTTTTAACTCCTTTAGTGCTTCTTTTGAAGCCCTTAGCTTGAACACCTGATGCAAACGGTGGTCCATGAGTTTCAAATCCTGACTGGTGATGTTGATGGAGTAAACAAAATTCTTGTTCACTATGAGACTCTTGCCGACACGTGCGAAGAAGTTCTGCTTTAGTTTAGCAAGTGCTTCGACAAAGTAGTGCAACTGAAACGTCATTGTCACAGCCTCGCCATTGAAAAGATACACGTCGCAATAATTGCCAGAGGCTTCTATATAGGCTATATCTTCAGTAGGCACTCTGAATAGACCTACGGAAGTGGATATTTTGAGTATTTCCATTTTGCATTTAAAAGATTTACATAGTTATAAATAAAAAGGTGGTTGTATTATCAACGTAAATTTACAAATTTTATTTTGTCATACATCAATAATGCCTCAACTCGTCTTTTCCAAAATGAAATACTGATACCCACAACATGCTCTCATCGCCGTCGAAGAAGAACCATGGATTGGAAATAGGGTTAGGGTTTCTCACTATATGTAGTTCGCGTGCAGGAGTATTGCCCTCGGCACACATAATGGCGACCTTGTTGCCGTTGCGAGCCACATCAATCACAATCAGAGCATGCCCCATTCCTTCCAATTTGCGAGCCGGATAGACAAGCACGTCACCAGGCTGCACCTCACTTATCGGGCGAGGCGTCGTTTCACGGCTTACAGAGAAAGTGCTACACACGCCATAGGCTTTCCTCAAGAATTTCTCCAATGCCTTGCGCGAGGATCCATCATGATATTGCAGTGTATTTCCATTTACATCCTGGAAGCGTATCTCCGAGTAACGTCCCCGGCTGAACAGATACTCAGCTCTTAGCCTCATCGTCATGTCGGCACACTGCTCCGAGTTGCTGAGCATCGGTATATCGATTACGCCAGTTGACAGAAACTGGAATCGTGCATCACCACCCGTATAGAGTTGCACCTTGCTTCCCCGTTTCTTCAATGGCAGACTGCGCATAAACTCTGCATAACTGCCTTCAACACGGGTGTAACCAACTGGTGTGGAGATGTCTCCTACAGTTGATGCATTCCAAGGATTGCTCGTACGGGAATACCACCACACGATGCCACAAACGATAATACCGACCCAAACCAATACTCCAATAACTTTAAAGACTTTCTTCATAACTTTCTTTTTTTTCTTTTTGCAAAGCTAAGATGGAATATCGATATAGATGAATCATTTCGTAAGGCTTGTACGAAATGATGGATTAAATGTATAAAATGAAAAGGTTTTCGGGTGATTCTACCCTGAATAATACGACACATGACCACTATCTTACCATAATTATTAAATGCCTATAAGTCAAATATGGCTCTGAAAGTTGTATCTTCATGTAGCATCATTGATTTTCAAGATGTTGTATGGCATTTATGAGCATTGAAAGATGTAGCCTACTTGTAGCGTCTTGTAGCACGATGTAGCGTTATATCCTGTTATTGGTACAAAGTTAGTATAAAACCATTAGAATAGAGATAGTTCCCCCCATGTTTAACACTAACTTTGTACCAAAAAGATTGATGTAAAGGTTGATGATCTTAACCTAATCTCACTCTACCACGCAATAAAGAAAGAAACAAGATCATAGCATATACTACAGAGACCTTGTGCCTTAAAATATATACATTAGCCGTTTATCATTCGTCAATGAAGAACAACATGTTCCTACTGGTCAATAATGCTTATCATCTTCTTGCCGTTTATTTCTGCATTTTCAATATCTGTAAATAGGTTAAGATTATCCGAAAACGAGGTACATCTGGTTACGGATAATTCCCTTACCTTTGCAGTTGAAATCAAGTTGAGAAGAATTTGAGGAAATCAGATTCATAAAGAAAAACAAATAAAAAGGAAACGATATGAAACCATTTATTATCAGTCACATGATGGAGTCGGTGGACGGTCGAATCGACTGTGCCATGACCGAGCAGATTGAGCCGTCGAATGTTTATTACGATGCGCTCGATGAGTTGGATTGCCCTACTACGTTAGAGGGAAGAGTAACCATGCAGATTCATTTTGCCGAGGCTGAGCCGTTCAAGGCAAAGGACATCGCACCAATTGGCAAGCAATGTTTCCACAAGGTATCGCAGGAACCGGGCTATGCCGTGGCTATTGACACCATGGGCAAACTGAAGTGGCCGTCAACCGTCCACGACGGCAAGCCACTCCTTGTCATCACCTCCGAGGCTTGCGCCAAGGAATATCTCGACACGCTCACCTCACAGGGCATCTCATGGATTGCCGTTGGAGCGGAGCGCATCGACCTTGCCAAAGCTGTGGACATTCTCAATACGGAGTTTGGCGTGAATCGTATGGCTGTTGTGGGCGGCGGACACATCAATGGCGCCTTCTTGGAGGCTGGCTTGCTCGATGAGGTGAGCGTGATGATTGGTCCGGGCATTGACGGGCGCAAGGGCATGGCATCGGTGTTTGACGGCATTAAGAATATTGACAGGCCAGCCACGCTCCTAAAGCTGAATGATGTGAAGCGGATGGGCGATACCGTTTGGCTGACATACTCGTTCAAATAATTTTTAATATAATGCAGTATGAAAAATTTTATTAAAAGCATTGCATTGCTGTTGGTGGGATTGATAGTATCGACCTCATGCAATGGCAATACATCCAAGAAAGAAGGGAATAATATGGAAAAGAATGGTAAAGTGCTCATTGTCTTTTTCTCACATGCGGGAGAAAACTATGCCGTAGGCAACGTAACGGTGGGTAACACTAAGCTTGTTGCCGATGAGATACAGAAGGTTACTGGTGGCGATGAATTTGAAATCGTGGCTGAGAAAAACTACGATATGCCTTATGATGAGCTTACCAAGTTGGCTAAAGAAGAGACCGAGAAAGGTGAAAAGCCTGCATTCAAGGGCGAGGTTAAAAACATCGATGATTACGACACCATCTTCATTGGCGGTCCTGTCTGGTGGGGCACCTATCCAAGGGTTATGTTCACCTTCTTTGACAAGTACGACCTCAACGGCAAGACCATCATTCCGTTTACCACCCACGAGGGTAGCGGACTGGGCAGCGTGGTGGAGGATTTGAAATCTGTCTATTCTAATGCCACTTTCAAGGAAGCATTCAGCATCTACGGGCACGAGACTCGCAAGGACTTGTCAAAAGTGGATAAGTGGTTGAAAAGACTTAACACGGTTTGGCTCAGATAATTCCCCTGTACGCCCCATTTACAGCGCTTTCCTCTTGCGACCCTGCATACTTCAATAGGCTTTGAGTCGACAAAGAATTGTTTCTCCCCACCATCCATTTTCATTGCAATTCTCTTGCGTATCTCCTCACACAAACCGGATGTCTTTTTTCTACGGTCATTAAACTGTCGTCTTGATATGAGATTGGGAATATCATCCTTATACTCTTGTAGCTTGTATTCGAACAGCCATTTCTCACTGTCAATACTCTCCGCCTCTGCCGTCAATGCCAATGCCACAACTTCCAAATCTGAAAATTTGGGGATTGGACCACGACGTGGAATATTGCCAAATTCATTGACGAGATTTTTTTGAGAATTGCTTGCATATCTCAAGTATTTTGACGAATTTTGTATAAATGTTATACATAAGCTGATTTGTTTTTAGCGTTTTAGGCCTTGCTAAATTACTAAATATCAGCGACATGTACAACTTTTAATTATATTTATTTGCATAATTTAATTCCGCCAACGGGTAAAGAAGACAAATTTAACGCAATATGGAAGAAATAAGAATTGACGTAACAAAACAGACTTCTGAGCAGCAGGCTCTCGCCGCCCATTACGCCCAACTTGTACACAGGTTCAATCAGTCGCTGCCGTTCAGCGACGAGTGGTGGAGCCTGCAACGGGAATTGTTCAAAGACCACATAGGCGAGGGCTCGCGCGTCATGTCGCCCATTACCGTGGTGCGCCCCAATGCTGTGAGCATAGGCAAGCGCGTGGTGGTGATGAACGGCTGCCTTATGATGTCGGCAGGCACCATAACCATTGAGGACGACGCACGCATCGCAGCCAACGTGCAGCTCATCAGCAACAACCACGACCCCTACAATCGCGACATCATCACATGCCGCCCTGTCCGCATTTGCAAGGGAGCGTGGATTGGAGCCGGAAGCACCGTCCTGCCTGGGGTCACCGTGGGCAAGTATGCCATTGTGGGAGCAGCATCGGTTGTAACGAAGGATGTGCCCGATTATGCCGTGGCGGTGGGAAATCCAGCACGAGTGATTAAACATTTGGATAAGAACAGATTTGAGGAATAACAGAAAGAACTAAAAAGAAAATAACATTATGAAGGTTTTACTTATCATAACACAGCATTAATATATCTGATTTTCTCTATGAGGGAAAGACTTCTGAAGTCCGTGCCTCCCAAGATGCTTCTCAAATAAGTTCTATTTTTCATCTGTGACAGTATTTATATGGTGAACCAGATTTATCCATAATCATATTTTATAATTCTGGTGCAAATGTAGTCCATACCTGTGTAAGTTCGTTTCACACAATAATAAGTTTTTCATGTGCCATGCGCAAAGATTTAAACTTGTTGTTAAAAAACACGTTAGTGTTAAATGAAAGGAATTTTTGGATAAAGACTTACCAATGCACCAGCAGAGCCATTAAAATGATATTGCGCAATGGGGGACTACTTAAAACCATAAAAAGAAAGAGTCCTGTAAATCTTTCGACTTACAGGACTCTGTAGCGGAGAGAGAGGGATTTTATACCATCCTACCATCTCTCGTAACTCGTTGATATTCAAGTGCCGTTTTTCTTCATTTTGCCTCAAAACGAGACTTTATCGTCCGAAATTCGTCCGTGGACGAAGCATCTAAAATCACTGATACTCAGTGCAGTTATATATTTATATTTGCTTTTGTTAACTATTTATCTCGTTGCTCTGGATAGATGAAACGCTTAATCTTTTATGGGGCAATAGCTTATATTTAACAACCGCTTATTAAGCCGTATTCATTCTCGCTGAGTTCCCCTCACAATAGACTTCATTCCAGTATAAACCTACATATTTTTTCTAATGCCTGTAAGTCAAACAAGGCTCTGAAAATCGTATCGTTGTGTAGCATCGTTGATTTTCAAGATATTGCATGACTTTTTTCATCATAGAAAAGTGTAGCCTACTTGTAGCGTCTTGTAGCACGATGTAGCGTTATATCCTATTATTGGTACAAAGTTAGTATAAAACCATTACAATATAGATGGTTTCCCCCATGTTTAACACTAACTTTGCACCAAGAGTTGATGTCAGAGGCTACAAACAAAGTCATTTACCTTTGCTTGGTATTCTTCCTTGGTCATACCTCCTGTTTCTATCATTGAGTCAAGT
>ERZ869991.477-NODE-477-length-13942-cov-5.182979_pt1 | contig 13942 bp, 13 predicted proteins | sample MGYA00520862_ERZ869991 | MGnify/ENA primary metagenome ERZ869991 (study PRJEB32232, sample SAMN07284978) | human gut metagenome | biome: human-associated habitat; material: feces | host: Homo sapiens | place: Tanzania | collected 2014-08-11 ...
TGAAGTTTACTTCAATTGCCGAACCGTAGCCAATCTTATGCAAAGATACGCATTAACAATGAATAAATGCCTTGATACAAACGAAAAAAACGCTCGACAATCAAAAAAGATTATCGAGCGTTGATGTACCCAGAGCCGGGGTCGAACCGGCACGGGTTGCCCCACTGGTGTTTGAGACCAGCGCGTCTACCGATTCCGCCATCTGGGCTTAATTGCGGTGCAAAGGTATATATTTTTTCTGAATAAACAAACTTTTCCGCTAAAAAAATACAAAACTCTTGGCTGTTTCGTGATAAATGTGTACTTTCGTATGCGAAATCAAGATAAATCAAGCCCTATTTTCCATATTAAATGGGGAAATTGACAATAACACAGAAAAACTAAACTTAACCGACTATGGCTACAGATAATAAGAATTATTATTGCGTGATACTTGCTGGCGGCAAAGGCAGAAGACTTTGGCCTTGCAGTCGCGAAAGCAAGCCAAAACAGTTTTTGGATTTCTTCGGAACAGGAAAAACTCAATTGCAGCAAACCTACGAAAGGTTTCTCGAGATTGTACCTAAGGAGAACATATATGTTTCCACCTATTTAAATTATCGCGACTTGGTGCGCGAACAGTTGCCAGAGCTAACAGACGACCAGATACTGGCAGAGCCTATTTATCGTAACACCGCTCCAAGTCTCTCGTGGGCAAACCATAGAATATCTCTCCTTAATCCAAATGGATGTTTGATAGCAACTCCTTCCGACCAGATAGTATTCAACGAAGAGGCATTCAAGCGTAATGTACTTGAAGGCTTGAAGTTTGTAGAAAACAACAACCGTCTGCTCACCATGGGTGTGAAACCTTCGCGTCCAGAGCCTGGATATGGATATATTCAGCTTGGCGACCCTGCAGAACATAATTTCTATAAGGTGAAGTCGTTTACAGAAAAGCCAGAGCGAGAGTTTGCCAAGATGTTTATGGAAAGTGGAGAATTCTATTGGAACACAGGCTTATTCCTTGGCAATGTAAACTATCTGCGCGAATGCTTCGTAAAGTTCATGCCTCCAGTATTGCGCACCTTCGATAAGCGCGAGGATGTAAACAGCCTTGACGCAGAGAGAAGATACATAATGGAAAACTTCCCTTCATATCCTAACCTCTCAATAGATGAGGCAATACTGGAGAAGTCGGAAAATGTGTATGTGATGAAGTGCGACTTCGGATGGGCAGACCTCGGCACATGGCATAGCATATATGAAGCCATGCAGAAGAGCGAAGACGACAACGTGATCATTGACAGCGATGTGATAATGGACAATGCTAAAAACAATGTTGTGAAGCTACCTAAAGACAAACTGGCTGTAATAAATGGTCTTGAAGGATTTATCGTGGCAGAAAAAGACAACGTGTTGCTGATATGCAAGAAAGAAGACTCGTCGGCTTTAGTAAGAAAGTTTGTGAACGAAATACAGATTAAGCGAGGAGAGAAATTTGTATAAAGTCAAAAAAAATAAAGGTAAAAAAGAAGGAAAAACAATTGAAATAGGTTTTTAATGAAGGAAAGTTTGGCAATATCGATTTAATTGCCTATCTTTGCAAAGAATAAAACCACGCTCGGCAATTTGAGAATATTTCTCATTGCGCTCGCTTGCGTTATCTTAGAATAAAGATTCATACGAGTATAACAGGAGACGGAATTCCGACATTGACGCGATGTCGGAATTCTCGTTTTTTTTGTACCACCCGTAATGGCATAAATAAAAACAGATAAGAATACACATTATTAATATATATAACCTAAAAAAAAACATTTTTAATTATGGCTTACATGTCACAAGAAGGCTACGATAAACTCGTAGCAGAGCTCAAGCAGCTCGAATCTGTGGAGCGCCCTAAGGCTTCTGCAGCTATAGCAGAAGCTCGCGACAAGGGTGACCTGAGTGAAAATGCGGAATATGATGCAGCCAGAGAGGCTCAGGCTCATCTCGAGGATAAAATCAACAAGGTGAAGCTCGCCATCGCGGAAGCTAAGATTGTTGACGTATCGCGTCTGAGCACCGACTCTGTACAGATATTGTCAAAGGTAGAGATGACAAATCTTGCCAACCAATCTAAGATGTCGTACACCATCGTTAGCGAGAGCGAGGCTAATCTCCGCGAGGGTAAGATTTCAATCCACACTCCTATCGCACAGGGATTGCTCAACAAGAAGGTTGGCGACGAGGTAGAGATAAAGATTCCTCGTGGCATCATCAAATTGCGCATCGACAAGATTTCGATAGCTTAAACCCAGAATGTAAATTCTTAAAAGATATACTATTATGACTATTTTCTCAAAAATCGTGGCAGGCGAAATACCAAGCTACAAGTGTGCCGAGAATGATAAGTTTTATGCTTTCCTCGACATCAGTCCTTTGGCTAAAGGACACACATTGGTGATTCCAAAGAAGGAAGTAGACTACATCTTCGATATGGAGGATGAAGATATTGCAGAGTTCCAGGTGTTTGCAAAGCGTGTGGCTAAGGCCATCAAGGCAGCATTCCCATGCAAGAAGGTTGCACAGGTGGTGCTTGGACTGGAGGTTCCTCATGCTCATATCCACCTCATCCCTATGCAGAGCGAAGCCGATGTTGACTTCCGCAAGGAGCATCTAAAGCTCGAAGCTGACGAGATGAAGGAAATAGCGGAGAAAATCCTTAAAGAATTTAAGTAAAAACATCGCCCCCAGCAACTCACGCCATTGAGTAGCTGGGGCATTTCTTTTCTCGCATTTTGAAGGCTTAGCTTATTTAGTAGACTGTTTTTACAAAAAAATCTGAATAATATATTGTCGTTTCCAATCTTTTCACTACTTTTGCCAATATGACTAAAGAAAAATCAGCAATTAAAGAGCGTTCACGCACAGGCTTTGACGAACCTAAGCACTATAATGTCATTATCTTCAACGACGACTTCACTACAATGGACTTTGTGATTGAAGTATTAACAAAGATATTTGGCAAGAGTTTTGAAGATGCTAAAGCCCTGATGCTGGCGGTACACAATGAAGGCAAAGCTGTAGCAGGAACCTACAGCTACGATATTGCCATATCTAAAGCATCACTTGCTACAAAGTTGGCAAGAGACAACGATTTTCCATTAAAATTAGAAGTAGAAGAGGAATAATAGCGTATGGATAATATACCCAAAATGACTTTCCAAATGGATCGCGCAGATACCGTGGCAGTTGAACTATGCAAGAAAAAGGGCAACTTATTTATTACGCCCGAACATCTTCTAATATCGTTCATCGACCAAGGATATCTCACCTTCCCATTAATGATGTGTGGCGGCGATGATTTTAAGCTAAGAAAGGAGCTTGACAACTATATCTTAAACTCAGACAATAAGTTTATCGACGATTTCGATTTGCCATTTCGCTCTATACAGTATATGAACATGCTCGACAATGCATACCGCATAGCTGTTTCGTGTGGCAAAGACATGGTGGCTCGCCATCATGCAATAAAAGCCATTCTCGACCTTCCGGAGTCTATGGCTGCATTCCTATTGCGTAGCCAAATCGATGACGAAAACATGTTTATGTCGCTAATTCCTTCTGTAGAAAATAAAGATGTTGACGATGATATTGATGATGACGACGACGATACACTCGACGATGATATTGACAATTATGCATTAGACGACGATGATATGCCTTCGACTATGACATGGCACAATCTGGTGACATGTGTCAACGACGAAGTGACGAAACACAATCCGCTCATCGGACGCTCAGAAGAGCTCGACCGCATAATGCAGATATTATGCCGACGCGACAAGAACAATCCGATACTTATTGGTGAGCCTGGTGTGGGCAAAACGGCTATTGTATATGGTTTGGTGGAGCGAATAATGAAGGGAGAGTGCCCAAAAAGGCTCAACGACAGCAGGGTATATATGATGGACATGGGCTCAATGATTGCAGGCACTCAATATCGTGGAGAGTTCGAAAAGAAACTGAAACTTGTTTTGGAGGGTGCTCGCAAGGAGGGCAACACCATAATATATATAGACGAGATACACTCTATTATGGGTGCTGGCAAAATCTCCGACGGCTCGCTCGACGCATCAAACATGCTGAAGCCTTATCTCGAAAGTGGCGATATCAGATTTATCGGAACCACCACATACGAGGAATACAACAAGTATATGGCTGGTAGCGTGGGCATAACACGTAGATTCCAACAAGTGGATATAGCAGAGCCTACTGTCGACGACACCATAAAAATAATGCTTGGACTAAAGCATAGCTACGAGAAATATCATGGCATAGTTATCAAAAACGATATCATTGAATATGCCGTAAGGGCTTGCGCACAGCATATCCCCGACCGCAGGTTCCCCGACAAGGCTATAGATATCATCGACGAAGCTGGCGCATATCTTGAGTTACACCCAAAGAATCGCCAAACGCAGTATCTCGATAAAACTATCGTGAATATGGTGATGTCGAAGCTATGCAAGATTGATGCCGAGGCTATGAAGACAGAAGACAACTCGCTACTGGCAACGCTACAGCAACGAATGCTAAGCCGTGTGTTTGGACAAGACGAGGCTGTAAACCAAGTGGTAGAAGCCGTTCAGATGTCGAAGGCTGGTCTTATAGATAGCGACAAACCGTTGGCAGCATTGCTCTTTGTTGGTCCTACAGGTGTGGGAAAAACAGAAGTTGCACGCTCGTTGGCAGACGAACTTGGTGTAGAGCTCGTACGCTTCGACATGAGTGAATATGCAGAAAAGCATGCCGTAGCAAAGCTCATCGGCTCGCCTGCAGGATATGTAGGATACGAGGATGGCGGACTATTGACAGATGCCATTCGCAAAAAGCCAAACTGTGTATTGCTGTTTGACGAGATTGAGAAGGCACACTCGGATATCTACAACATCTTGTTGCAGGTGATGGACTATGCTAAACTCACCGACAACCGCGGTCGTCAGGCCGACTTTCATAATGTAGTCATCATAATGACATCAAATGCCGGTGCCCAATACGCTTCGCAGGCAAGTGTCGGTTTCCTTGGCGGAGTGTCGAAGGGCGAGGCTATGATGAAGCAGGTAAAGAAATCGTTCAAGCCTGAGTTTATCAACCGTCTATCAGCCACGGTGGTGTTCCACGATATGAGCCACGACATGGCAACTCGCATATTGCACAAGAAGCTTGCACAGTTGCAGCAAAAGTTGACTGCAAAGAATGTCACTATCGACATAGATAGCGAAGCTGAAGAGTGGCTATTGACAAAAGGATTCACCACAGAATATGGAGCCAGAGAGATGGATCGCGTGATAGCTCACTATCTGAAGCCGCTACTTATGCGCGAAATACTCTTCGGCAACCTTAAGAAAGGTGGTAATGCGAAAATAGTAATTAACGATAATAAAGATTTAGAATTATGGAAAAAGAAGAATTAATGCGTCGTGCCATTGCTGTAAGCGAAAATAGTGTCCGCAATGGCGGTGGTCCTTTCGGTGCTGTCATTGCATCTAAAGATGGAGAAATAATAGCAGAGGCTTCTAACTCGGTAACTATCGATCACGACCCTACTGCGCATGCTGAGGTAAACTGCATTCGTAAGGCTACTGCCAAGTTGGGAACTTTCGACTTGGCGGGATACGACATCTATACCTCGTGCGAACCTTGTCCTATGTGTTTGGGTGCTATCTACTGGGCACATCTCGACAAAATCTATTATGCCAACGACCGTAAGGATGCAGCAGCAATAGGTTTCGATGATGATTTCATCTACCAGGAGTTGGAACTCAAGAACGAAGATCGACACAAGAAGATGGAACTCTTATTGCCAGAAGAGGCTAAGAAGGCTTTCGAAATGTGGGCGGAGTCGACGGATAAAACAGAGTATTAAACATTCCAGACTTTCTCAATGACGAGAGGGATATTCCAGGCTAATAGCCATATGGTGACAGCGAATAGCAACGAACGCAATGCTATTCGCTGTTTTCCTTTATATTTAGATAGCAAACAGCCTATTGCTACAGGCAAAACTATAGCCCAATGAGCTGTCATGATATAGACTTCTGTGAGGGCAAAACCAAGCACAATGTGCATAGTCATATCAACAGCAAACCACGAGAGTATCATCAAGCAAAACTTATTTTTTCTGCCTGCTATAATACCCCCAATAAGCATAGCTACAATAATGGCTTCTACAAAATAATTATACCAATTGCGATAGTTCACTATTACAGGGCGCGACCTATTAGTATCTTCGAGCAGATAGTCTTTATGCAATTGGAATGACTCGCCAAAGAGGTTTTCTGTGATAGTACCGAGGCGGTCGGTCTTGGTATCTATCCATTGCAATATAGTATTGTCGGTATCATTAAACGAGCGACGATTCTCCATCCATTTTTTATGCTCGTAGTATTTCTTAGCAAACGTAGCATCCTTCTTCAGCTTTTTCTCTATATTGCGTTGTTGTGCCAGATTGTCGGGCTTAGCCAAATATTCATATTGCAGGAAATAGCCACCCGCTATTAGCAACAAAGGCACTATCGTTGTTACAACGAGTGATTTCCAATGCCAAAATCGTCGACCATTTGTCCAAAATGCCGCAAGCCATGTCTTAACAATATTGGTGAGTGTTACTCCGCAGGTGATAGTTGCCAACATCGCAGTAAGCCACAAAGGCATAAGACGTTGACGCTTCATATATGTACCAGCGATATAGGCTGTAAGGGTGATGAGGAATAGCGACAAGGCAAAATGGTCGGGCACAAATGTCGCTGTCATAACATGACCTAAAGAGAAAAAGAAAACGGTAGTAAGCAGCGAATCGAGAGCACAAATGCCTACCACATGGCGCATAGTACGATAGACAAAAAGGAAGGAGTAGGTACCCAATATGCCATACAATATAGCTACAATATATATAGCGCAGTTGATGTCTGTAGAATCCACAAGCCAACTATTGAGCAATGCTAAAGGATATAACATTGGTGCAATGAGCGGATGACGCGACAAAGTGTAGTATATCTTCCATCTCGATAGCGAAAGATATACGAAAGGATCGTAGCCCGAAACGGTAAAGCGGTCGTAGAAGATACCCCAAAATCCAATGTTACCACCTTTGGTAAACAAACCATGGTTGTAACCCAACATCATAAAGTTGAGCAAGGCTAATATCACGAAACCTATCACAAATACCGATATCTCGTTTTTCCTTATTCTGAATATATCCATCTGCTTTATTCTTTTATGCAAAGGTAATAAAATAATGTCAGCTATAAGGAACTAAAAACTATAAAACATAGTGTGGAAATTGCTCGTAGTGCCAAAAATGGTAAATAAGTAACGATTTTGTGTTAGTTTTGATATCTGTTTGATAAAAAATGACTAATTTTGTGCCATAAATAACAAATTATAAATATCGATATGAAAAAGTTTAGAATTATTTCGTTGCTTGTGCTTATGATGACTTGCACAAGCTTGTTCGCACAGCTTCCTTCTGTAAAATTGAAAACTCTCGATGGCAAGACTGTAGACACATCGACACTCAACAACGATGGCAAACCTTTCATTATCAGTTTCTTTGCTACATGGTGTAAGCCATGCAACCGTGAGCTCAAGGCTATCCACGAGCAGTACGAGGAATGGAAAGAAGAAACAGGCGTAAAGGTGGTAGCTATTTCTATCGACCAGGCGCAAAATATTAATAAGGTAAAGCCTCTCGTAGATGGCGAGGAGTGGGAATACGAAGTATTGCTCGACCCTAACAGCGAATTCCGTCGTGCTATGGGCGTACAGATGATTCCTCACGTATTTATCATCGGTGGCGATGGCAAGATTGTTGAGTCACGCAGCGGATATACCGAAGGTGGCGAACAGCATCTTATCGAGAAGGTAAGAGAGTTGGTAAAGAAGTAAGCACTATCTACACCTTATTTTATTATATATAAGACACATAAAAGGTTTATATGAAATATTCTTTCTACGCTTCCTTGCTTGTTGCCATGATGTCGGTGGCTAATGCCAACGCACAGAGCAATGATGGCATCGCTATACACGGAAGCATACAGAGCGATATCTTGGTTCCACAGGAAGACAAGAAGCTCGGAACTGGCACATACAAAGACGATGTGCTTACAAATACTTATGCCGATATCAGTCTCGATAGCAAATATGTAGAGGCTGGTGCACGTTTCGAATACAACGAACATCCATTGCCAGGATTTGAACCAGGCTTCAAGGGATGGGGTGTGCCACATGTATATGCAAAGTTCAAGACCAATGAGGGTGTGGACTTAACTGTAGGTGATTTCTACGACCAGTTTGGTAGCGGACTTATATTCCGCACATACGAGGAGCGAAGCCTCGGTATCGACAACGCCATCCGTGGTGCACGCTTGAATGTTAGCGCATTGAAGGGTGTACAGTTTAAATTCCTAACAGGTGTGCAGCGCCGCTACTGGGATTGGGATACCGACCAGATGCTTACAGGAACTGACCTTGAGATAAACCTCGACCAATATAGCAAGACTCTGCGCGACAAGAACATCACTTGGATGGTTGGTGGCTCGTATGTATATCTCGACTACGACCAGAATAAGGACAAGACTATCATGGCAACAGGTTCTAACTATCGTTTGGAGTTGCCATCTTCTGTTCATGCTTTCGACCTTAGATCAAGTTTACAGACAGGCAACTACAACTTCTTGGCAGAATATGCTTGGCGCACACAGGACCCTTCTGTAGACAACGGATATATCTATCGTCGTGGTAATGCGGTATTGCTCTCTGCTTCTTATTCTAACAGAGGCGTTAGCGCTTTGCTTCAGGCTAAGCGTAGCGAAAACATGGCTTTCCGCTCTAACCGCTTCACATCGGGCACATCGGCATTCCTCAACAATATGCCTGCCTTTGCTTATCAGCATACTTATGCTCTTGCAGCTCTTTATCCATATGCCACACAGGCAGCTCCTGGCGAGTGGGCTTTCCAGGGTGAGTTTGGCTACAACTTCAAACGCCACACAGCTCTTGGTGGTAAATATGGAACAAAGCTTAAGCTCAACGTGAGCCATATCCGCGGATTGGATAAAAACCCTGTAGAACCTCTATATGGCACAACTCTTCGTGGTACTGAGGGTTATACCACAGGCTTCTTCAAGATGGGAGGACTATACTATCAGGATATCAATGTGCAGATGGAGAAGAAGATTAGCAAATCGTTTAAGCTCAACCTCATGTACATGAACCAATACTACGACAAAACTGTCATCGAAGGTAAGGGTGGCGTGATAAAGTCGAATATCGGTGTTGCTGAGGGTAAATATCAAATCAATAAGAAGTTCACTCTGCGTAGCGAATTGCAGTATCTCTCTACAAGCGAGGATCAGGGCGATTGGGCATATGGTCTCGTTGAGCTCTCTGCACTCCCTTACTTGATGTTCACCGTGAGCGATATGTGGAACACTGGCGAAACAGACATCCATTATTATATGGCATCTGTAACAGCTTCATTTAAGGCTCACCGCCTAATGGTAGGCTATGGCAAAACACGCGCTGGATACAACTGTTCGGGTGGTGTGTGCCGTTATGTGCCTGCAAGCAAGGGTCTTAACGTTTCGTACAATTATACATTCTAACATCAAGGTTGAGCAAATATTATGATACATACATTATTTAATATAAAGAAATCAATCCTCGGCATTGCTGCCGTGGCTTCTGTTCTTGCCTTCGGATTTACAGCTTGTGATGAGGTTGACGAAAACGAGCGCTTCGTAGAGATGCCTGCACGCGAAAGCAAGCGCAATGTACTTGTTGAAGAGTTCACTGGTCAGCAATGTACCAACTGTCCTGATGCTCACAAGGCTCTTGCCACTCTTTCTGAGCAGTATGGCAGCAACCTCATTGTAGTAGGTATTCACGCAGGAAGCTTCGGTATGCTCGAAGGTGCCAACTCAAAATATGTCGGTCTAAAGCAACCTGAAGGCGATGAGTATGCTAACAGATGGGGCGACCTTGATGTTCTCGGTTATCCAATAGCAGGATTCGACCGTAAGGGACAACCTGCAACTTTGATATCAGGAACATGGGATACTACCATCTATGAGGAAATGCAGCGCCCTACAAATCTTGATATCAACCTAACAGCTCATATCAATGCAGCCAACGAGATTGAGATTAGCGCAGAGCTTAAGCCTTATGCAGATATGAAGGGTAAGTTGCAGCTGTGGGTTGTTGAAGATAGCATTGTGGCTGTGCAGGTAGATCATGGTAAGATAAAGAAGGACTATGTTCACAACCATGTATATCGTGCTGCCGTAAATGGCACATGGGGTGAGGATGTAGCCTTGCTGCCTGAGATTAATGAAACTAAAACTGCGTCTATAGCAGTTAAGGACAATTGGAATGCCAACCACCTTCACATAGTAGCCTTTGTATACAACGACAAGGACGGAGTATTACAGGCTCAGAAGGCTGAGGTTATTAAATAACAAAACTGAAGAAAATGAAGAAACTTTTATCTATTGTAGCTTTCTTGGCTCTCGCCATAACAGCTCATGCTCAACTTTCTTTCGTTTGCGATGGTAAAGAGATTGCTTCGGGTGCAACGTTTACAACCTCGAAATATAATCAAGAATTATTTGAAGAAGACGGAAGTTATAAATTTGAGCCTGATGTTTGCATAAAGAGCACAGAGAATGCAAATGTTACTATTAAGGCGAGTTCGTCAAAGTCATTCCAATTCTGCTTTGGTGGAAGTTGCGCAGTTGGTCGTAGTTTTACAAGATCTCAAGATTTGAAGGCTAATCAGCCTATTAGCTTGATGTTGGAACCTGCAGGCTTCTATTACGATACCGTAACTTTTATGTATGATCTCTCAGCTTTTGTCACAGGCAAAGAGAGCACTACAAAGATTACTATGACTCTCGTTGTTACTAACGACCAGGAGGTGCTTGGTGTAAACAACATCAAGGCTACCAACGAAAAGGTTTCTTTTGCTAATGGTACATTGAACTATAACTTTGCGTCTGTAGCTCCACGCACCATCACCCTTACAACAGTTTCTGGTGCTGAGGTTGCTACATGGAATGTGGCTTCTGCCAATGGCACTCTCCCACTCACAGCTCTCAAGCCAGGCATATATGTTTATACCGTTAGCGGTAGCAAGGCAAGGGGCAAGATTGTAGTAAAATAATTATTATTGCAGTTACATAAAAAAAAACAAGCTGCGTCATTTACCTTAAGGTATTTGACGCAGCTTGATTTTTTTATAGCAATTGTACTTTCAGTCCCAACGACAAACCGAAGACATCCCAAAACTCAGCTTTGCCGTTACGATAGAAAGTCATGAAATAGATGTCGCAGGTGCTGAGTTCGTAAAAGGCAGTGATACTCTTGATATATCTTCGACGATTGTTGGGAACTGTCTTGGTGATACGCTGTCCAACAAAGATATTTGGGCGGAATTTGGTGGAGAAAGGATAATACCCACTACTATATTTTGCAGGCTGCTTTGCCCAAAACTCATGACCAAACACAGTATTGAAATACAATCCACACTCCAAAGGCTCAAATTCCCAACCATCATCAAGGTATACAGACCACGGAATATAATTCTCTTTTAATGTCATGGTGAGCTTTGAACGCTTAGAATCATATTTCGGAATGTAGCCAAAGAGAAGATGCGTCTCCCATTGGCGACGCTTACCATAGTCCCAACCTACACCCACAGACGCGATGCCCATATTGCCTGCAAACTGCAATACATGCTGTGTCGGGATAAGACTTGCCCAACGCTGCCTATAGCGATGTATGCGGCGGTCGTAATGCCCATATTGCACATAGTAAACGGATGTATCGCACAGAATGCTATCGCTAAGGGTGATAGCATTAGCATCGATGACTGCAAAGAGAGCAAATGCAGCCATAAGCAACTTAAAAACAGATGACTTCATTTGCATATCCATTAGGGGTTATAGTAAAAATACGATATTTGCGTTTTTTGGCTGCTGCCACCTCATAATACATCATGCCATTGTTGAAGAAGTCGTGTTCATCAATCTGATGACCATGACCATAGAGGCAGAACATGAGGTTGGGGAAGTTCATAACATAATAGTTGAATGGTTTCAGTACATTATTATTAAACTGTTCGCTATATGGTGCAGCATGCATACAAGCTACCGATCGGTCGAACAATGCAGAATCTTTGGTAGCCTCAGCTTCGAGGAAGTCGAAGTCGGGCACAGGTTCGGAATAGTCGTACTCAATAGCGTTGGTATTTATCATTATAAACTTCACTCTGCCTGCAATAAACGAGAAGTCGTTGTTGCCAAACATCTTGGCATACACTTCGTTACCCGTACCAAGACAGTCGTGATTGCCCTGCATAACGACATAAGGTTTGCGTAACTTTTGCAATCGCTCACGTGCAAGGGAGTATTCGAGTGTAGAGCCAAAGTCGGTAAGGTCGCCAAGATGAATTACAAAGTCGATGCTATCTCTGCGATTGATATCTTTAATTTCTGCCTCCAAGTCTTTATACCATTGATGAGAATCGCTAATGACGGCTATATGCAGGGTATCTTTATCGAGACATCTCTCTTCTATGAGCTTTATATTCTTTGCATTAAGGCCGGTAGCACCTTCTACGCGTGTATCGTAGGGATGGATATCGAACACGGAGTCGCAGGCACTAAATGAAAGTAGCATCAGAGCCGAGAGCAACAAAAGAGGTATATTATGTTTCATTCGCTATTTTTTGTATGATATTATAATGCAAAGATAACACTTATATATTAAAACTATAGCGACTTAAGAAGTTTTTTTTGTAAAGTATAAGAAGATATGAACAAACATAACTCCTTTTTGGAAAGAAGAGTGAAGAGTGAAGAGTGAAAAACGAAGAGTGAAGAATCCATTAGTCTTTATGGCTATTTAATTCTTCACTCTTCGTTCTTCACTCTTCACTTAAATTCTTCACTTAACAGATGCGCTGAAAGAAGGTAAGGACTTCCTCCCATGTTTTGAATGTGTCAGAGGCAAAGGCTATGGTTGTACCCATGAAGTCGCGAGGAGGATTGCATGAGATATAATAGTCGCCAATGAGCGCCTTAGGCTGATTGGTGAAGATGACGTGGTCGTGGGCAGGAGTAGAGAGATACTGTTCGCACCACGACATCATATCAGTGACATAGGTATGAGAGTTGGTAGGACATGGCGCCACGATATATACATCGAAATGCTCTATCAAGAATTCATAGGCTTTAACGAGACTCGACTTCGGCTTACGATAGTTATCCATCAAAGCATCTGCATCGATATACAAAGCAGGGCGCTCCTTACCCTCCTGTTTGTCGCTTATCCAGCGTATCACAGGCACTACACCATGGAAGAAAGAACTGTCGTCCATGCGATGTTCGCCATGGAAGTGGGCAGCATGAGTGTAGTGTTGGCAAAAGAGGTCAAAGGTGTGGACAACAGGGTCTTTATCTCCAAAAAGTCCATATACATGCTCATCATCATCGGCAGCATGCTGAAAGTTTAGCTCGCATATCTCGCGATATTCCTTTTCCAAAGCTTTAGTCACCAAAAACTCTGTTTCGCCATCAGCTCGTGGATTTTGCCATTGCTGTTTGCCAGTCATACCATGTTCCTTCATAGTATCGTGCATGCCAAAGGCTGGATTCACACAAATGCGGTCGATGCCATAGAGTTGCTCGGCATACATACCTCCCATAGATGTACCTATAATAAGGTCAGGTTTTTCTCGCTCGCATATATCGTGGAGTAGGCTTATAGCCTCTGCTGGATGGAGTGGCATGTCGTAGGCTATAACTTCGGCATTAGGAAATGTCTCGCGGATACGAGTAACTGTTCCTGACTGGGCTGAAGAGCCGAAGCCATGGATATACATTATTTTCTTACCCGCCATGAGGTCGGGGTATTG
>ERZ869991.482-NODE-482-length-13885-cov-11.547219_pt1 | contig 13885 bp, 15 predicted proteins | sample MGYA00520862_ERZ869991 | MGnify/ENA primary metagenome ERZ869991 (study PRJEB32232, sample SAMN07284978) | human gut metagenome | biome: human-associated habitat; material: feces | host: Homo sapiens | place: Tanzania | collected 2014-08-11 ...
TCACGTTTTGTGAGAGGTAAAGGGATGGGGTGACAACTAACTAGTAAAATCCTTCCACCGCAAGCGGTCCCCCTTCCTTTTCAAGGAAGGTAAAAAAACGTTATCACCATTACAAAGGCGAGGAGTAATCTTAGTAGAATAACCTAAAAAACAGAGGCTAATTTCACAACCTCTGTTTTCTTAAACACATCTATCTAAATATTTTAAACTATTTAGCAGCTTTTGCAGCTTCAAATACTACTGAAAATGCTTCAGGATCTCTAACTGCCAAGTCAGCCAACATTTTTCTGTTAACAGTAATGTTAGCTTTTTTGCAAGCGTTTACAAATCTTGAGTAGCTCATACCACGTTCTCTAACAGCTGCGTTAATTCTTACAATCCATAAGCTACGCATGTTACGTTTTGTAGCACGTCTATCTCTGTAAGCATATTTCAAAGCTTTCATAACTGCACAGTTTGCAACTTTGAAAATTCTGCTTCTTGCACCAATAAAGCCTTTAGCTAGTTTTAATATTTTTTTATGTCTTTTGCGTAATACATTACCACGTTTTACTCTCATTTACCTGCCTCCTATCTTGCATACTTTCTGTAAGGTAACTCTTTTGAAATCAATTTAAAATGTGAATCAGAAATTGAAATCATTTTGAAAATTCTGCGTTTTCTTGAAGCAGATTTGTGTTGAAGTAAGTGGCCGATACCAGCTTGTCTTCTAACAATTTTACCTGTTGCAGTAACTTTGTAACGTTTAGCAGCAGATTTGTGTGTTTTCATTTTTGGCATTTTAACCTCTTTCTGTGCATAGCACGACTTTTCGATTACTTTGAAACTTCAGGCATACCAAAGCCATAAAATTTCTGTCAATTAATTATAATATGCAAAATCTTCATTTGCAAGGGGATTTAAAATTTTGTTAAGTCTGATACTGTAGTTTCAAGCACATTAGCAATTTCGATTAGTGTGTCTTTTTAGTACACACTCGTTTCGCAATTTATTTAATTAGCTGGATTGCTTCGCACCGCTCGCAATGACGAGTATAAATTTCTTTTCTCATAATAGTTGTATCAATAAAAAAGTAGGGCGGGATAGGTATCCCGCCATTTTTTCAATCTATTAATAAAATCTCTGAACAACCGGAAGATTTACACCGTTACAGAATGAACGCTCTGTTAATCTTACTCCCAAACATCCCTGATGACGTTTGAACTGCATTCTGTAGATTTTTCTAACAACTTCATCAACAATTGATTTGTCATATTTTTTGCAAATCTCATCAATTGATTTGTTTTGCTCAACATACATTTCAATAACATCATCCAAAATTGCATATTCCGGCAATCTGTCTTGATCCTTTTGTCCGGGATGAAGTTCTGCAGATGGAGCCTTATCTATAATTTCTTGTGGAATAATTTCGCCATTTCTATTAATATAATTTGACAATTTATATACATTTGTTTTGGTCAAATCACAAATCATATTAAAACCACCTGCTAAATCACCGTACAATGTACCAAATCCCATTGCGCTTTCAGATTTGTTACCGGTTGACAAAAGCAATCTGCCTTCTCTGTTTGAATAGAACATCAAAATCAATGCTCTTAATCGTGCTTGCAAATTTTCTTCTGCCAAATCGTGTAATCTTTCTCTATCTTTCATAAAAGCATCAAACAAAGGAGTAATCGGTTCTTTTACAGTCTTAATTCCTAAGTTTTCAGCCAACTTCAAACTATCTACAACGCTACCTTCAGATGAAAACATACTAGGCATCAAAACACCCAAAACATTTTCTTTGCCAATTGCCTCAACTGCCAAAGCTGCAGTCAAAGCACTGTCAATTCCTCCTGACAAGCCTAATACAACTTTTTTAAACCCTGTATTTTCGCAATACTCTCTCAATGCAAAAGTGGTAACGTCATAGACTTGAGATTGAATATTTTCATCATTAAATCCAACAACTCTCGCAAAATCAACTGTATCAACATCTTCTTTGCACAAAGGCATTTGCATAACTAGTTCATTATTTGCATTTTTAGCAAAACTTCCACCGGCATAAACATTTTCATCCGCAATTCCCAAAGCATTTACATAGATAAAATCAGTATGAGTATGAATTTCGTCAACAAAATCTTTATAGGTATTCATTGCATAATATCTGTTTTTTGCAAGAATATACAAGTCGCAATCAACATCCTCAATAAAAGTATCAGAAACAAAAACTTTCTTTCCGCAAATATCAAAAATACCATAATCTGCGACTTCAACTTCTCCATTACGGATTAAAATATCACCCAAAATAATATTTTGTTTATAATTTTTAGCCGCAATTTCTTGATACAATTTTGTTTGAGCGGACATACAATTGTCATCAAACACCATATCTTTTCCGCCCAAATCTTCAATATCAATTTGTGGAAAAACAATCAAATCACAGTCTGAATTAATATTTTTTACGATATTTTCTAAATTAAATTTGAAATCTGCTGTTTTTAATCTTATTTGCGCTACAATTGTTTTCATTTTTTTCACCCTCTTAAATTTATTTTAATTTCAAATAATTAACTTTTTCCCAACTCAAATCAAGATATTTAACCTTTGAATCAACCATCTTAACTTGAGGCAAAATAGACGGAATGCGTTCTATTCTCTTATACACACCATCATCAAGTCTACCCAATCTGATGTTAACTGTTTTAATTTTCACATAAACATCATTCGGATTTCTCAAATCAATATATTCAACTTTTTCTTTTGAATATGTTTCAACGTAATTTTTAATTCTTTCTATTTCGTGAATTTTATTCAAATCCCATTTTCTGTAATCATCACCTTTGTTACCATAAGACAAAATTTTTATTGTCGGATATTTAGTTTTTAGTGGCAAAAATTCACGACCGATTAGTTTACCATCTGTAGTGAAAAACGCTACAGGTTGAGATTTTTCATCAGGCGCAATCATCATTACAGGTATTCTTTCTTTCAAAATAATCTGTATTCTTGCAGGAAAAGCATAACGTCTGATATAAACATCTTCCACAGGCGTAAGTTTCATCAACTCTTTTTTAATAGCTCCGGTTCTAGCCATATAAATCGGCACATTCGGGACATTACTATTTTTCAATAATACCAGAATTTTATGAGATGGCACGATATTGTTATTTATGATTTCAACAGAGTTTCCGCCAACATGATTAAATGCGTTCTTGTCCATAAACCAACCGTGACATTTCAAAGCATATCCAAGTCCGCCAATCAATAATAAAGATAAGATAAATCGCATAAACGCTCTAAAACGTTCTTGTTTCATTCTTCCTTTACGCACAAGACGTTCTCTGCGTTTTTTCTTAACAAGATGTTTTCCATCCGTAATCGGTTCTTCCTCAATAATTTCGGAATATTCAACCGCTTCTACATGGATTTCTTGCAAATCATTACGTTCATTTTGATTGTTGTTGTCATTCATCTACTTATTTAATCCTACACTGTTTAAGATTATTTGTACCAAACTGTCATAATCAATACCCATAACCGCTGCTTGAGCCGGCAAATCACTTGTTTCAGTCATTCCGGGACTTGTATTAATTTCTAACACATAAGGAATATCGCCAACAATATGGAAATCAACCCTTGAAACGCCAGAACAACCTGCAACTTCAAAAGCTTTTAAAGCAATCTCTTTAACTCTTTTTGTCATATCTTCTGAAATTTCGGCAGGTAAAACAAACTCTGTCATCCCTTTTGTATATTTACATTCGTAATCATACCATTCATGTTTTGGGCGCATTTCTAAAATTTCGGTAACAGTCCTATCTGCACCATCACCCAAAACTCCAACAGTTGCTGCTTTCCCTACAAGATATTCTTCAATCAAAACATCGTCATTATATTGAACCGCATCGTGATAAGCTTTTTCCAATTCATCAGGAGTATTAACCTTTGTCATACCAAAACTTGAACCTTCACAAACTGGTTTTGTAATCAACGGATATTTCAAATCCTTAGTCTTTTCAACCACATCATCACCTTTTTGGACAAAAACAGATTTAATCAATGGAATGTCCTTGCAAGTTGAAAGTATTCTTTTTGTATATTCTTTGTTCATACAAACAGAACTTGCCATAACTCCGCAACCTGTATAAGGGATTTGCAAGATTTCTAAAATTCCTTGAATGCAACCATCTTCACCGTATTTTCCGTGCAAAGCATTGAATGCGTAGTCATAATTTCCTACTTTTAATTTGTTGGCTATATCTTTATCAACAACAACCAATTCAGCATTTTTATAACCTAATCTTTGCAAAGCATCATAGCAACCTTTACCAGATCTCATTGAAACCTCTGCCTCAGATGACATCCCTCCACAAAGCACGGCTATTTTCGCATTTTTATCTACTTTTGATACAATATCTTGCATATCTCAACCTCTTTTTCATTATTTCCGCCCAAAAAGATTATTTCAGGCTTTAATTCTATATTAAATTTTTCTTTTACTCTTTTGTACATCTCAAACATCAATTGCAAAGCATCAAGTGAAGTCGCTTCTCCATCATTCACAATAAAGTTTGCGTGATTTTCCCAAACCTTCATTCCACCGACTTTCAAACCTTTAACACCAACTGCATCAAGCAATCTTCCCGCAGAATCGCCCGTAGGGTTTTTAAATGTACTGCCACAATTCGGAATAGTTAAATCCGGTTGTTTTGTTTTTCGGAACGACAAATTTTCATCTATTTTCAATTGAATTTCATCCCTTGACTTTGGCAACAACTCAAATTCGACTTCTAAAACAGAATAATTTTTTTTGTGGCAAATTGATGTTCTATAACCAAATTCCAACTCTTTGTTTGAAAGTTCTAGCAAACCATCTTGTGGTGAATAAATTTTAGCAAATTTCAAAATAGAAGCAATTTCTTGTCCGTGCGCACCTGCATTCATATAAACTTCGCCACCTATAGAACCGGGAAATGCTATCATAAATTCCATTCCGCTCAAACCGTTTTCAAGAGCTATTTTTGATAACTTTGTTCCCCTAACTCCGGCACCGGCAATGATTTTGTTTCCATCTACCTGTATTTTATTGAGTTTTTTGGTTGAAATTACCGCTCCATCATACCCAAAAGAAGAAACAATCACATTTGATAAATTGCCTGCAATAAAAGCTTTCGGCTCTTTTTGCATAATTTGCACAAACTCATCAATAGTTTCAGGCGTATAAAATCTTGCAATTTTACCACCAATTTTCATTGTTGTTGATTTTTTTATATCAAAATCAGTTTGCAACACCAACTGCCTCACTTTTTGCGTTCATCAACTCTTTTGACAAATTAGTGATTGTACCTGCACCCAAACCGATTACAACATCATCTTTTCTTAGTTCAGGATAAAGTTTTTTTGCTACATCAGCAATTGAACCACTCATATATTCACACGGAATTGAAATATGTTCAGACAAATCTTTAGCAAATTTTTCTGAATTTATGCCATCAATAGGATCTTCAGATGCTGCGTAAACATCAGTAACAATAACTTTGTCCACACCTGAAAAAGCATCCAAAAATTCATTCCAAAGATTTTTCAATCTTGTATATCTATGCGGTTGGAACACGGCAATAACGTGTTTTCCACTCATTCCTTCCGCTGATGACAAAGTCGCTTTTACTTCTGTCGGGTGGTGAGCGTAATCATCAAAAACAGTTACACCGTCAAATTCTCCAACTTTTTGGAAACGTCTGCCCATACCTGAGAAAGTTGCAAAATGCGGTTTAACAAGGCTTATATCTACACCTGCTTGGTGCAAACTTGCAAGAACTGACAAAGCGTTATAAACATTGTGTTTACCACGCAAGATAATTTTCAAATCAGTTAAAAATTCACCTTTATAATAAATATCAAACGTTGTACAATCTGCTTTAAATTCAATATTTTTAGCCGTATAGTCCGCATCAGACAAACCAAATGTCATTGTTTTATGAGAATGTAAAGACATTGTTGCTTTGCAATCCTTATTTACAAGGACAACTGAAGTTGCAGCCATATTTGAAATAAATTTTTCAAAAGTTTCCAAGATAGATTTCAAACCATCTTTGTAGAAATCCAAATGATCAGGCTCAAGATTATTAACCACGCAAATATTAGGAGCATATTTAACGATTGTACCATCACTTTCATCTAATTCTGCACAGAAGAATTTTCCATCTTGAGAATGCGCATTGTTACCGATTTCAGGAATAATCCCACCTACAACATAAGACGGTTTCAATCCGGCTTTTTCCAAAACATAAGAAGAAAGTCCACTAGTTGTAGTTTTCCCGTGAGTACCTGAATACCCCAAGAAAAATTTACCCCATCTTGAGATTTCTGCCAAAATATCTGAACGGTGATAAACTTTCAATCCCAACTCTCTAGCTCTAATCATTTCTGGGTTAGTTTCTCTAATCGCCGTACTAGCAACAACAATTGCATCAGACGGAACATTTTCTTTTTTCTGACCGATGTAAACCTTTGCGCCTAATTTCCTTAATTTATCAATATATTTGCTATCCACAATATCTGAGCCTGACACATCGCATCCGTTTTCCAACAAATACTTAGCAAGCCCACTCATTCCAACACCGCCAATTGCGATAAAATAGTATTTTTTATTATTCAAAGTTCTATCCCTTATTTATAAGTCTACAATTATTATTATAATACATAAATCTTGACAAGTGCTGAATTTTACTATTTGTAAAGAGGAATTATTTTAGATGTAACGTTTGGCTTGCGCCCAGAAAAGTTCCTGGTAGCGAACTTCCTGCAAAAACAGAAGTTACAGTAATGAATCAAGATGCAACAAAAGTTCCCAGAGAAAAGCTCCTTAATGGACCTGGTCCAGGAAATTCCCCATATGAATATTGTGGCAGTGGCGGAACAGGAGCTGCTTCTTGTTTTCAACTCATAAAACGAGATGGTTGGGAAATAAAAGATGATTACCCGTGGTAATTATTTGAGAGCTTCTGAAGTCTTTAAACAAAGGTGTAGTTACACAATTCAATTCAATACAAAATAAGGTGCATCTCATTTGACACACCTTGTTTCTATTTTAAATATTTAATTACTTAACAACGATATTAACCAATTTTTTCGGAACTACAATTGTTTTAACAATAGTTTTTCCATCGGTCAATTCTTTTATTTTCGCACTTGATAATGCAAGTTCTTTCAACTCGTCTTGTGACAAAGCTTCATCTGCTTCGATTTTATCCTTAACTTTACCATTAATTTGAACAATCAAAGTAATTGAACTTGCTTTAGCCAAATCCTCGCTCCATTCAGGCCATTTCTGTTCGTGAATAGAACCTTCTCCGCCCAAATCGTTCCAAGCTTCTTCACACAAGTGAACCGCAACAGGTGACATCAATTTAATCAACGTAACAATTGCGAAACTCAAAATTGATTTGTCCTCGACATCAAGATTTGATTTTTTACCACGCCAGTCATAAATTGCATTAACAAGTTCTCTATATTTAGAAATTACTGTATTGAATTGAAAATCATTTGAAATATCATTAGTAATTCCTTTAATTGCCATGTGAACAAGTCTTAGCAAATCGTCGTTTTCTTTCTTTTTCAACGAACCTGATACAAGTTCCGGATGATGTAAATCAACATCTTCTGCGCTTGTAGCAATCAATCTCCAAACTCTGTTTAAGAACTTGTAGCAACCTTCTACACCAGCATCAGACCAGTCAAAATCTCTTGCCGGAGGTGAATCAGAAAGAATAAACAATCTTGCAGTATCTGCTCCATAGTTTTCAAATATTTCATCAGGATCAACCGTATTTCCCTTAGATTTGGACATTTTCGAACCATCTTTAAGAACCATACCTTGAGTTAACAAGTTTTTGAACGGCTCATCAAAATCCAAAAGTCCAATATCTCGTAATGCTTTTGTGAAAAATCTTGAATATAACAAGTGCAAAATCGCATGTTCAATACCACCAACATATTGATCAACCGGTAACCATTTGTTTACTTTATCTTTTGCAAATGGCATTTTGTCGTTTTTCGCATCAGAATATCTCAAATAATACCAACTTGAGCAAACAAATGTATCCATAGTATCGGTTTCACGTTTAGCCGGTCCGCCACAACAAGGACAAGTTGTATTTACAAATGTTTTTGAAGTTGTAATAGGAGATTTACCAACCACACTAAAATCAACATCTTTCGGCAACATAACAGGAAGTTGATCTTCCGGAACAGGTTGAATACCACATTTTTCACAATAAACAACCGGAATTGGTGCGCCCCAATACCTTTGACGAGAAACCAACCAGTCACGAAGTCTGTATTGAGTTTTAAATTCACCAAAGCCTTCATCAACAGATTTTTGCGTAATCGCTTTTTTAGCCTCAATGTTATTCATTCCGTCAAATTCATTAGAATTTACCAAAATACCTTCTTCTGTATAAGCTTCTGTTAATTCATCCGCAACAAGAGTTTTATCTTTTGGAGTAATTACAACTTTTAAAGGTAAATTATATTTTTTTGCAAACGCAAAATCTCTTGTATCATGAGTTGGAACTGCCATAACTGCACCAGTTCCGTACTCAGCCAACGCATAATCTGCAGTCCACAACGGGAATTCTTCTCCAGTAAATGGATTTATACCATGAGTTCCAAGAGGAACACCTGTTTTTTCTCTTTCAGTTGAAAGTCTTTCAATTTCAGTCATCTTACGAGCATTTGCTCTATATTCTTCAACTGCAGCTTTGTTTTCAGGAGTTGTAAGTTTTTCAATATCTTTATATTCAGGAGCTACAACAAGATATGTAATACCGTGAACAGTGTCCGGTCTTGTTGTATAAACTGGGATTTCCAAACCTTCAATTTCTTTTACTTTAAATCTAAAAATTGCACCTTGAGATTTTCCAATCCAGTTAGCCTGCATTGTTTTTACGTTATCTCCCCAACCAGGAAGCTTATCCAAATCTTCAAGCAGAACTTCTGCATAATCAGTAATTTTTAAGAACCATTGCGACAAATATTTTTTCTCAACAACATGGTCACATCTCCAGCATTTACCGTCGATAACCTGTTCATTTGCAAGAACTGTTCCACATTCATCACACCAGTTAACTGCAGCTTCTTTTTTGTATGCTAAACCTTTTTTATACAATTGCAAAAAAAGCCACTGTGTCCATTTATAATAATCCGGTTTGCAAGTTGTAACTTCCCTATCCCAATCGTAAGAAAGTCCAAGCATTTTCAATTGCTTTGTCATATACGCAATATTTTCTACAGTCCATTTTTCAGGATCAACCCCATGTTTCATCGCAGCGTTTTCTGCTGGCAAACCAAAACTATCCCATCCCATCGGATGTAAAACGTTAAAACCATTCATTTTTTTGAAACGAGCTATAACGTCTGTAATCGTATAGTTTCTAACATGTCCCATATGGAGTTTACCTGATGGGTACGGAAACATTGACAATGCAAAGTATTTAGGCTTGTCGCTATCATCGGGAGTTTTAAAAACTTTATCTTCTTCCCATTTTTTTTGCCATTTTTTTTCTATTTCCTGAGGAAAATATGCGTCTTTCATCTTTTTCTTCTCTCCTAATCTACTTGAGTAAATAGTAGCACAAAAATATTTTTTATGTATAATTAAATTATGAAAAAGATATCCGTTTTAATTATTTCAGCTTTATTATTGGCAAATATTTGTCCTGTACAAGCAGGAATTATTTCTACTCAAAAAGCAAAAATTGAACAAAACAGAATTTATAAATCAACCTATAACGACATAAAATCTGTCATTGACCAACAAACCGTTTATACAAACAAATATGATTTAGAAGGTCTATCAACTTTGTATTCAAAAGATTTTGTAAATTCTGACGGGTTTAATAAAGAAGTTTATTTCAAGTTAATTAAAGATACTTGGGAAACATATCCTGATATCATATACAAAACACATATCAAAAACATTGAATTTAGTGACAATTACGCAACCGTCACCGTTGATGAAGTAGCAGTTGCTACATCTAAAGAAGTTGTTGGCGAAATTTCAGTAATCGGAGAACTTTATTCAACTTCAAAATGTGTTTATTTCCTTGAAAAACAAGGTGCAAAATGGGTAATTAATTCAGAAAAAATTATAGATGAAACATCAACCTTAAAATACGGAGATGCAAGATATTCTAAAATTGAATTAAACACTCCAAAACAAATTGGCGCAAATCAAGATTACACAGCAACATTAAAAGTCGGCGCACCGAAAGATTGCGTTGTTATTGCATCTATAAACAAAGAAAATATTGTTTATCCACAAACTAAATCAGATGACGCATTCAGAAGACTAGCCGAAGATAACACACTGGAAAGAGTTTTCCGTTCAAATTCAAACAACGTAAACGAATACACCGTTGCATCAATCGGCATTACACGAGCAGAAAACTATCCGCAAGATCAAGTTCGTATCTATATGGGCGGACTTGCATTCATTATGACAAGAGTGAATGTAGTCCCAGAAAACAAATTTATAAAAATGGAAGATGAAAGCAAAAAATAATGAGCAAAGAAATCGAAAAAACAAGTAAACTTATATATTTTGTAATATGTTATGTATTTTTCATATTCGCAAACCTTTATATGTCAAGCATATTGGTTGACAAATTAGTTCACGGATACAAATTGTCAAACGCCGTTTTTTCATTAAATTATATTAAAAATACCGGTGCAGCATTCAGCATCCTACAAAACTCAAGAGAATTACTAATTATCCTATCAATGATTGCACTTGTGCTTTTGGCACTTCACGTAATTCATCACTTGAAATCAATTTCTTTGAAAACCTGCTTTTTTATTGCACTACTATCTGCCGGAATTGCAGGAAATTTGCACGAAAGAATTGTTTACGGATTTGTAAGAGATTATTTTCAACTAAATTTCGTACATTTTCCGATATTTAATATTTCTGATATCTTCATCAATATTGGTGTAATAGCTCTTATTATATTGATTTTGATTAAGAGAAAGTAATTATGATAATTTACATTGACGAAAATGATGAAAACAAAAGATTGGATAGTTTCTTGTCAGAAATTACACCAGATTTGTCACGTTCAAAAATTCAAAACCTTATCAAAACAGGTTGTGTTCTCGTTAATTCAACAACTAAAAAAACATCATATTGTTTGAAAGAAAACGATAAAATAGAATTTGAACTTCCTAAAAATGAAGAAATAAAAATTGAACCACAAAATATCCCATTAAATATTGTTTATGAAGATGAAAATATGCTGGTCGTAAACAAACCGTCAGGAATGCTTACTCACCCAACTACAATCGAGAGAGAAAACACTCTGGTTAATGCTCTTTTGTTCAAATATGGTGAAAATTTATCAAATATAAACGGAGAATTTAGGCGTGGTATTCTTCATCGGTTAGACAGAAATACATCAGGGCTTTTGATGATTGCCAAAAATAACAAAGCACACGAATTTTTGGCAAATCAAATTAAAGAACACTCTATAACAAAGAAATACCGTGCTATTGCAAAAGGAATAATTGAACAAGACGAATTTGAAATAAATTCTCCAATTGGCAGAAATCCAAACCAACCACATAAAATGGCTGTTAGGGAAGACGGCAAGCCTTCCAAAACAATTGTGAAAGTTTTAGAGCGATTTAAAGATGCGACATATATAGAACTAACTCTAATCACAGGCAGAACGCATCAAATCAGAGTTCACATGAAAAGTATTAACCATCCCGTTTTCAACGACAGTTTATATGGTGCAGGGCAAGGAAAAGTTAAGACAGAGGAACAAGTTTTGCAATCATACTTTCTTCGCTTTACAAAACCCTTTGGGGATGAAATAATAGAATTGCAGATTGAGCCGGATGAAAAAATTCAAAAGGTTCTAAAATATTTAAGGAGCTGATTTTATGCAGATTATTTCGATATTAACAACATTAATTTTATGTTTTTTAATACTAATGAACTTTCAAGATACGGCAGGAATTACAATTTTGAGCAGTAAAATTGCAGCAATTTTGCACCTTACTCCAAGAACTTTCACGATGAATATGGCATTATATACACTAATTTTGTTTATATTAGGAGAGATTTCTGCGATATTCTTCTTTGCTCCATTGTACAAATCTTTAAAAGAAAAATTCAACGCATATAAAAGAGAATTAGAAAAAGGTTCAATTTCAAATTCATCAGCAGAAGCTAAAATTCAGGTTTTAGAGAACAAAATTACGGTGCTAGAAAAAGCTCTTGATGATGCTTTGAAAAATCAATAAATTGTGCTTTCACTCCAACATCAATTGTTATAATAGATAGCAGAATAAATCCGAATTTTATAACGGATATATCCGCCATACTTCCCAGTATAGTATAACGAGCCTATTAAGAAGGGTTTTATATAGAATAATTAAGAAATCCTTAATAATTTATATTGACTACTCGCAGCAATTTGCTTTAAATAATCTGCAACAATTTTATCTTGTTTATACAGTGCAGCAGGTCTTTGAACAGCTCCCATACAGAGCATTTGTTGTTCCAAAGCAATCGATGGTATCCCACCTAATTTAAAACCATTTTCTTTTACCGAATTAATCTTTACTTTTAAATTCAAAACACCTTTTAAATCATTAGCCTTTGGCGTTCTAACTGACAACATCTTTCTACCTTTGCCTGCAGATAACTTTGTTACACAATCAGCTAAATTTGGCATAAAAAATCCTTTCTGTTACCATACTACACTTTTTAATTACGCAATAATTTACCGAAGTTGGGCAAGTATGCCCAACCTACAGTTTTTTCTTCAAATATTTTTTCTTATTAGTTTAAACCTTCTTTTAGTTTTACCGCAAAAAATGATTTTTTTACATCTTCAAAATTTGGATCTCCTGATTTTAAAGTGTATTTGTCACAAAGAATAGTTTCCGACACAATTTTATTTCCTTTAGAGGTTCTAAAGAAAGTATAATAATCAGGAGTTTTTATTTCTGTATGCACAGTACCATTCTTTCTTTTAATAGTAGTTTTTACCCCATTTGGAGCAAATTTCGTTGCGCTTTGATTAGCCTTAAGGCGTGTATCCGTTACAACTTGAGAAATATTTTTATCTGAATCTAGATAGGTATTATTAGTAAATTTAAAATCTTTAGCCAATTGAACTTGTTTATAATACCCATCTTTATTTCTAGTTATTACAACAACTTGTTCAGGATTATTATTATCAATAAATGCCTTACCATCAACACCATATTTTTTTAAATGTTCATTAAACTTATCAATTTCTTCTGAGATTTTTGAAGTAGTGTGTTCTACTTCTTTAGGAGCCTTATGTGTTGTTTTTTCGGATGTTTTCTTAACCTCTTTTTCAACAACCTTTTCAGTATTATTATTCAATGGGTTTGAAACATCTTTTTCTACTTTTTTAGCTGCTTTTTCGGTTGTTTCTGTCAAATTTTCTGCAGCCTTTTTAGTTCCACCTAAAAATTCTTGAACACCTTTACCTAATTTTCCTTTGTATCCTGCGATACCCAAACCAACCACTGCAGCTAGAGCTGTTGCCCCAAGCATTAATTTTGATGCGTTTGATTTTTCTTCATCATATTCAGGTTTTGATGTAAAACTTTGTGCTGATTTCAAATTATGATTTTGAACGTGCTGCATTCCTACAGAATTTGCGCCAATTGCATCTATTGCCATTTCTTTCTACCTTTCTACTTTTTAATTCGCCTACATGTTTATTAAAAATCAAAAGTCAAAAAAGTTGACACAGTGCGCCGCATAGCATAGCATAGCATAGCATAGAGGCATTATGACAGGATTTAAGACTATTTTAAACTTGCTTTTACATTTCTTAACAAATAGCTAATTTATAAG
>ERZ869991.483-NODE-483-length-13878-cov-12.375987_pt1 | contig 13878 bp, 16 predicted proteins | sample MGYA00520862_ERZ869991 | MGnify/ENA primary metagenome ERZ869991 (study PRJEB32232, sample SAMN07284978) | human gut metagenome | biome: human-associated habitat; material: feces | host: Homo sapiens | place: Tanzania | collected 2014-08-11 ...
AGTGAAAATTCTGACATGGCAAAATCCTGGGCAACTTTTTGTTGCTCAGGAACTTATAAATAAAGTTAAATTATAGTATTGCGGAATTAAGGATAACATATAGAACAGCAATAAATGTAAGGAACGCTCCTCGCAAAGTAGTAAACCGAGAAAAAGGAATACTTGGTGGTAATTTTGAAAGCGTAAAGTTAGCAAGAACTGCCTTACTAAAGAAAGTCTTTAGAATGGAAGAATGTCAGATAAACAAGGTTGTACCAAACAAAAATGAGACCTATATTATATCCGCACTTTTCGGTAACGATATAATAGAGAACATCTTTACGATTGTCGAATGTAGCAACTTATAAGTCGTAATAAAAAACACCGCTCTCGGAGATACGTTGAAAGCGGTGTCAGTTGTAGAAAATTATTTGTTTAACGTTGTATACGCATAGGAGATACGCATAAATACAACAATGTGTTGCAAAGGTAGCCGATTTTATTTGTAACAACAAGAAAAAAGGTGTATATTTGCAAAAAATTAACAAAAAAGTATAGGAGGTAATATGGAAATACCATCTAAGGTAAAGGAAACAATGAATAAATACGGAATGAATAACGCTGAAATAGTTGGCGATAATATGTATTTATTATCTATTAAATCAAAGACAAAAGGCGTTATGCCAACAGGTCTTCCGTTGATTGTGGATTATCATTTAGGGAATGTTCGTGTTCTCTCTGATGATGAAGCTTTGAAATTAATAAGTAAATTATAATATAACTTAATTTTCTTGTTTGTTTCAATCATTCTTTATAATTTTGCGATGCAATCTTATGACAACATAAGTATTGAAGTTCTTTGGGTACGAAGCACTTTGTGTGTGGATAACATCGAGCAAAAGCCGATTAAGTTCGGAAAGTCGCCCACTACGGTGAGGTTACTTGAAGGAGGTCAAATCGACCTCCTTTTTTATTTCCATAGTTTCTTGAATTTATACTCAAATGCTTTGGAATTATATAGATGTCTGCTTACTTTTATTAGTCTTGAACCTTTAAATAGCCATATTTCACTAAGCTGTGTATTCTCTTCAAATGCTTTTTTTACAGTAGATGTTATGTAATTAGTGTTTTTGTTACCTATCACATCTACAAGAACTCTGCTTGATTGCTTTGCACCTTTATCCAAAAGATGGTCAAGTGTATTTGTACCATTAAATGCCTTGCCTTCTATATCGTAAATCTTGCCTTGTTTCTTTATAATAAAATCAAAGCTATTACTTTCACTTGGGTTAGGCATCATATATACATCATATCCTTGCTTTGTAAGCTTTCTCGCCATATCTAAATTCTTAGGCATTTCACCTGTTTTGAATGCAATATCATATTCATTTGCATATTGTGAAAATATAGAACCTTCTTTTGTCGAATAACGATTTATCTTAGCGAAATGATTTCCATTATCTTCTATATATGCTTTTAAATGAGAGACCTTTTCCTTGTTATTCAAAGACTTATTAATATCAGTAAATAAGGATGTAGGGGATGATGAGACATTTTCTGCTTCCCCAAAAATGATTTTCTTTAACTTTTCTTTTGTCGTTATAGCCTTACTCATTTCTGGGTTGATAATCTTATCATCAATGCGCATAACCCACACCTTACTTCCTTTCATACTATCTATATACTTGATAATATCCGCACCTGATTTCCCTGTTTGTGGGTCAAACATCCAAACTTTATGATTCTCAGTATAGGCACTAAATACGTGAGCTGAGTTCTTTTTCCATTGGCAATAAATCTCGTATCGACCATCATCTTCTCCTAAAGTGTTAAGAAGAAATTCTTCTATTCGCTTTTTGGTCATTATTTGATAGCCGTGTTCTTTTGCCCATACAGAGCTTTTTATATATCCATCTTTATTACCAAAACGCTCCAGCCAGTTCATTTTTAACTCTGAAATGGTATCAAATCCTTCCGTTTTTCCCTTTGCAACAATATTGAATCCTCTACGGCGCAATTCGTGCACAACAGTACAAGTTTGGCAATTTACTCTGTATTGTCTGCTCCATATGTAATAAGGGTTTTCTTTTCCATTATTTGCTTGTAACCAATCCATCGGGCGACCTTTAAGAATACCAAGTTTCTTTTCAAGCTCTCGGCAGTTCTGAATCTGTTCTTTCGTAAATCCATCCCAAAGCAATTTATCCCAACGCTCACGAATAGCTACACCATTAGCAAATCGTTTATAAAGATGTTCTACGTTTGCGACAGACCAAGAGTTTGGCGACTGCACAGCGTAATATACAGCCTCATATCTTTTAGCTAACGCACCTGAAAGTATATCCTTTGAATAAGTTAGCTTAGAGCGCAACTTATCCATCTTATCCTCGTACATAGTCATACGGCGATAAATCCAAGCCTTCTGTATTGCTTTTGCATCACGTTTAGCGTGGCGAATTTCTGCTGCTTTTATAATAGCTTCTTTAGAAGAAACCGCTTTTAACCCCATTTCTTTGCGTTCTGCAGCGTTTAAAAGGTTCACCCAGTATTTCTTATTATCTTGCAAATGCCAAGCTAAATTTCCCTTCTTATACGACTTAACAATCGCTTCGGAATGGTCTTTGATATACTGCTTATAGTAGTCAGGCACATCTCTTACAGCGAAGCGACCGACATAGTTAGACATATCCTCACCTGCAGCAAGACGTTTATAAAACTCCTTCTTTTCTTCTCCTTCAATAGTGATAGGGTCTGAGGTGCACATGCAGTTCGAGTGCCAACTTCGCCAGTCAAAATCTTTCGGGTATCGACCTTCGAGGTCGTTGCATATATCATCTATATTATGCTGTGGAGATACGTGAATATACTGACCGATAACGAACGGCTCGTTCTGCCATCGTTCATTTCTTGCTTTATGATATGCAGCATTTATCTCTGTTCTTGCTACTCTTAGAGCATTCTTTCTTGCCGAGCGGTAAACACCCATACCCACCTTCTCCAATGGCTCTTCAACGAAGCGCACCTTCCCGTCAATGATTCTACGTCTGCGCCAAGTCACCACATCTTTCTTCTTTCCGTTTTTCTGAACCTTGATGGTATGATAACGGCGATACATCATATCTGGGTCGTTGAGATACTTTCGTATGCTCTTGCCTATTTCTTCTGCAGATGAGCCTTCCTTAATTCCGTCCGCAATGGTGTTGCTCATAGCCATTTCAAACTCACTCTTCGTTTGTTGGCAGTAGTTCCAAACAATTTGAGCGAGATTCAATCCGTTCTTTGTTTTCAAGCGATTTGAAATAAACGTGACTGCGGCTGTATCTCGTGCGACCCTTATAGCTTTATCAGTAAGTACGGAATAACCGCCTATAACCATTTCATCGTGGTTATATGCCAATGCTACACCATCGGTGATGCCACTCTTATAACAGAGAAGGCTATTCTGATAGTAATCATTAAAGATGTCGTTCAAACGAGCCTTTAACTGCGGAAAGTTATCAAAGTTAAAAAGCGAATCATCTTCGAGCACATCTTCTCCATAGCCAAGAGAGGTAAGCTTCTTGACATAATCGCTGTATAACCTGTCTAACCGTTTACTATAAACGGCAAACAGATTATTCAGTTGTTCTTTCTGCTGTTTTGATGTGAGCTTCTTTGACATTTATCTTTTATTTCTATATCTCTGTTCAATACTCATAAAAGCCAAATGTTCCTTTGTTGGAGCATTATTGTACTTATCAATCATGTTCTCCATCTTCTCGTCATACTTATGAAAGTTCTGCTTATTCTGTATATATTTGTATTGCTCACGCATATTATTAAGGGTTGCCGTTTTCCACGAATAACCCTCATAATTGATATGAAACTTATTATCCGATGTATCAAAGCGTATATATCCGAAGTTTCTTGGCATATCAGCGATTTTCTTTCCGTTTAAACCAATATTCGTATGTAAATTGCCATTCTCGTCAACGCTTAAACTTGTTACTGTTATAAAAGGTTGGTCAGGGTAAAGGTCTTTTAAATCCTCTCGTCCTGCGTAAATTGCTTGTGCCTTATCTATATCTGTATACGTTCCATTATCATTTAGAGTGTGCATATAATCTCTAACAGCAGATATTTTCTCCGTAGAGAGCGTTTTTGTGGGTCTGCTCTTTCGTGTTCCTCCGCTATTCTTTGCCATAGTTATTCCTCCTCTTCTTCATTTGAAACTGATTGACTTCCACTTGCGGCACTACCAAGCCCCGAAAGGGCTGCTTGCTGCGCCAATTCCTCTTTCTGTTCATCCTTCATTTCTTGCTCAACCTTATCAGGGTCATCATTGATAGGATTCAGTTCGATAGCACGGCGATTAGAAGTAGATTTCGCACCACCATTGGATGAAGTGATAAGTTGCAACATTTCAACATCATTCTTTGGCAGATATGGCTTGAATACTGGCTCAAAGTCTATATTTTCAGCAACACTCTGGTCGATGCCTTTTACATAAGCTCCTGTATTACAAATTCCATTAGCAATAATATTACAACGGCGAGTGAACATCTCTCCAAACATCTCAGTCTTTAGGTCAGCCTTCATATATGGTGCAGTAAACATTAAACGGATAGCTGCGCCCGAAGTGTTGCTACCTAAAGTTTTCATGTTTTCAAAACTTATGTCTGCAGTAGAAGTAAATGAATAGATAATATTGAAGAGATAAGCGATTTCACCCTTAACGCTTTCAGGTGATTTGTCCCAAGAGAGAACATTCATGCTTGCATCTGCTCCACCTTGGAATACAGCACCTTGCTCGCCTTTTTCTGCGAAACCTTCCAAGCGACCTTTTACAAAATATTTAGGCGTGCCGAAGTAGTCATTAGTATCACCCCAGTTCGAGATACATGTTTCCACACGTTCTATTGCCCATTGTACATCTTCCCATTCTGCTTGGTCTTGACGATAGTATACTACAGGAACTTTAGTGAAGCCATGAGGAAGTTCTCTGTCTAACTTCCAACCATTATCTGTTGTGTTACTATACTGATAACACATCCTATCCGTATAGACATCAAAATGCAACTCTGCTTTACCAAACTCATCCCAAACATAATACTCACGAGCGAAGCCATCCATGATATGATAATCGTTAAAATGTGGATAGAGCTTATCTCCTTTAGAAGGCGCAAGTAACTGTACTCTAATATCGCCACGAAGCTTGCCCTCTGCGTCTGTTGGCATATACCATAGTTCGGCACACTCACATTCTTTGAAAAGAGTACGGGCAAGTCGCTTGTCAAAGTACTTCATTTTATTATCATGGAAGCAATGTTGAATACCATCATATAGTTTCTGTTGCTTGCTATCCATCTTCTTAACATCTTGCCCATGAGAGGTTGCTTTGTAAGTAACGGCATTCATAAGCAAGAAACCTACAGTAAGATTTACGATTGACTTCTGAGCTGGTATTGCAATTCGTACAGGCTCAACCAACTTATCTTTATAAATCGGTTTCTGTGTAATAGGGTCATACTTGCCCGTAGGCACTTTAATTCGCTTCTTTGCACGGGATTCCTCATCAAAGATTTTATGCTTTGACGGATTCCATTGCTTCTCTAAAGTAAGTAATGATGTCTTAAAACCTTGTTTCCTTGCCGTTAACATAGTGCGTACCATGTTAGCATCTTGTATTGCTACTATCTGTTCAATTGCTTTCATCTTATTATTTTTTGCTCTTTGAGCAAAGGTAGCTTTTTGAGGTATAGTATTAAAGAATTTAAGACTTGCCGTGTAAACAAGTACGAAAGTCTTAAAAAATATAAATATGCAAAAGATATTTTGAAAAAGGTTTTGTGATTTCAAAATAATATATTAATTTTGCGATGTAGAAAATTAATTATTAACTTAACTAAAGGAGATACAACAATGACAACAAAGGAATTAACACAAAAGCAAAAGAGTATCAGATATGCTATATCTGTAGATTTCGATTGTATGCGTGATAGCGATTATTGCAAAGAAAATGCTTTAGCTTGGTTTTCTTCCGAAGAATGCATAGAAGCTTACGATGGAGAAATAGTTGACAATATCTATACACCAACTAACGAAAATTTCTTAGATATAGTAAAAGAAGTATATCTACATTGTGGATATGATAAGAATTGGTAAGATAGAAGCAAAGATATACATAAGTGATGAGTAATACTATACTTTTACGTCTCGAATCTACGATAGTAGAAATTTGCTCATGTGAGCGTTCAAATCAACAAATTCCGAAGAATTGACCGTCAACGGAAGAATATTTTTATTTCAATTCCATAAAGGTTCGATTTAAGTTTCTCCGAAGACGCTTGCAAAGATAGAGATAATTCTCTATGAACAACAATTTAATAACAATCATTAACAAATTTAACAGTGTATTGATATGACAAAAGACGGAAGAGGAGGAGCACGCCCAGGTGCTGGACGTAAGAAGCTCAATAAAACAATGCTCCATACATCAATAGATTGCGAGTTTCTTGCTAAGCTGAAAAGTAAAGCTGATGCCGATAATCTAACAATAGGCGATTGGTTAACAAAGAATTTAGACCTTTAGATATAGGGTAGGGAAGAAGATTATTCTTTTCTACCTTTTTTTATTCTTCCTATGTGCCAATAGTTACATTCGTTACAGTAGTAAGCCATATAGCCAGATAAACGCTTTTTGTTAATATACTTGTCGGCTACTTGCTTATTAATAAATGATAGTTTAGCAATCCCTCTGCTATTATTGTGGGAGCGTTTGCGATGATGCTCCCTTGGCTGTTTATCGTATATTCGTTTCATTTATATTTCGTTTTATCCTAAAAAACCGAGGATGTCGGCGGCTTGCATACCGCTTCCGTAATCGCCAAGAAGCTTCTCCATCACAATATAGCGTGCCGCATCGATGGCGTGATTATACATATCTATAGGTTCGTTAAGCCACTTTCCTTCCTTGTCTTGGCGGTAGGTATAATTATTGAACTCTCTTCTTACATTTGTAGAGCGTCTTGTTATATGAATTGTGTATTCTTGCATTTTCATTATACCAGCTTGAATAGAACCTGCGAACTTCTTTACAGGTTTTATATCAATACCTGCATTATAGATTTCATCAATCAGACGAGGGTCAGCGCATTCCGATATTACCTCAATGTTTTTTTTATCTTCTTTTAATACTCTGATAATATCAGAAGCAAGCATTTTTGTCTGATAGCATATTTCATCAATATAGATAATCTTTCCGTAGATATATACATCAACAATCGCCGTAGGGTCATTGGAGTAACCGAAGTCAATACCTCTGTATCGGTGTCTGTGTGCTTGGATAGGAATATAATCATCAATGACTACATTCTTAAAAATCAAACCCTCAACCATAGAGCGCAATCCCAAGCCATAGATACGCCAAAGGCTCGGATTCTTCCATTTCAAGCTCTCAATCTCAGCAATAACCTTTGGTTCGAGAAATGGGTTGTCCTTGTAAGTAGAAATGAACCAATAAGTACTTTTTTCCTCATTTACCTGATTTATCCAATGGTCTTCCGAGAAAGAAGGGTTGTAGTCAAGGATAGAGAATTCCGTGGTACGCATCTGCAGCTGCTGCCATTCTATGAAGGAAAGCTCATTTGCTTCGTTAACGAAAAGTATCTTACGCTTAGAACCACGCACTTTCTGCTCATTATCGGTAGAAAAGAACTCAATCCAAGAGCCGTTAGGAAAGGTGTAAACGAACTCCGATTTATTCATGCACTTATCGTTCCACCACCCAAAGTTGAGCATTATATCCTTAAAGTCACGATATACGGTACGTTTAATAGAAGGCATACCAGCACGAATGATGGAAACGGTCGTTCCAGCATAGTTAAAGCAAAGCATACAAAGGAACTGCACAACCGAGTAGGTCTTGGCAGAACGTGAGCTCCCTTGAAGAGAGCAAGTTGTAAACCCTGCTTCCTTCGCTGCCTTCACCCTCATGTAGTTCTTTGCTAAATATACGTGCGGCATATCTCTGTTATCCTTTCTTCGCTTCTTTTGTTATTCTGCTGTCCTGTCTGGCTCAGCATCCTTCTTTTCCTTCTCTTTCTGAATCTCAGCGAGAATCTTCTGATACTCTTCGTTATTAGTAACAACATGTACTTGCAATGGGTCTTGCTTAATCTGCTCACCTTTGCTTGTAAGGTCAATATGCTGAATCTTTCCGTAAGCTCTATCAATAACCCTTTCGAGCACGTCAAGTCCTTTCTTGTCAAGTATTCCCTTGGCAATGATACGTTGCATCATTGGGCGTGACTTATCAGCCAACACCGCCTTTAGTTCATCTTCGGGCAGCGTAGCAATATACAGAAAAGACTCTGCGATAATCTGAGAGGAAGGCACTTCATAGCCCTTCACCTTCATTTCCTCGATGAACAGCGACATCGTTTTGGGTCTCGGTGGCTTACCCTTTGGGTTACCAGACTGCCCCTTCTTAAATGTTCCTTTTTGGAGGTTTGCAAGCTGATTCTTGCGCTTCTCCTCATTGCGAGATAATGGCATATTATAACTTTTATTCGTTAATATTTCGTTGCTAATAGCTTTTATTTAAGAAAAGCACCTTTATCTTCTTCCTCCTCCGCTGCCATATCTCGGCACATTTTCAGTACATCGAAATACTCTCCGAGGTTGTTATTGTAGAGCAATTTCGCAATCTGCTGAACAAACACGGGTTTGCGTTCATCCTGCTGTAGCCACACTATCTCACTGGCTGGCATCATTAAGAACTGCTCCATGATTTCAACCTTTTCCCTAGGGGAGAGAAGTTTCTTGGTAGGAAGCAGAAAACCTACTTCCTCCAAGATTTTTGTTTTGACTGATTTAACCTTCATACTTATCACCATTTACGAGGTTCATAAACTCAGCCCTCACTTGTGGGTCTTCCTTGAAAGCACCTTCGAGGTAAGAAGAGGTCATTATGCCCTTCTTCTTTGCGCCTCTGAACTCTTTGCAAGAATGGTGACCCTTCATCACGAGAGCAATACCAAGTGGTGGGTATTCGCTACCGAGAGCTTCTTTCAGCATATCTACGATGTCGTGTACCAATCTCTCCTGTATCTGTAAGCGAGCGGAGCAGTAATCAACTACACGACCAATCTTAGAGATACCGAGAATCTTGCCCTTTGGGTTTGGGATATAGGCGAACCAATACTTACCCCAGAACCAAACACAATGATGTTCGCAGTTAGAATGGAAATCGCCTTGGTCGATAACCATGTTATCATAGACGATACCATCCTTGCCGTTGTCAAAGGTAGTAATCTTTGGCTTCTGTGATGGGTCGTAGCCTCTGAATATCTCTTTCCACATTCTGATAATGCGGTCAGGTGTGCCCTTCAAACCCTCACGATTAGGGTCTTCGCCGATATATTCTAATATGCGGACAATATTATCCTCAACAGTTACTTCATGCTCATCGGGGAAGATAAGCCAATCGTTAGGTGGTACTATGCCACCACAAAAAGATACCTTATCCTTAGAGCGTTCCTTAACGAAGGTTACCGCCGTATCATAGTTACTGAAACCCTCAATAGTCTTTCCGCTATCACAAATATCATCAACAACGAGGGTATTAGGCGTAATCTTACGAATATCGCACTCGATATGAATACCGAGCAGTTGAGAGAGCTGAATGGCTGTAAAATAGCCACCACGTGGGATAGGGTAGATTGCATCATAGCTTCGACCTTTACCCTTAATCTGCTCAGCCATCGCACCGACCGCAGTCTTATAGTAATTATAATCTATCTGAACTTTATTAGAATCTTTCATGTTTCCTTATTTATTTTGGTTCTGTTGGCATTTCGTCCAGTACTCTTTATAACCTTGTTTCTCCTCCTCATTTTGCTCATAGGTGAAATAATTTACTTCACGTTGAGAATCTTCTGCTGCTGTAAAGAAAGTTGCCACTTAGGGTTAGCCTCTACGAAAGCAACTGTCTGTTTCAGAATCTCTGCGTTCTTCTTTATATCACCTACATCGCATGGCTGAACATAATAGTACTCTGCTTCGATACTACAATCAGTAATCTCATGTTTGCCATCAAATACGACCTTAACTTCGTTTGCGAAATTGATTTTTACAGTAGCGCTATCCACAAATAAGCTCTTTGGAGAACATGTAATCCAATCAATATTATCAGATACATTGTGCGTTCCGTTTGTTTCCATAGCAATGTAATAGCCGTAGTTATGGAGTATAGTTATAAGATGTTCATCTACTTGCAATGTAGGCTCACCTCCTGTAAGGACTACGAAATTACAATTAAGTGAGAGCTTTCGTATTCTGTCAATAATATCAGAAGCTTCTAATTCTTCATACTTTTTAAAATCAGTATCACAGAAAGGACACTTTAAGTTGCAACCCGAGAAGCGGACAAAGATAGCCGCCCTGCCTGCATGTCTTCCCTCACCTTGGATAGAGTAGAAGATTTCGTTTATTTTGTACTTAGCCATTAAAGAGCCTCCTTTCCGTCAATCTTACTATCATCACAATAAACGGCAATATTACCCTCACTCTCCTGTACCTGTGCCTTGTAGCACTCTGGGAATTGAGTAACAATCCACTTAGCAATATTCTCAGCAGTAGGATTGAAAGGCAAAAGCTCGTTGAGGTTGCCGTGGTCGAGGTAGCCGTGAATCTTCTGCTTGATATGCTTGAAGTCCATCACCATACCATCCTCGTTCAGCTTTTCAGCCTTGCAATAGACAATAATAATCCAATTGTGCCCATGAAGATTAGCACATTTGCTCTCATAAGAGAGATTCAGCTTATGACAAGCAGCAATCTCCATTCTTTTTGAAACGTAATACATAATTTTCCTTTCTTTTATTTTGTTATTTCAATTTTTTATTCTTAATTTTGCGACTTTATAAAGGGTAGTCGGTAGCGAGGATGTCAGCAGCCCGACTTTTGTCTTGGGAGCGCAGTATGGTGGCATCGCCTTATGCTCCTTGCTTTTTATTATTCATCAAATTGATGTTCGTATAGCTTTTTCTTACTATTTATCACCACAACAGCCTTAACTCCTTTAGTCTTCCATACTTTATGTTTTGATTGATATAGTTTCATTCCAGCTTCTATATCTTCTTTATGAAACAAAGAATGTTTATCGTATATCAAAGCTATCTGTGCATGTTTATCGTTAGCATGATTGATTGCAAGACGGACTGAATTTGCAGCCGAGGTTGTTATCTCTGTAGGTGTTTTTTGCTCAAATGTATACGTAGCCATAATACCTTCGGAAAATTTATATTTCTTTGTGCCATCCTTGTTTATCTTTACGTTGGTTGCATACATCGTATATTTATCACCTTCAGGAGTAAGAGTAATATTTATGCCATTATCTGCGATAGCTCTCGCTACTTCCAACTCTGCTTCGGCATCAGCAATTTTATCCGTATGATTATGTCCTTTCATAAAGATAGCGTGAGCCCCCGTCTGTTCGGAGAAATATGATAAGGAAGCATCAACCAAGGAACTCGAAACGATTTGATTATATTCGTTTCGAGCCTTGTCAATCTGTCTTTGCTTTGGTGTAAGTAACTTTGTGCTACCGCTCGCTTTACTCATCTTCGTATTCGGTTGGGTCAGGAATACCTGCATCACGGAGTGCTTCCTTGCGCTCCATGCAAGTGCCGCACTTACCACAATGCTTCTCACCGCCCTTATAGCAGCTCCAAGTTTCAGCGTAGTTAATGCCAAGCTCTTTGCCGTGGCGAGCAACATCGGTCTTCGTAATGTTGGTATATGGTGCATCAATGGTGATACCCTCGTAAGTACCATTCTTCATTGCCTCCGACATGGCATCGATGAAGTCCTTGCGACAGTCTGGATAAATAGCGTGGTCGCCGAAATGGTTAGCAATAAGCACCTTCTTCAATCCGTTACTCTCTGCGATACCGCAAGCGATAGAAAGCATGATGCCGTTACGGAAAGGAACTACGGTTGATTTCATATTCTCATCATCGTAGTTGCCTTCGGGGATAGCTTCTGCGCCTTCAAGGAGAGAAGACTTAAAGTAGTCGTGGATGAAGCCAAGTGAAATAACAATATGCTTGATACCAAGTCGCTCACAATGCAGCTTAGCAAAAGGAATCTCTTTCTGATTGTGGTTAGAGCCATAATCAAAAGATACTGCAAGAGCGATGCTCTCTTTCTTTTCATGCAGGAGAGTTACCGAGTCCATACCTCCTGATACAATAATCAATGAATCTTTCATAACTAATTAAAATTTAAATATTTATCTTTTATAATATTGCACGAGCGTACTTCATAAAGCGTACCCACTCGCCAAAATTATGTACAGCAACCAACTTTGAGCGAAGTTTCTTGCCCTCAGGTGCTTTGGTTTTATCCATAGTTCCGTTCTTGGCATTGAACTTATATATAGAACCGCTCATATTGCCATAAAGCCAAGCTGTAGAATCCACAGAATCAAAGTGATAAGTATGCAATCCTCTGATATTTGTATATCCAAGAGCATGTATCTTGCAGCCATATTTATGTGCTGTCTTCACGAACCAAGGAAATAACTTTTCATATTTATTGATAGGTATTTCTTTAGTTACGATGCCACCAATAGCCACATAAGGGTAATTCTTGCACATTTCAACAAAATACTCTTTTCCTCGTGACTTATGCCAAACTGGGATAGGCTTACGTCCACTTAATCTTTCGAGCTTTTCACGAAGTCTTTCAACCTCTCTGATACCAACAACGGAATCAATATCAAGCTCAAAGAAGTTCTTTACGTTCCACTTCTTAATGAATGCAGCATATCCTTCTACGTATTTATCGAAATCAACTACACCTGCTCCCGACATAAATGTGAAAGCACCACTATCTAATAGAAAATTCTGAAAATTGCCTATCAATCGAGGAAACTCTTTATTATTCTGTAGATAATAGTAAGTTTCCAATATATTTAATCCTTCCCAATCGGCATCCTTGCCGTTCTTTACTGGGTGTTCACCTGCTAAAAAAACTTCCATAGCCTTTTCATTAACATAGGGTTTGCTTAAAGTCCCTGCTAAATATAATTCCATACTAACACTTTTCCAAAACTTACTAAGATTACCAGTAAGCCCCCCCGCAAGATAGACTTCCATATCTCTATTATTTTATTTCCACACCATCGTATTCGGAAACGGCAGATTTGATAATTTCCTTAATCTCATCTACCTTATCTTCCAACTCTTGCGGAATATGGACGGAGAGCTTAATATCTTTGGTTTTGCTTTCGGTATTTTGAGCATCCTCGAACAGCTCATCAATATCGGTATCGTTCTTATCGGTATTGAGAAAAGAACAATCAACACCCCAATCCTGCAAAGCATCGGTTTCCCATTCACCATTAGCAAGCTCGTCCCAATCCCAGTTTCCTGCTTGCACGTTATCCTTGATAGCATACTCCTTGATTTTCTCAATAGGAGTATCTGCTTTGAGAATAACACAAGGGATAACATCAAATTCAGTATGCCCTTCTTCTCGTAGTTTAAGTGCTACACGAAGGCGCATATTACCGCAAATAGTGACATAGTTACCATTGTTCATAGCATAAACCATCAATGGCTTATACTCCAAGAACTCGGGACTATCGGTAAGCGACTTTTTGAGCTTGTCATACTCATTCTCTTTGAGATAACGAGGGTTCTTCGACAAGCCTTCTATCTGCCCTTCGTTAAATTCAAGTTTGGTTATATCAATTTTTTGATAAGAGCCAAGCTTATTAAACAGTTCTTCGTTTATACGAACTGCTGTTTGTGACACATTCTTTCCTTTTGGCATAATTCTGCGATTTAATAACTATTTACGCAAAGTTATGGTATTTATTAGGGAATTAATAGAAAATAATAGAATGTGTAT
>ERZ869991.485-NODE-485-length-13868-cov-4.868175_pt1 | contig 13868 bp, 8 predicted proteins | sample MGYA00520862_ERZ869991 | MGnify/ENA primary metagenome ERZ869991 (study PRJEB32232, sample SAMN07284978) | human gut metagenome | biome: human-associated habitat; material: feces | host: Homo sapiens | place: Tanzania | collected 2014-08-11 ...
TAAAAAAACAGAATAAAGAATATTAAAAGCTATATTCTTTATTCTGTTTTCTTTTTATCCATATATCTGGTTATCAGTTTATTCAGCCTTTTCTGGATAGTTAAGATTCTCAGGCTTAATATTCTTCAACACCTTAAGATATTGCTTAGCTTCATAGCGAGCCATAGGCAGATCATGAAGCAGATAGTTGCCACAGTCCTGAGGTTCTGTTCCTGGTACAACACCATCGTAGTTAGCAACAAATTCGAAGGTATCTATCATGAGCTTAACAATCTCTTCGCTCTTCATATCACCCTTCATAAGGAGATAGTTACCTGTAAGACAACCCATTGGTCCCCAGTAAACAATACGATCTTGCCATTCTTCGTTATTGCGAAGATATGTTGCAGCAAGATGCTCGATAGTATGCAAAGCACCAGGATGCAAAGCTGGTTCACGATTAGGAGCCTTCATACGAATATCGAAAGTTGTAACAACATCGTTGCCTACGTTATCCTTGCGGCTAACATATATTCCAGGCAACAGTTGGTTGTGATCTATTGTAAAGCTTGGTATTTTCTTCATTTCTTTTAGTTTTTATTATTATGATTGCAATAGACTTATGGCTATTAGCAAACAGCCAACAACCTATCAGCAAATATCTATAGACTATTAATAAAATTCTTGGTCACATTGAAGCTTCCTTCAGCCATACGATTCCAGAAGTCGAAATACTGTGCTGCCTTCTCATCCTTCAAAGGCACATCGCTGATGATTCTGAACGAGATGAATGGCACTTGATATTTATGACAGGTCTGTGCTATAGAACAGCTCTCCATATCAACAGCCTTAGCCTCAGGGAAATGATTAAGGATATCAGCCATCTTCTCCTTGCTATCTACAAACCATTCACCGCTAACAATAAGACCTGCAGTAACATTACCACAATTCAAAGCCTTTTCTACGAATTCAGCAGGACTCTTAAATCGAGCTGGCAGTCCCATTATCTGTCCATATTCGCATTCGCTACCGCAATATGCATCATGGTATGTACACTCTGTAGAAACTACTACATCCAATGGCGACATTTCTATGTCAGCACCTCCAGCAACACCCGAAGATACCACAAGGTCTGGCTTATAATGATTTATCATCTCTACTGCACCAATAGCAGAATTAACCTTTCCGATACCGCATTGTTGCAACACCACTTCGTTGTTGCCAATCTTGCCACGAACGAAATCATTGTGGTTCCAACGTTCCTTGGTTGAGTCTTCGAGCAAGCTTATAAGCTGGGCAAACTCTTTGTCCATAGCAACTATAATTCCTATTTTCATAATATAATTTGAGCATTTTCTTATTTCTGGGTTGCAAAAGTAAGAAAAAAAACTGAGCCTGCGAAATGTTTTCATATAATAAGGTATGCCGTATCATATTTTTGCTGTATCTTTGCAGAGATATATAAACGATGGCTATGCCATCATGATGGAAGTAGAAATCAATAATAAACAAATGGAAAAGATAAAAAAACTATTACCAGAAGTGCTCGTAGTAGCACTATTTGCAGTTATTGCCTTTGTCTATTTTATGCCAGCCGACCTTGACGGACGTATTCTTTACCGTCACGACTCACAGGCAGGACGAGGACTTGGACATGAGGCTACCGAATACTATCAACGTACAGGCGAGAGAACACGCTGGACAAACAGTGCCTTCAGCGGAATGCCAACATTCCAGACAGCACCTTCTTATAACAGCACCCAAGGTCTCTCTGCCATTGCCAAGGCTTATCATCTTTGGCTTCCCGACTATGTATGGTATGTTTTTGCCTACCTACTCGGTTTCTACATTTTGCTCAGAGCATTCGACTTCCGTCGCCAGTTAGCCGTCCTTGGCTCTATAATCTGGGCTTTTTCTTCCTATTTCTTTATTATTATTGCAGCCGGTCACTATTGGAAAGTAGAGGCTCTTGCCTATCTGCCACCATTAATAGCAGGTATTGTGACATGCTATAAAGGAAGATATCTATGGGGATTTGTGCTAACAGCACTATTCTCTGCCCTTGAAGTCATTGCCAACCACGTGCAGATGACATACTACTATCTGTTCATCATTCTCTTCATGATTATTGCCTACTTGGTTTCTGCTATCAGAGAAAAGAAGTTGGCACAGTTTGCTAAGGCTACAGCTGTTTGTGCTGCTGGTGGACTGATTGGTATCTGTATGAATATCTCTAACCTATACCACACATGGGAGTATAGCCAAGAGAGTATGCGTGGCAAGAGTGAGCTCGTGAAAGCAAACTCTGCTAATCAAACCAGCTCTGGTCTCGACCGCGACTATATCACCCAATGGAGCTATGGTATAGATGAAACATGGACACTCCTTGTACCAAATGCTAAGGGTGGTGCTTCAGAACCATTGACACGCAACGAGACAGCCATGAAGAAGGCTGATCCTAACTTCATGCCTGTATATCAGCAGATAGGACAATATTGGGGCGACCAGCCAGGAACAAGCGGTCCTGTATATGTTGGTGCTTTCGTTATGATGCTGTTCATCTTGGGATTGTTCATCGTTAAGGGCGGAATAAAATGGGCTTTGCTTGCAGCTACGATACTCTCGATATTACTATCGTGGGGACACAACTTCATGCCATTCACCAACTTCTTCCTCGACTATGTTCCTATGTATGCCAAGTTCCGTACTGTGGCATCAATACTCGTTATAGCCGAATTCACCATTCCTTTGTTGGCGATGATGGCATTAAAGAAAATTATCGACGAGCCTGAGATATTAAACAAGAAGTTGAAATTCGTATACATCAGCTTTGGTTTGACAGCAGGCTTCTGTCTGTTGTTCCTCATTATGCCAGGACTCTTCTTCTCAGATTTCATTTCTGCACAAGAGATGCAGGCATTCCGACAGATACCACAGGAATATCTTTCACAAATGTTACCAAACCTCCGTGCTATGCGTGAAGCAATGTTTGATGCCGACTGCTGGCGTTCATTCATCATCATTGCTATTGGCACATTGATGCTCCTTCTCTTCAAAGCCAAGAAGCTTAAGGAGACATGGCTCGTTGCAGGTATCATCATCTTGTGTGGTGTCGATATGTGGGGAGTCAACAAACGCTATCTGCACGACGATATGTTTGTAGAGGCAAGTGTTAAGGATACTCCTATCAACATGACCGAGAGCGACAAGCAGATACTTCAAGACAAGGGTCTCGACTATCGTGTATTGAATCTTGCTTCAAACACATTCAACGAAAACGAGACATCATACTATCACAAGAGCATTGGTGGATACCATCCTGCTAAGCTTCGTCGTTATCAGGAACTCATCGACTATCATATTGCTCCAGAGATGAAAGCTATGATGGGAGCCATAGCAGAAGCTGGTGGCGATATGACAAAGGTTAATGGCGATTCTATTTGGCCTGTACTCAATATGCTCAACACCAAGTATGTCATTATGCCTTTGCAGGGCGGTCAGACTGTACCTATCCAGAACACCTACTCTTTTGGCAACGCATGGTTTGTTGACAAGATAACCTACGTTAAGAATGCCAACGAAGAGATTGATGCTTTAGGCAAACTGAACCTCAGACACGAGGCTGTTGCCGACGAGAATTTTAAGGATATCCTTGGCAATGCAACTGAACAAGGTGGCACATCGGTAGCTACAGTCACAGCCTACGATGCCAACCGTTTGGCTTATGACGTGAAGAGCGACAAGGGTGGTATACTTGTATTCTCTGAAATATACTACCCAGGATGGACAGCTACTGTAGATGGTCAGCCTGTTGAGGTTGGTCGTGTTAACTACGTTCTTCGTGCTATCAACATCAAGCCTGGAGCACACAAGGTAGAGTTGTCATTCTTCCCTAAGACTGTCGACAACACAGAGATGGTTGCTTACATTGCCTCAGCAATTCTCCTTTTGGTATTGATATTGGCATTGGTAAAGACTTTCATGAAAAAGAAAGAAGAAAAATAACACATTATATTTCCTCTCCCTCTTCAAAAAAAGGGAGAGGAAATTAAAAAACTAATCATTATTCATAATAAACAACATTTATCTCCCTAACTAAATTTGAAACAAAAAACCTAAATTCTATGAAACAAAGAAACCTAATAACAATAACAATGATTTGTTGCATGGCTACCGCTTCTGCACAAGATTCGCGCCAGTCTTCAAGCATATATCTTTCGCCTACTACACCAGGAGCAACCCTCGTTCCTTTCGCATTTAATAGCGAAGGCATAAAACTGCCTATTCGCTGGGGACTCGATGTGGCATGGGATAGCGAGCAGAATGTGCGCAAAGGTATCAATCACATAGGCAAGGACAACATCTCTATCATGAGAAGTAGCTTCCAAACCACATACCCACTTATAAACGACGAAGAACTAACAGCATCACAAAAACAGAAACTTAATACCAGAACCAAGCTCATTGATATTGTTGGCAAAGATATTGATATCGTGCTCAACGAAGACCAAGAAGCAGGTATTGTCTCATATTACGTCGAAAATGGTGTTGCCAATGTAGACCATTGGTGCAAACTTATAAACGCCAGCGTGAAATGGCTCAACGAGAACTATCCTAAGCACAAGGTTGTAGCAATATCTCCATATAATGAACCTGACTATTCGTGGGGACAAGGAAACCTTGCAAGCTTTAAGGAAATAGCAAAGAAATTAAAAACCGAATACCCTCTGTTTGAGAACATTGCAATAACAGGAGGAAATACCCTCAATAACGACGAAGCCTTAAAATGGTATAATGGACTAAAACCATACGTGGATTGGGGGAATACTCACCAATTGGCTGGAAGTTTTACAAACTATGCAAACTTCTTCAAAACTGTTGCTAACGATGGCAACTATCCATACGCAGACGAATTGCACAACGTAGGTGAAGCTATGATAGGTGTCGAATACGGAATGAAGATGGGAATATGGTGGGGCTTCGACAGCCGTTCACGTGGTGAATTCTGTCGTATCAGCAATAGCGGTTCAAGAATAGGATATGCCGAAAACCGTAATGCTTGGACTGCAGCTTCTGTATATCGCGATGACACTACCAACGAAATAAAAGCTTTCATTGGTTCGTCAGAGCGTCAGGCAAACACCTCTGAATTTAACTTCATATCAAAAGACCGCATGGTATATTTCGACGGCTATGGTCCTACACACGAATACACCATGTCGATACCAGGAGGTACAGACTATCAAAAAGGTCAAACAAATGCAGAAAAGGTTATTGATGTGACCTGGGGCGAAGATGTTCAGCCAAGTATCATCAAAGGCCGCTACCGCTTGATGAATAAAGCATCAAAGAATGTCGCAGCAGAATATAATTCCGACAACATTGCTATGGTAAAAGCTGCGAAGTTCAACAGTACTCAGCTATGGGACATCAATCCTATCGACGACCGCATTGGTGGTGACTATAGCTATCATGAAATAACATCTGCAAACGATGGTAGACATATCAACGTACAGAATTTCTCTACCTACGTAGGTGGAAATGTGATGGCTTATGATGGCAAAAACTCAAGCAATGAGCAATGGTATCTGAAGTATGCCGGCAATGGCTATTACTATCTTATCAATCGCGAGTCGAATCTATATCTTATGGCAGCCTCTTCAAGCACAACCATTGGAATAAATGTACAGCAAGGAGCTCTCGATACATCAACCCAAGCTAAAAAGGATTTAAGATTGTGGAAGCTTGTTCCTGAAGATGCAGAATGCGAAACAAAGGCACCAGCTATACCAAGCGGACTTACCGCAAAAGCAAGTAATGCCTCTGTAAGATTGGAATGGAATGCTAATACCGAAGCCGACTTGGCAGGATATATGGTAATAAGAGGTGATGCTGACGGCACAAACTGGAATACCATCGCTCGCAAGATTACAGACCCTTGCTTCGTCGACAACACATGCGAGCAGGGCAAAGAATATCAATATGCAGTAAAGGCTATCGACAAGAGTGATAACATATCTCGAAAGTCGGAGATTATATATGCTATGCCTACAGGCGACAAAGGACTTATTGCCAACTGGCAATTTGAGGAATCTCTTGCCGACAATACTGATAATGCCATGGATGCAGTAAGTCTCAACAAAGCAGGCTTTGTGTCAGAACATAAGTCAGGCGAGAAAGCACTATATCTTAACGACAACTATCTACAGTTGCCTTACACGATAGCAAATTCCGACGAGATAACCATCGCTCTGTGGACGAAATGGACAAACACTTCAAGTGGTTGGCAACGTCTGTTCGACTTCGGTAATGGCACTGACCAATATATGTTCCTCACACCAAGCAACAATTCAAATATGCGATTGGCATTGAAGAATGGTGGTGACGAACAACAGGTGACATACAAGACGAAGATGCCAGCAAACTCTTGGCAACATATCACCGTAACAATTGGCAATGGCACTGCTCGCATCTATATCAATGGCGAAGTTGCAGCAGAAAGCAATGGCATAACTATAAAGCCAAGCGATATAAAGCCTGTACGCAACTATATCGGACGTAGCCAGTTTGTTAACGATCCATATTACAAGGGATATATCGATGATGTTAGAATTTACAACTATGCTCTATCAAAAGAAGAGATAAAAGAAGTAATGAATGATCTTACAAATAGCATCGACAACATCAAGCCAGAGCTTTCAACTGAAGCTACAATTTATTATAATATTGATGGCACCAAAGCTAAAGATATAAGCAAAGGCTTGAAGATAAAGAAAGATAAAAACGGAAAAGCTCAAAAAATAATAAGATAGAAGTTATGAAAAAACTATTATCATTGCCACCAAACCTCGTAGGTTGGTTTCACGATATAACAGGCTATCCTAAGTCTGAATGGTTTTGCACCAACGACCCCATAGACCACAAGCTTGGTTCTGGTGGTGGTACCACATGGTTGCTCACCAAAGCATATGAAAACGAAATGGCAAACTCTGATGCCAATAATCAGAAGACATTCGATGAATGGTTGTCTTCCGAGAAGCGCTTGCTGCTTCATGCAGGTGGTCAGAGTCGCCGACTTCCTGCCTATGCACCATCGGGCAAAGTACTCACACCTGTTCCTGTATTCAGATGGGAACGTGGACAGCGCTTGTCGCAAGACTTGCTATCGCTACAGATTCCACTCTACAAAAAGATTATGGATGCAGCACCAAGCAGTCTGCATACAATGATTGTTAGTGGCGATGTGCTGATACGAACCACCCAACCTCTTCAGCCTATCCCTGAGGCTGATGTGGTTTGCTATGGTTTGTGGCTTGGACCAGAGATAGCCAAAAACCATGGTGTCTTCGTATCGTCATGCGACACACCTTCGGTATTGAAGTGTATGCTTCAGAAACCGTCACCATCTACACTCGGCACAATACAGAAAGATCATTATTACCTTACCGACATTGGTATATGGCTATTGAGCGACAAGGCTGTGAAGGTGTTGATGAGCCATAAGGGAGAATACGACTTGTATAGCGAGTTTGGTGGAGCTATGGGAACAGAGCCTACACTCAACGACGAGGCGGTGAAGGAACTTAAAGTGGCAATATTGCCTTTACCTGGCGGCGAGTTCTATCATTTCGGTACATCTCACGAACTTCTGTCTTCTACTCTCGCTATACAGAACTTGGTCAACGACCAGCGACTGATAATGCACCATTCGCGCAAGCCTCATCCATGCATCTTCATACAGAACAGCATCACAAAGAAGGCTGTAGATAGTGGCAACGAAGAGGTATGGATAGAGAATTCGTATATCTCCGAGGGATGGAGCATCAGCCAAAAGAATATCATTACTGGTGTTCCAGAAAACAACTGGAATATCACTCTCGCTCCAGGCCAATGTGTTGACATTGTTCCTATGGGCGAAACACAATATGTTGTTCGTCCTTATGGTTTCAACGACCGTTTTGCCGGCGAAGAACAGCAAAGACCTCAATTCCCTATTGTCGACAATATTGATGAAGCAGGACTTGTGTTGAGATACATGCTCCATCAAGATACTGAAGAAGACAAGGGTAAAGGCAAGGCAATATACGAAAGGGCACAAAAGATCAGTGCAGAGCAGATATCTGCTACAGCCAATCTCCGTCGTCTATTTGAACAAAGAAGAGAGTTTAGAAAACACAATTGGCCTGCTCTTGCCGACAACTATGAGCATAGTGTGTTCTATCAGCTCGACCTCAACGATGCCGCTAAGGAGTTTAAGGCTAATGGCATAGCAATGCCTAAACCTCTACCAAACTCAGCACCTTTGCTCACAAGAATGAAAGACGCCATGTTCCGTGGCGACAACGACAAGGCTTTCGGTCTGCTTAGAGATGGTATCGTGAAGACTTCAAAAGCCAATGATATCAACACCCCTACTCTATCTTCGATATCTAATAAGGTTGCTACCGACCAGATTGTATGGGGACGTTCTCCTGTTAGAATAGATATCGCAGGCGGATGGACAGATACTCCTCCTTTCTGCCTCATGGAAGGCGGAAGTGTGGTAAACCTTGCCATAGAGCTAAATGGTCAACAACCTATTCAAACCTACGTTAAGCCATGCCGTGAGCATCATGTAGTGTTGAAGAGTATCGACCTCGGAGCATCAGAGATTGTAGAAACCTACGAACAGCTTGCTGACTTCAAGCGCGTGGGCAGTCCTTTCTCTATACCTAAGGCGGCATTGGCATTAGCAGGTTTCTTGCCACAATATTCGCAAGAGAAATATCCTGACCTTAAGTCACAACTCATGGCTTTTGGTTGTGGTATAGAGATAACATTGCTCTCGGCAATACCTGCAGGAAGCGGACTTGGCACCAGTAGCGTGCTTGCAGCAACGGTATTAGGAACCATCAACGACTTTCTTTCACTAGGCTGGGACAAGAACGAGATTTGCCACAAGACACTTGTATTGGAGCAGTTGCTAACCACAGGTGGCGGATGGCAAGATCAGTTTGGCGGAGTGTTGCAAGGAGTGAAACTTCTGCAAACCTGCAAGGGATTCGAACAGCAGCCTATCGTTCATTGGTTGCCTACCGACCTCTACACCCAACCAGAATATCAGGCTTGCCACCTATTATATTATACAGGTATCACACGCACAGCAAAGACCATTCTTGCAGAGATTGTGCAAAAGATGTTCCTCAACGACCACGACCAGGTGGCATTGCTACGCGAGATGAAGGCTCACTCTTTGCAGATGTATGAAGCTATTCAGCGCAACGACTTCCAGGAGATGGGTAAACTTGTTGGCAAGACTTGGCTACAAAACCAAGCTATCGATGCAGGAACAAATCCTTTGGAGGTAAAGAAACTTACCGACCTCATCGACGACCTTTGCTTAGGCTATAAGCTTCCTGGTGCTGGTGGTGGCGGATACTTGTATATGGTAGCCAAAGACCCAGAGGCGGCAGCAAGGATAAAGGTTATACTCAATGCCAACCGTCCTAACGACAATGCACGCTTTGTAGGCATGAGCCTCAGCAAGACAGGTCTGCAGGTGAGCAGAAGCTAAAGAGGTGAGCAGAAGCTAAAGATTAGATAATATAAATCTACAGCATGGAATTTAGAACAATAGTAGACATACCAACCCCAGAATTTACCATCGAACCTCAAGAGAAGATGCTCTTTGTAGGTTCATGCTTTGCCGACAACATAGGCAAACGCTTTGTTGACGAGATGTTTCTCGCCACGGTAAATCCTTTGGGAGTAATGTATAACCCTGCGAGCATCCTTCATACTATCCAAAGTATCGAGGATGCTCCAAGGGTAGCATTCCTTACGCTTGGCACCAACCATGTCTACATACTTAAAGAAACTGGCGAGATTGTTGACAACTGTCGTAAACGTCCTGCCCGTTTGTTCCATGAAGAAGAGCTTACTGTCGACGAATGTGCTGAGTACTTGCAAAAGGCTGTAGACATACTCAACTCACGCAACAAGGATGTACAGGTGGTGGTAACGGTTAGTCCTATCCGCTATGCTAAATATGGCTACCATGGCAGTCAGCTATCTAAAGCCACATTGCAGTTGGCGGCAGATAAGCTTGTGAAAACAAATGCCAACTGCACTTATTTTCCTGCCTACGAGATTGTGAACGATGAGCTACGCGACTATCGTTTCTATCGCGAAGACATGCTCCACCCTACCGACCAAGCTGTGGAATATATTTGGCAGCGACTGCAAGAAACATATCTTAGCAACTCTGCCAAAGACTTCATCGAGAAGTGGAAACCTCTAAAGGAAGCCATTAGGCATAGACCTTTCAATCCCGACGGAGCTGAATACAAAGCCTTTGCCAACAAGACGAAGGAGAACATCGCCAAGCTAAGGCTTCAATATCCACTACTACCACTAATATCAGAAGAATTTGGCATCTTCGCCAATTCTTGATATAACAACTATAGTTAAAACACTACACAAACTTCAGCATTTCGCCAATGCCATACGTATAATCTACTAAAAACAAACATCAAATAATATGAGCAAAACATATCTGTTAGGACTCGATGTAGGCAGTTCGTCTGTCAAAGCTTCCATAGTGGAAGCCACATCTGGCCGTTGTGTAGCTTCGGCTTTCTATCCCAAGCAAGAGGCGCCTATCAAAGCCATCAAGACAGGATGGGCAGAACAGGCACCTTCTATGTGGTGGGAGAATGCCAAGCTTGCTATTGCCGATACCATGGCTGCAGCAAACATCATGGGCTCCGACATAGCAGCAATTGGAATATCATACCAAATGCATGGTTTGGTATGCGTTGATAAAGACCACAACGTATTGCGCGACTCCATCATCTGGTGCGACTCGCGTGCCGTACCTTATGGTCAACGTGCTTTTAGCGAGATAGGCGAAGAGAAATGCTTATCTCATCTTCTTAATTCTCCCGGCAACTTTACTGCGGCAAAATTGGCGTGGGTAAAGGACAACGAGCCTGAGATTTTCGAACGTATCTATAAGGTGATGTTGCCTGGCGACTATATCGCCATGATGCTTAGCGACACCATCAACACTACTGTAAGCGGATTGTCAGAAGGCATGATGTGGGATTTCAAGAATCGTACAACAGCCGACTTCCTACTCTCTTATTATGGTTTTTCTAAGGATATCGTAGCTGATATCGTTCCTACTTTCTCTATACAATCTAAGGTATCTCGCAAGGCTGCTCTTGAGACAGGACTTGCCGAAGGCACTCCTATCTCTTATCGTGCTGGCGACCAGCCAAACAATGCTCTATCGCTCAATGTCTTCAATCCGGGCGAGATAGCTTCGACAGCAGGAACAAGCGGAGTGGTATATGGTGTGCTTGGCGATGTGGCTTACGACAAGAAGAGTCGTGTAAACACCTTCGCACATGTCAACTATACCGCCCAACAAGACCGCCTTGGAGTATTATTGTGTATCAACGGCACAGGTATCCTTAATGCTTGGGCTCACCGAAACATAGCTCCCGACCTTAGCTATGCCGAGATGAACGACCTTGCAGCAACAGCTCCTGTGGGTAGCGATGGCATAAGCATCCTGCCTTTCGGCAATGGTGCAGAACGTATGCTTGAGAATAAGGAAACTGGTTGTAGCATCCACGGTATAAACTTCAACAATCATAACCGCGCTCATATCCTGCGTGCAGCACAAGAAGGCATCGTCTTCTCATTCTGTCAGGGCATGGAGATAATGCGCAATATGGGTATGGACATCCATAAGATACATGCTGGTCATGCCAACATGTTCCTTAGCCCGATATTCCGTGAGGCTTTGGCTACTACGAGTGGTGCCACCATCGAACTCTACGATACTGATGGTAGCATGGGTGCTGCTAAAGGTGCCGGCATAGGTTGTGGCATCTATGCCAACCACGACGAAGCCTTCGCTTCGCTTGAACGTAAAGCAATTATAACTCCCGACAATAGCAAGGCTCAAGCATATCTTGATGCCTACGCTCGTTGGCAAGAACATCTAAATAACAAATAAAAATTAATCTAAGCCTGTGCCTTATATATATAATAAGGTATAGACACAAAACTATTAAAAACTATGAAAGAGTATTTTCCACAAATCGGTAAGATTCCTTTTGAAGGAACAGAGAGTATGAACCCTATGGCTTTCCACTACTACGATGCTGAAAGAGTAGTTATGGGAAAGAAGATGAAGGATTGGTTGAAATTCGCTATGGCTTGGTGGCACACACTTGGTCAAGCATCAGGCGACCAGTTTGGCGGTCAAACTCGCCACTATGAATGGGACAAAGCAGAAGATGCTTTGCAGCGTGCTAAAGACAAGGCTGATGCTGGTTTCGAGATTATGGAGAAACTGGGCATCGACTATTTCTGCTTCCATGATGTAGACCTTATCGAAGAGGGCAAGACTATTGAAGAATATGAGCAGCGCATGCAGGCTATCACAGACTATCTGAAAGAGAAGCTTGCACAGCATCCTGACAAGCATCTACTTTGGGGCACAGCCAACGTGTTTGGTCATGAGCGCTATATGAATGGTGCTGCCACAAATCCTGATTTCGATGTTGTTGCCCGTGCTGCTGTTCAGATTAAAAATGCTATTGATGCAACCATTAAGCTTGGCGGTAGCAACTATGTATTCTGGGGTGGACGCGAAGGCTATATGAGCCTGCTAAATACCGACCAAAAGCGTGAGAAGGAGCATCTCGCAACTATGCTTACATTGGCTCGCGACTATGCTCGCAGCAAAGGTTTCACAGGCACATTCCTCATCGAGCCTAAACCAATGGAGCCTACTAAGCATCAGTATGATGTAGACACAGAAACTGTAGTTGGCTTCCTCAAAGCTCATGGTTTGGATAAAGACTTCAAGGTGAATATCGAGGTAAACCATGCTACTCTTGCCGGTCACACCTTTGAGCATGAGTTGGCAGTAGCTGTCGACAATGGTATGCTTGGCTCTATCGATGCCAACCGTGGTGATGCACAGAATGGTTGGGATACCGACCAGTTCCCTATCGACAACTTCGAGCTTACTCAGGCCATGATGGAGATTATCCGCAATGGTGGTCTTGGCAATGGCGGTAGCAACTTCGATGCTAAGCTTCGCCGCAACTCTACCGACCCTGAGGATATCTTTATCGCTCATATCAGCGGTATGGATGCTATGGCTCGTGCATTGCTCAATGCTGCCGACATCATTGAGAATAGCGAATTGCCAAAGATGAAGGAGGCTCGCTACTCAAGTTTCGACTTCGGCTTCGGTAAGGATTACGAGGATGGCAACATGACTCTCGAAGCTCTTGTTGACTATGCCAAGGCCAATGGCGAACCAAAGACTACAAGTGGTAAGCAGGAATTGTATGAAACCATCTTAGCTTTGCGTTGCAAATAATAGTATGAAAAGACTATTTGCTTCACTTGCGCTGATGCTACCTCTCGTAGCATCAGCACAATATGTTTCTAAAGTATGGTCGCCAGATAATGGTGATGGCACTTATACAAACCCTGTAATAAATGCCGACTATAGCGACCCTGACGTATGTGTTGTTGGCGAGGATTACTACCTCACATCCAGCTCATTTGCTCATATGCCAGGCTTACCTATCCTCCACTCTCGCGACCTCGTAAACTGGGAGATTATTGGTCATGCGCTGCAAAGCCAATTCCCCGACAAAGAAGTGCCTGAGCATGGCAATGGCGTGTGGGCTCCATGTATTCGCTATCACAATGGCGAGTTCTATATCTATTGGGGCGACCCAGACCGCGGAGTATATATGGTGAAAACCAAAGACCCTCGTGGCACATGGGATGAGCCTATATGCGTAATAGCAGGCAAGGGCATGATAGACACCTCTCCACTATGGGATGACGATGGTCGTTGCTATCTCGTTAAT
>ERZ869991.486-NODE-486-length-13860-cov-5.375390_pt1 | contig 13860 bp, 7 predicted proteins | sample MGYA00520862_ERZ869991 | MGnify/ENA primary metagenome ERZ869991 (study PRJEB32232, sample SAMN07284978) | human gut metagenome | biome: human-associated habitat; material: feces | host: Homo sapiens | place: Tanzania | collected 2014-08-11 ...
GGAGTGTTTCGCCTAAACACTCGGAGCGTTTCGCCTAAACACTCGGAGCGTTTGATATAAACGCATGAAATTCTTCTGTCTTTAATCATGCATGAAGTCATTATAATAGTATTTTATGTCTTTAATAATGACTTTATTCATGATTTAATACATCAAAATGCTTTTTATTTGTGTTTCTTTCTTTCATATTGTATAATTTTGCCGTCGAAAAGAAAGAACCGCATGCAGGCATCGAACCTATGATTGCATTGCGGAGCATAACGAGAAGAAGGTTCAACATATTTTAATAACATAAGCACATGGGAAATAGATTTACTCTTATTTCAGCTGCGGCAATAGCCTTGACACTTTATACGGGCAATGCCGTTGCAGGCACAACAGACACATCTCGCCCACGCTTCGTATTGGCAAAGCAGACGGCAAAGAATGTTTTCAAGAGGAACGTAAACAAGGCATCTGCCTATGCTGCCTCTCCACTGAAGGTTCAGCCGAAGGCACAGGGAGTAATGGAGGCAGTACTCGTAAACGAGGACTTCTCGGCAATGACATCGGGAACGGTGGAGAAACCGGATACCACAAAGATGCTCGCTTGCGAATATGCAGGATATTCAGATAACGGGATTTATATCGACAATTCGCTGACAAAGGATGGAACATGGTTCGGTAGTCAGGTTTATTCAGCCGGCGGTGCTCTCGCTCTGAAAACGTATAACCCACAGCAGCAGGCTTATGTCTGCACGCCTATAGGCGACTATTCTGGAGACTTGACAATCACGCTCCGCGTTAAGGCTAATCCGGCAATAATAACGACAGACAAAGGTTATTCGAAACTGACCGGCTCAGGTATCGGAATTGAGGTATGTACAGGTGGATATAACGGAATAGAAAAAGCCAAGACCGATGATGAGTCGGGTTATTACAATGCACGAATCTACGAGAAAGACGGATGGCAGGAAGTAACATATACTTGCAAGAACTACTCTGCCAACAACGACGGCTATGTATGTTTCTTCACTGAAGGCTCTATCGTTATCGATGATGTGAAGATAAAGGCTGGTAGCTCATTCCTCGCAAATCCGGTGTTGGAGGGAATTACCGATTACAAGAAGGATAACTTCACAATAGCATGGCAGCCTACACGCAAGGCTTTCAACTATTATGTAGACCTCTATACAAGGAAATATCTTTCAGATAAAGATACTACATTCGTTGCCGACTTCAACGACGGAACACTGCCGGCAGGCTTCGAGACAACATCTCAGTCGTTTATTGATGAGGGCACCGACAACTCGAAGGCTGTGAAACTCTCAAACGGTGATTCTTTCACAATCCCTACAAACGGCAACGACTACAAGACGGCACACTTCTCTCTGAAAGTGGTGGACCCGACAGTAGACCCTACGGATCCATACGCTAAGTATTATGTGCAGGGCAGTATTCTTATCGACCTGAAGAATGCCGATGGATGGAAGAATATCGGTGAGTATTATGCCAGCGGCTTCTGGAATGATGCTGATGTCGTGAAACTCGAGGACGAGTATAGCAAGTTTGCTACAGGGGGCTTCACTCAGCTCCGTCTGCGTGTTGAGGATATGAGCGAAGGGGCATACTTCGTGCTCGATGATGTTGATGTAACGGCTAAACCGGCATTCGAATACCAGATTGTGGGCGGCGACTATTACACAGACTTGAAAGAGGACTATTGCTATACGGCAAGTACAAGCAAGACTTCGTATACATTTACGAATCTCGACCCGAACACCGAATACTGGTATGGCGTACGTGCACACTACGTGAGCCAGTTCTCAGAGCGTCAGTTTGTTCATGGCCTCGGCGTTGCTGCTCCGGATACAAAGGAAGCAACGGAAATCGACAGCCGCGGTTCGTTTACGGCAAACTGGGAGGCTGCTCCTAAGGCTACAGGATATACCGTAAACTGCTACGGAGTGAAGTATGCTGATGAGGCTGCCGAAGATTATCCAATCCTTGAAGAGGACTTCAGCAATGTTGATGCAAGCGTTACTGCTGCAACGAATATCGCTGACGCTACACCTGTGAACAACGATGAGGTTTCTTCGCTCGACGCTTATGCCAAGTTGCCGGGATGGACAGGCGACTACAACACGCTCGTTCAGGGTATGCTCGGAGTTGAAGGCGACTACGACTATACTTACGGACATATTTATACTCCGGAGCTTTATCTCGGCAATGCCGACAAGTGTAACCTGACATTGAAGCTCTATGGCAATGCCAACGATAATATCGGTATAAAGATGAACGGAGCAATATACTATCTGATGTTGCCGGAGAACGGACTTGCCGACGGTACGGTAGAGCTTCCTGTTACGGAGCCTCGACAGAAGATTGGATTCTTCTCTTACAGCTCAGCTCCATTCGTAATCGACTATATCAAGATTGGTCAGCCTCTTGCCAAGGGTGCAAAGACCTTGACATGGCTTGCAAGTGGTGATACTGACGCCGAGACCCTGTCGTACACCTTCACGGGGCTTGATGCTTACGACTTCCCGTACTACGGATTTGACGTAACATCCCATTATCAGTATGACGACAACACTTCTGTATCGTCGCTGACTCCGTCTGAGGTTATGTTCGTAGACCTTGCAAACGGTACTTCTTCAGGTATTAATGAGCTTCAGAACAGCTCTGAGACAAAGGTTGTAGCTCGCTACACAGCCGACGGACAGCTTGTCAGTGCTCCTGTAAAGGGCTTGAACATCCTGAAGATGAGCAACGGAAAGATTATAAAAGTTATTGTGAAATAACAAATCATAACTAAAGTTTTTCTCTTTATATCCCCATTCACTTGTCGGCGGACAAGTGGATGGGGATAATTTTGTTCTTAGTGTTATTCTCCGTTAAAGATTGCTCAAATAATATTTAGAATAAATGTTTTGCCGATTTAAATATTTACTTTTGCATGTGTTTTAGGTAAAAAGAGACGTTTTATTATCATGAGCATTATATCATTTATTAAGAAATGGACGCTGCTTTGCGCCCTCGCTTTCGGAACAATAGTTTATCTTCTTTTCTCTGAAGTTCCTTTGCTTCAGCCTGTAGGTAATACGGTTGGACCATGGTGCGTGGAGTTCGTGCCGTGCCTGATATTCCTCTTGCTCTACGTTACGTTCTGCAAGATTGATATGGAGAACTTGCGCCCGCGTGCATGGCACTTCTGGCTGCAACTTATCCGTACGGCGATTTCCGGATTCTTCGTGATGCTGATACTGGCGTTTGGCAACGTTAGTCCGGAGCTTAAACTCGTGCTTGAGGGATGCTTCATCTGCTTCATCTGTCCCACGGCGGCATCGGCAGCAGTCGTTACCGAGAAACTCGGCGGCAGCATCGCCTCGCTCACCATCTATACGCTGATAGCCAATGTGGTAACGTCGATAATCATTCCGCTCTTCTTCCCGATGGTGGAGAAGGGGAGCGACATAACATTCCTCTATGCTTTCATGATGATTCTCCGAAGGGTCGTAACGGTATTGCTTGTACCACTGTGTCTCGCTTTGCTCACAAGGAGATACCTGCCGAAGTTTGCCGACAGGATAAAGAGTCACAAGAATCTCGGTTTTTATCTCTGGTCGGTTAACCTTTCGATAGTAACGGGAATGACAGTGCATAATATCCTCGCAGCCCAGGTGGGAGGGTTCACGCTGTTGTTGCTGCTCGTATTGCCGCTGCTTATCACGCTCATTCAGTTTTCCATCGGCAAATGGGTGGGCGGATTCTATGGCGACCGCGTGAGTGCCGGACAGGCTCTCGGACAGAAGAATACCATCGTGGGCATCTGGCTCACCGTTACGTTCCTCAATCCTGTTGCCGCTGTTGCTCCGGGGGCATACGTACTGTGGCAGAATATCGTGAACTCCTGGCAGCTGTGGTGTAAGGAGAAATACGGCTATCTGAAGTGGTAGGCAGAGATGCTAACGGCTGTTTTTGACATGTTTTTTTCTGTCTGACGATGCAATATTACGACGGATTGCGGATTTGTAAATATAAAAAGGGACGCATTATTTGCTTCTCTCAAAAACAAGTCGTAACTTTACAACCTCAAACAGAAAACAACAGATATGAAAAAGACCATTATTGCTATTGCTGCGGCGATGATGATGCCATTCGCTCTCTTTGCCGACGGGTATACTCAGATGTGGAAACAGTATGAGAGGGCTAAGGATAAGGATCTTCCAAAGACACAGATTCAGTTGCTCGACAAGATAACTTCTCATGCTCTTAAAGACAAAAGCTACGGCAATCTCCTGAAAGCGGAGATTGACAGACTCGTATTGTGTTCAAGGATTAGTGGCGACTCGCTGAAACCTTCTATCCAGAGAGTGGAAAATATGGCAAGACAGGCTGAGAAGACTGACGCTGCTCTTGCTGCCGTATATAATTGCGTGCTTGGCGACATTTATGCTTCTGTAGATAATAATGCTGATTTTACTGATGCCAAGAACAAAAGCAGGGAATTCTTTAAAAAGGCTTTGTCGAATCCCGATGTACTCGCAAAGACGAGTGCCGGAGGCTATGTGCCGTTTGTTAAAAAGGGAATTGACGGTGAAATATTCAACAACGATTTGCTCAGCATTATCGGTTATAGGGCTGACGAATACCGGTTGCTGAATAAATACTACGATAAGGCTGGCAACCGTCGGGCGGCTCTGGTTACTGCCATTGATATGGCGAAAAGCGACCGCAATAATGCTGAACGCTATGTCTATGCCGAACGCAAGGCGAAAGGCAGTAAATATCTTAGACAACTCGATTCCCTGATTGTCGTATATGCTGACATGCCGGAGTGTGGAGAGCTGGCATTGGAGAAATACAACTATATAAGCATTTGCTCTGATGTGTCGGTTGCCGACAAGGCGGCTTTTATTAATTATGCCTTGAATAAATGGCAGACGTGGAGAAATATTCCTCGCTTGAAAAGTGAATATGAAAATCTCGTAAAGCCGGAATTCTCTGCCATGATTGACAACACCCTGTTGCCGAACAGAAGCGACACCATTCGTGTGACGGTAAAGAATCTGAAGAATTTTAAGCTTGCCTTTACTCGACTGAACCTTAGCGGAAATACTTCCCTTAATCCTATTGATGCTCCTGACTGGAAAAAGGTAAAGCCATTGCTCATCGCATCTTCAAGGATTGAGATAAACACTCCTGTTGCCTTGGAGCATGAGTATGACAGCAAGATTGTTGATGTTGCCATGCCGAAACTAAAGCCGGGACTCTATCTCGTTGAGATGTCGGCAGACAACAGTTGCCTGAAAATCCAGCGCACTATTGTTGCTGTCAGTGATGTCTTTGTTGGAAGAATCAGTCTGCCGGAGAATAAAGTGAGGCTCGCTGTTGTGAGCGCCACTACCGGACAGCCGTTGCCTGGAGCAAAGATTGAATTGTGGAAAGACCGCAACGACAAGACAAAGACTACTGTTGATACTGATGAAAACGGACTTGCCGTTGTTAAGACGACGAACGGAAACTATGACTTGGTTAGGGCTTATACTGCAACGGATAATTATATGCAGACCGTATCTGTTTACGGAAACTTTACCAACTATGGCAATAAGAGAAAGATAAGCAATACGGCGCTATTTACTGACCGTGCCGTGTATCGCCCCGGACAGACTGTTCATGTTTCAGCCGTGGCGTATGATGTCGACGGACTTCATTCTTCTAAGGCTGTTGGCGGTAAGGAACTGACTTTCTCTCTGATGAATGCCAATAATAAGGTGGTAGAGGAGAAGAAGGCTTCTACTGATGATTACGGCACTGCTGCAGTGGATTTCAATTTGCCGCAGGGTAATATAATGAACGGCAGGTTCTCCGTTAGATGTACAGGCAACAATATGGCGCGTAAGTCATTCCTCGTAGAAGACTACAAGCGTCCTACGTATGAGGTGAATTTTGATGATGTTACCGCAGAATACCATAATGGCGACACGGTAAATGTTACCGGTTCTGCCTTGTCGTATGCTGGAGTTCCGGTGCAGAACGCTCGCGTGGCATATTCTGTAAAACGAAGCATGTCGCGCTGGTTCTGGCGATACAGCGGCAATGACGATGCCGATAAGCTGATGCTGACGGACACGGTTTCAACAGATGACAAGGGCAGATTCTCTATTCGTATTCCTGTTGTCATGCCCGAGGGTTATGAGGAGAAGGCAAACAACGCCAATTCATCAAGAAAATATTACATGCCTCTGTATTATACCTTCACGGCTTCGGCACAAGTTACCGACAATGCCGGGGAGAGTCATCAGGCAGAGACGAGCGTTACGCTCGGAACAAATCCTACCGCCCTTTCGTTCAGTTTGCCGTCAAAGACTTTGAAAGACAGTACGATTACCGTTTCCTTTAACCGCTACAATGCCTCTGGAAAGAAAATAAGCGGAGAGGTTACTTATTGGTTTGATTCGCTTGCAAATAAATATAGTGCTAAGGCAAACGAGAATATTGTAATTGACTGGACTAAATACAGCAACATCGAGTCTGGGGAACATACGCTGACTGCAGTGTGCGGCACTGATACGGCAAGCTGCAAGTTCGTGCTCTTCGGCTTAGACGACAAGCGGCCGGCAGCGAAAACTCCAGACTGGAATTACATCTCTTCTGAGACATTCCCGAGAGACGGCAAACCCGTATACGTGCAAGTTGGCTCTTCATGCGAGAATACCCGTATCATGTATTCGGTGATTGCCGGAAACAAGGAACTCGAGAGTGGAACAATTGACATCAGTAATTCGCTCAAGACTATACCTTATATATATAAGGAAGAGTATGGCGAGGGATTGTTGCTCAATTTCCTGTGGGTGAAAGATGGTGTGGCTTATGCTCACAAGTACACCATCGCCCGTCCGCTTGAGGACAAGACTCTTGACTTGAAGTGGGTAACTTTCCGCGACAAACTGACTCCTGGCAAGAAGGAAACATGGACGCTGAATATCTCGCGCCATAATGCAAACGACAAAATAAACAACAATTACAGTAAGCTTGATGGCGGACAACTGCTTGCCCTGATGTACGACAAGTCGCTCGACCAGATTGCCAAGAATGATTTCTCGTTCAGTCTTGGACTGTGGCAGAACTTCCCTTCAACAAGGTGGATTGCCGATATGGGCTATTCGATGTTGCTTTCAGCGGCGAAAACAATTGACTGGGCACCGTATAAGTCGTACACCTTCAATACCTTTGACTATGATTTCAGCGATTTAAGTTATCTGTCATGGTGTAGCGACAGAATGGACAATGCTGTATTTACCACAGCTCGTCCTCCTCTTATGGTGAAAGGCTATTGCACCGTGCTCTCGGCAAAGGAAGAAGTGGCAAAGTCAAATGGCGCTTCTTTAAGCGAAAACAAGGTAGTATTGCGCAAGGACTCACAAGTGATGGCAAATGATGCCAAAGAAGAGACTGAGACAGAGAGTGAAGATGAGGCGGAAGAAAAACAGGAGGCAAATGTTCAGCTGAGAGAGAATCTTCAGGAAACAGCATTCTTCTATCCGGCACTATATGCCGACAAAAACGGCAATGTGAATATCTCGTTCACCCTTCCGGAGAGTGTTACAACCTGGAACTTCCGTGGCTTTGCCCACGACAAAGACATGAACTTCGGTACTATAGAGAGCGAAGCTGTGGCGAGCAAGAAGGTTATGGTCGTACCTAATGTTCCGCGCTTCGTGCGCATTGGCGACAAGGCAAGTATCGCTACACGCATTGTCAATACTACCGATAAGGACATTACGACAACTGTGAAGCTGCAGATTGTAGATCCGGAGACCGACAAGCAGATATCCTTGCAGACAAGAAAGGTAAAGATTGCTGCCAACTCAACAGAGAATGCCGCCTTTAACTTCTCTGCCGTTGCCGACATGCCGTCACTCCTCGTATGCCGCATTTCGGCAGAAGGCAAGGATTACAGTGATGGCGAGCAACACTATCTGCCTGTATTGCCGAATACAGAGCGAGTAGTCAACACCGTTCCGTTCACATTCTTGCAGAAAGGCGAAAAGAACATTCAGCTTTACACGTTGTTCCCGAAAGACGCTTCCGGCAAGAAACTGACTGTAGAATACACTGCCAATCCAACATGGCTGATGATTCAAGCCCTGCCTTCGATATCCGAAGTAAACGAGAAGAATGCCATAAATCTGGTTTCTGCCTATTATGCTAACTCCCTTGGAAAATATATAATGAGGCAGTCGCCGGTAATAAAGAAAGTTGTAGACCTTTGGAAAAAAGAAAACGCTGCCGACGACGAAAGCTTGATGAGCTCTTTAGAGAAGAATCAGGAACTGAAAGCCCTCGTGCTCGACGAAACTCCTTGGGTAATGGATGCAGATAAGGAAAGCGACCAGAAGAAGCAGCTCTCCACATTCTTCGATGAGTCGGCAATCGACTACAGACTCGCATCGCAGTTTAATGCCCTGGCAGATTTACAAAACAGCGACGGTTCATGGAGCTGGTGGAAAGGCATGAACGGTTCGCCGGCAATGACGGCACAAGTGCTTGAAACGCTTGCTCGCCTCAAGAGCATGACGGGCAATACCCGGGCTGACCGTGTTATAGAAAAAGGTATGTCGTATCTTGGCAATATTGTGGTTAAGGAATACGAGGAGATGAAGAAGCTGGAGAAGAAAGGGGAAACTCCAGATGTATGCGATTCTCATGCAATACAGTATCTATATATAAACACTCTGCTCAACCGAAAACTGCCAACAGCCGAGAAGGCAGTAAAGGATTATCTCCTTGCTTATCTGCGCAAAGACCGTCAGCGTAACATCTATGCCAAGTCTCTGATGGCTGTCGTGCTGAATGGCGACGGCAAGACTCAGGAAGCAAAAGAGTATGTTGAGAGCATACGCCAATATACCGTATCGAAACCTGATATGGGCAGATATTTCGACACCCAGCGTGCCGGTTACTCTTGGTTTGACTATCGCATACCGACTCAGACAGCAGCTATCGAGGCACTGAAGACTGTTGAGCCGACAGACATGGTTACGATAAACGAGATGAGACTATGGCTGCTGCAGTCTAAGCGCACCCAGGCTTGGGACACGCCGATAAACAGTGTCAATGCCATATATGCATTCATCGACGGCAATTACAAAGAGCTGTCGGCTGACGGTAAGGATAACTTCTTCGTGGCAGTAGACGGGAAACACCAGACATTGCCAAAGGCAAGTGTGGCACTTGGATACAACAAGGTGGTATACGACATCGACAAGCAGCAGAACCTGACGATAAGTAAAACAGAAAACGGTACCTCTTGGGGTGCTGCCTATGCACAGTTCTCGCAGAAGACAGAGAATATTTCAGCTGCAGCATCCGGCATAAAGATAGAGCGCGAGATGGTAAGCGGCAATGGAAAGGACATTCATTCCCTGACTGTCGGCGACCGCATAAAGGTAAGACTGACGATAACCGCCGACCGCGACTACGACTTCGTGCAAGTCGTTGACAAGCGTGCTGCTTGTATGGAACCCATAAGACAGACGAGCGGCTATGGCTGGGGCTACTACTGCGTACCGAAAGACAATGCAACGAATTATTATTTCAGTCGTTTGGCAAAGGGCAAACACGTGGTTGAAACAGAATATTATGTAGACCGCACAGGTAATTACACTACCGGCACCTGTTCCGTTCAGTGTGCTTACGCTCCGGAGTTCTCGGGAAGAGGAGCGGCAGAAACGGTAAATGTAGTGCGCTGATTGATGAAGCGGCACGTACTGCCATCCACAATATAAACAACAAAAGAATGAAAATGAACAACAAGACGATAATATTATCATTGCTTGCCATGGCGTCAGTGGATGCCGTGGCACAGCGAATTTCAGCAAAGAATGAAATCATAGACTGCGGTAATGTGGTGTATGAATCCCCCGTTACCGTAAAGTTTGAACTTACCAACAAGGGTAACGAACTGAAAATCGACCAAGTGAGAGTAAGTTGCGGTTGCACCACCGTAGACTATCCGCGGCAGACAATAAACCGTGGCGATGTCTTCACCGTATCAGCCACATACGATGCGCGCCAGCTCGGACATTTCGAGAAGGAAGTGGCACTCTTCTGCAACTCCTCAAAAAAGCCTTTCTATCTGAAGATGAGAGGAGTAGTGGTAGAGGAAAACTCAGACTTCTCCGGTTCTTTCTCGCATAAAATCGACGGTATGATGCTGGATGTAAGCGATGTGGAGTTTGACGATGTAAACCGTGGCGACTATCCCGTGCAGCTGATTCACGTAAAGAATACAACTTCCGAAACGATAAGTCCGGTGATTATGCACCTGCCGTCATACCTGTCGGCATCGGTATCGCCAACGAATATCGCACCGGGAAAGACCGGTGTCGTTTCCCTAAAGCTCAACTCGAAGAAACTACACGACTTCGGCTTGACGCAAACTTCCGTCTTCCTTGCCAAGAAACCTGGAGAGAAGGTAAGTATGGACAAGGAAATCTCCGTATCGGCAGTATTGCTGCCCGACTTCGACAATATGTCGGAGACGCAGCTCGCCAATGCTCCGTCGATAAAACTCTCGGAGACAACACTCGACCTCAGCACTCCTGCCGAGAAGCAGAGCGTCAGCGGCAATATAATTATTGAGAATACCGGGCGCTCAACGCTCGATATCCGTTCCATGCAGATGTTCACATCTGGCATGAGCGTAAAACTGAACAAGTCGAAACTCAAGCCCGGCGAACAGGCAAAACTGAAGATAACGATAAACAGGAAACAGCTTCGTAATGTGCGCAGCAAACCCCGTGTGCTTATCATCACCAACGACCCAAAGCAGCCAAAGGTAGTGATAAAAGTGAAAGTAAAATGAGTTATGATTCATAATTTATAATTCATAATTCATAATGAGAGAACTCTAAGCAGAATAACTCTACATTCTAAACTCTAAATCCTAAACTCATATTATGGACCATCCGGAGAACAGTAAAGAATTTGCAGGACTGCAGGTCAACGAAGGAGTCGTGCAGCCGTCGAATATAAACCCGTATCTGAAGCGCGGCAGATTCCGCCGTCGTGAACTCAGTGCGGCAGACATGGTAGAAGGTATCGTGAAAGGCGACGTAACGATACTCAGTCAGGCAGTAACCCTTGTGGAGAGTGTAAATCCCGACCATCAGGCAAAGGCACAAGAGGTAATAGAAAAGTGTCTGCCCTATAGTGGCAACTCCGTGCGCATCGGTATCAGCGGAGTGCCGGGAGCCGGCAAGAGTACGTCGATTGATGAATTTGGAGTGCACGTGCTCGACCGTTTCGGCGGAAAGCTTGCCGTGCTTGCCATCGACCCGAGTTCCGAACGCTCCAAGGGCAGCATCCTTGGCGACAAGACGAGGATGGAGAAACTTGCAGTAAGAAAGGAGTCGTTCATCCGCCCCAGTCCGTCGGCAGGCTCCCTTGGCGGTGTTGCCCGCAAGACCCGCGAGACGATAATCCTTTGCGAGGCGGCAGGCTACGACAAAATCTTCGTAGAAACAGTAGGAGTGGGACAGAGCGAGACGGCTTGCCATTCGATGGTAGACTTCTTCCTCCTGATTCAGCTTGCCGGCACCGGCGACGAACTACAGGGAATAAAGCGCGGAATCATGGAGATTTCCGACGGCATCGTTATCAACAAATGCGACGGCAACAATGTTGACAAGTGTCATATCGCTGCCACAAATTTCCGCAATGCCCTGCATTTCTTCCCCGCTCCAGAGAGTGGCTGGCAGCCAAAGGTGCTTTGCTACAGCGGATTCTACGGAACTGGCATCAAAGATGTATGGGATATGATTTACGAGTATTTCGACTTCGTAAAGGAAAACGGATACTTCGAATACCGCCGCAACGAGCAGAACAAGTACTGGATGTATGAGACGATAAACGAGAACTTGCGCAATAACTTCTACAACAATTCCATGATTCAACAGCAGATGAAGGAGTATGAACAGCGAGTGTTGCGCGGCGAGAAGACAAGTTTTGCTGCAGCAAGCGATTTGCTGCAGATGTATTACGGGAAATAGTTCTTCGGAGTCCTCAGCTCTCCCAGCTCTCCCAACTCTCCCATACCTCTCAGTACTCCCATAAAAAAATAAAAAAAATGCAACCCAAAATAGAAATCGACAGTGGCAGCGGCTTTTGCTTCGGTGTAACTACGGCAATCCGCAAAGCGGAAGAAGAACTTGCCGGCGGCAATGCCCTTTATTGCCTGGGCGACATCGTGCACAACGGAATGGAGTGTGAACGCCTGAAGCAAATGGGACTCGTTACTATTAACCACGGCGAGATGGCGAAGCTCCACGACGTGAAAGTATTGTTGCGCGCCCACGGCGAACCGCCGGAGACTTACGCCCTTGCCCGACAGAACAATATCGAGATAATAGATGCCACATGCCCCGTTGTGCTGCAGCTGCAGCGCAGGATAAAGCGCAAATACGATGAGGCTCCCGATGCACAGATTGTTATCTTTGGCAAACCCGGTCATGCCGAGGTGCTCGGACTCGTAGGTCAGACCGGCGGCAAGGCTCGTGTAATCCACCATTTCGATGATGTGAAGAGCTTGGATTTCGAGCGCGACATATATCTGTATTCGCAGACTACAAAGTCGCTCGACGAGTTTCATCGTATTATCGAATATATCCAGGCTCATATCTCGCCAAAGGCAATATTCAAGAGCTATGACACCATTTGCCGACAAGTGGCAAACCGTATGCCAAACGTAAGCTCGTTTGCTTCGCGCCACGACCTCGTGCTCTTCGTTTGCGGCAGAAAGAGCAGCAACGGTAGAGTGCTGTTCAACGAGTGTCGCAGGGTCAACCCCAACAGTCATCTTATAGAAGGGCCGGACGAGATTCAAGACTGTTGGCTCGACGGAGCATCGACGATAGGCATCTGCGGAGCTACAAGCACACCGAAATGGCTCATGGAAAAGTGCTTGGAGGCGATAAAATGCAAGGAAGGAAAATAGAGAAACAATATCAGTAATTAATAGAATATATGAAAAAGATTGTGATAGCCATCGACGGCTTTTCGTCGTGTGGTAAGAGTACCATGGCAAAGGATCTTGCCAAGGAAATAGGTTATATATATGTAGATACGGGTGCCATGTACCGTTCGGTAACCCTTTACGCCCTGCGCCACGGCATGTTTGCTGCCGACGGCAGTATTGATGCCGCAGCTCTCGAGAAGGCGATGCCGGGGATAAAGATTTCTTTCAAGCTGAACGAAGAGACCGGCAGACCGGACACTTATCTTAACGGCGAACTGGTGGAGAAGGATATCCGTTCGATGGAGGTATCATTGAGGGTTAGTCCTATTGCGGCTCTTGGCTTCGTGCGCAAGGCTCTCGTTGCCCAGCAGCAGGCAATGGGCAAGGAGAAGGGCATCGTGATGGACGGCAGAGACATCGGTACGGCTGTTTTCCCGGATGCAGAACTGAAAATCTTCGTTACGGCATCTGCCGAGGTTCGTGCGCAGCGTCGTTTCGACGAACTGAAGGCGAAGGGTATGCCGGCTGATTTCCAGGATATCCTGAAGAATGTAGAGGAGCGCGACTATATCGATTCCCACCGCGAGGTGTCGCCTCTGCGTAAGGCTGATGATGCCATAGAGCTCGACAATAGCCACATGACTATCCCGGAGCAGAAGCTGTGGCTGAAGCATAAGTTTGAGGAAACGCAGAGATAACGATCCTGTTAGGATGAACGGATCTGACAAAATAAAGAAACCGGAATTCTCCAATTGAAAGAGAATTCCGGTTTTTTAGACTTTAATGTTTAGTGTAAAGTAATGTAGTAACTGAAGTTGATTTACAATCTTCCCCTCCCCCGCCTCCCCTTCCAGGGG
>ERZ869991.491-NODE-491-length-13821-cov-4.622526_pt1 | contig 13821 bp, 11 predicted proteins | sample MGYA00520862_ERZ869991 | MGnify/ENA primary metagenome ERZ869991 (study PRJEB32232, sample SAMN07284978) | human gut metagenome | biome: human-associated habitat; material: feces | host: Homo sapiens | place: Tanzania | collected 2014-08-11 ...
TTCTGTCGGCAGCTTCCCAAAGCCCTTCCCCGCCCGGGGAAAGGCGGCATCTGTCTGCCAGAACGACGGATGAGGGCGCACGCTCCACACCTGCGAAAGATACGCCCTCATCAGTCTCACTTCGTTCGACAGCTTCCCCCGGACGGGGGAAGCCTTTTCTGCCGGGAAGCTGTTATATATTCGGTTTTTGCTTAGTCGCGGTACTCTTCCATCTTGAAGGCTTCGTACACGTCGCCCTCCTTGACGTCCGCAAACTTCTCCAGGGTCACGCCGCACTCGTAGCCCTCGGCCACTTCCTTGGCGTCATCCTTGAAGCGCTTCAGGGATGCGATCTCGTCCTCGGCAATGACGATGCCGTCACGCACCACGCGCACCTTGCTGTCGCGGGTGATCTTGCCGCTGGTCACGCGGCAGCCTGCAACGGTGCCCACGTTGGAGATCTTGTACACCTGACGCACCTGCAGCTCGCCCAGAGAGACCTCGCGGAACTTGGGTGCCAGCATACCCTTCATAGCGTCGGTGACATCGTTGATGGCGTCGTAAATGACGCGGTACATACGCATTTCCACCTTGGTGGCAGCGGCTTCTTCCTTGGCCACGTTGTCCGGGCGGACGTTGAAGCCGATGATGATGGCGTTGGAGGCATCGGCCAGATCCACGTCGGACTTGCTGATGGCGCCGACACCGGCGTGGATGACGCGCACGCGCACCTCATCGTTGGAGATCTTCTCCAGACTCTGCTTCACAGCCTCGGCAGAGCCCTGCACATCGGCCTTGACCACGATGGCCAGTTCCTTCATGTCGTTCTGTGCCATCTGGCTGAACAGGTTATCCAGCGTGACCTTCTGGAAGGAGGAGAACTGCTTCTCCTTGGCGGCAGCGATGCGCTGCTCGGCCAGTTCACGGGCCAGACGCTCGTCCTCAACAGCCTCGAACAGGTCGCCTGCTTCCGGCACTGCGGTCAGGCCGGTGATCTCCACAGGGGTAGAGGGGCCGGCATCGCTCAGCAGCTGGCCCTTGTCGCTGCGCATGGTACGCACGCGGCCCACAGCGGTACCGGCAATGATGACGTCGCCGGAGTGCAGGGTGCCGTTCTGCACCAGAATGGTGGCAATGGGGCCCTGACCCTTATCCAGACGGGCCTCGACGACCGCACCCTTGGCGCGGCGGTTGGGGTTTGCCTTCAGCTCCATGACCTCAGCTTCCAGAGCGATGCGCTCCAGCAGGTCGTTGATGCCCATGCCGGTCAGGGCAGACACCGGGATGCAGGCCACATCGCCGCCCCAGTCCTCGGTGATGATGCCGTACTTGGTCAGGCCTTCCATCACGCGCTCGGGGTTTGCGGTGGGCTTATCCATCTTGTTCATTGCCACGATCATCTTGACATTTGCAGCCTTGGCGTGGTTGATGGACTCGATGGTCTGGGGCATGATGCCGTCGTCGGCAGCAACCACCAGAACTGCAATATCGGTCATGTTGGCACCGCGGGCACGCATGGAGGTGAAAGCCTCGTGGCCCGGGGTATCCAGGAAGGTGATGAGGCTGTCGTTGACCTTGACCTGATATGCACCGATGGCCTGCGTGATGCCGCCGGCCTCGCCTGCGGTGACGTTGGTCTTGCGGATGGCATCCAGAATACTGGTCTTGCCGTGGTCAACGTGGCCCATAACGCAGACCACCGGGGGACGCTCCACCAGATCCTCCTGTGCATCCTCTTCCTGCGTGAACAGGCGCTCCTCGATGGTGACGTGCACCTCGTGCTCGACCTTTGCGTGGAACTCCTCTGCCAGCAGAGATGCGGTATCGAAATCGATCACGTCGTTGATGGCGTGCATCTCGCCCATCTGCATGAACTTGGCAATGACCTTGCCGGCCTGCTGCTTCAGGCGGGCAGCCAGCTCGCCCACGGTGATCTCGTCAGGGATCATCACCTTCAGCTGGGCGTTGCGTGCCTTCTCCAGCTGGATGCGCTGCAGACGCTCGAACTCGGTCTCGCGCTTGCCCTTCTGGAACTGCTGGCGCTGGCGCTGACCGCGCTGGGTGAACTTCTGCTTGTTGCCCTGCGGGGTGGGCTTGCGGCGGTTCTCGGTGTTCTTGGTGGAAGCCAGATCATCGTAACGGGCATCGAAGCGATCCACGTTCATATCCACAGTGCGGGTATCCACGGTGACCTGATTGTCCTCGCGGCGGACAGAAACAGCCTGTGCGGGGGCAGCGGTAGCCTTTGCGCCGGTCTCGCGTGCCAGCTCGCTGAAGGAAACGGTCTTTTCCTCGCGCTTCTTGTGCTGCTCGGGCTTCTTGTCGCTGTGCTTGCCGTTATTGTTATTATTATTGTTGTTGTTTGCCTTGGGCTGCTCAGCCTTTGCGGCGGGCTGCTGGGGCTTTTTGTCAGCCTTGGGAGCTTCGGGCTTCTTTTCAGCCTTCTTTTCGACCTTCTGGTCAGCCTTCTTCTCAGCCTTGGGCTCCTCCTTGGGAGCCTTGGCGCTGTTCAAAAACTCGTCCAGATTCGCCACGCTGTTATCCTTGCTGAACTTCTCCAGCAGGTAGTTCAGCTCGTTCTCCTCCAGATTGGAGCTGTTCTTCTTGCCGGTGCTGCCCATGGCGGCCAGCTCATCCAGCACCTTCTTTGTAGAAAGGTTCAGATCCTTTGCAAAGTCACTCACTTTATATTTTACGATCATTCGCTCATATCCTCCTCATTTTTGATTGCTCCGCAGTCCGACAGGCGGTCGAAGCAGAGCTTTGCGAGGTTGCGGTCGGTCACCGCGTAAACAGCCACGGGCTTGTGGCTGATATCGGCCAGCTTATCCTGCGTCAGCGGCATGGTGAATACGTCCACCAAGTCGCCCACGGCGTAGTTCAAACGCTGCAAAGTCTTGGGGCTGATGTCCGATGCGGTCATCACCAGCCATGCCTTGCTTTTTACGCAGGCTTCCTCCACGGCGTCAAAGCCCATGGTCAGCGCACCGGCCTTGCGGCACAGGCTCACGGCCTGATACAGCGCCTCCTCCGGGGGCAGCTTGGGTTTTGCGGGGGCGTTATTCTTTTTTGCCATCGGCTGCTGCCTCCTTTGCGGCTGCGGCCAGCTGTACAGCCAGCGCGTCGTATACCTCGGCGGGAACCGGCTGCTCAAAGCAGCGCTCCAGCGCCTTTTTCTTCTTTGCCTTGGTCAGGCAGTCCGGGTCCGGGCAGAGATATGCGCCGCGCCCCGGCTTTTTGCCTACCAGATCAATGCTGATCTCCCCGCTGGGTGCGCGCACCACGCGCACCAGCTCCTTTTTGGGGCGGCTGGTCATGCAGCCGATGCACTGGCGGGCAGGGATCTTTTTTTGTGCCATCCGGTTTCCCTCCTTCGGCAGATGGTGCCGGGCTTATTCAGCGTCTGCTGCGTCCTTCTTGGGCTCCTCGTCCTCGCCGTAGTAGCCGCTCTCGGGACGGATATCAATGTTGTAGCCGGTCAGGCGGGCGCACAGGCGGGCGTTCTGACCCTTGTTGCCGATGGCCAGGCTCAGCTGCTGGTCGGGCACGGTGACGCGGCAGGAGCGGGTCTCGCCGGGCAGCAGCTCCACCTTGACCACCTTGGCGGGGCTCAGGGCTGCGGAGATGAACTCGGAGATATCCTCGCTCCACTTCACGATGTCGATCTTCTCGCCGCCCAGCTTTTCCACAACAGCAGCCACACGGGCGCCGTGCTCGCCGATGCAGGCGGAAACAGGGTTGACGTTGGGATCCTTGGACCAGACAGCCATCTTGGTGCGGGCACCGGCTTCGCGGCTGATGGCCTTTACCTCCACGGTGCCGTCAAAGATCTCGGGCACTTCCAGCTCAAACAGGCGCTTGACAAGGCCGGGATGGGTGCGGCTGATCATCACGCGGGGGCCGCGCTCGGTGCTGACCACGTCCACGATGTAGACCTGCAGGGTCTCGCCCTCGGTGTACACCTCGCCGGGCACCTGCTCGTTGCGGGGCAGAACAGCCTCGCCGCCCTTGCCCAGATCCAGCGCAACGATGCCCTTCTCGGTATCCACGCGGGTAACGGTGGCCTGCACGATATCATGTGCGCGGGACTGGATCTCGCTGAGCTGCTGGTTGCGCTCGGCCTCGCGGATGCCCTGACGGATGACGTGCTTTGCGGTCTGGGCGGCAATACGGCCAAAATCGCGGGTCTTGAGCGGGGTGATGATGCGGTCGCCCACCTCGTAGCTGCTGCGGATCTTGCGTGCCTCGGTCACGCCGATCTCGGCGTGCTCGTCGTACCAGTCCTCGTCTGCCACGATGTCCTGGATCAGTGCCACGTCAAAGCGGCCGGTGTCGGGGTCGATGTCCACCCGGATGTGATCCTCCTCGACCTCATAGTTCTTCTTGACGGCAATGATGATAGCCGCCTTGATCTTTTCGATCAGGTACTCTGCGGTGATGCCGCGCTCATGCTCCAGCATGGAGAGCGCTTCAAAAAAGTCCTTATTCGCTGCTGTCATTTTTCGGGTTCCTCCTATATATTTTGTTCTCTTTTCTCTCTCAGAGACGGTTATTTTCAGTTGAACAGATCCTCGTCGTCGCACAGCTGCACGCCGGAGACTGCATTCACCTCAAAGGTCACAGGGCCGTTTTCGGTCTCCAGCGTCACGGTGCTGCCCTCGCGGCCGGTCAGGATGCCGGACAGCTCCCGCACGCCGTCAGCGTTGGGGCGGATGAGCTTTGCCCGCACCTTCTGGCCCTTGAGCGCCTCGTAGTGCTCCGGGCGGGTCAGCTTGCGGCCAAGGCCGGGGCTGCCCACCTCCAGATAATAGCTCTGGTCGATGGGGTCTGCCTCATCCAGAATGGGGTCCAGTGCGTGGGACACCTCTGCACAGGTGTCGGTATCCATGGTGCCGTCCCGGTCGATGAGGATGCGAAGATACCAGTCCGGCCCTTCCTTCTCAAAAACCACATCCCACAGGCGCAGACCCATGCCTTCCACCGTGGGACGGACAAGCGCTTCCACTCTCTGCGCGGTGTTGCCGCCAGACTGCTTCGCCATAAAAAACCTCCAAACAAACAAGAAACGCGGACCTTGCGGCCCACGTTTCAGGTTAAACTATATCGTACTACTAGAATATAGCATACTCTTGCGATTTATGCAAGCATTTTCGCAATTTTTTTGCAGTTGCGCGCCCTTTGGGGCTTTTTACAGCACCCAGACGCCGTCCCGGAACAGCTCCACGGTGCGGCCATCGCGGCATTTGCCGGTGATGCGGCTGTCCTCTGCACCGATCATCACGTCCTCGTGCAGGGAGGAGTGGTTCATGCCGCGGGCTGCCAGCTCTTCCTTGGAAAGGCCGGTGCCGCCCACGGTGGTGCCGGGGTAGCTGTCGCCAAAGGCGATGTGGCAGGCGGCGTTCTCGTCAAACAGGGTGTTATAGAACAGCTTGCCGCTGCGGTTGATGGGGCTGGAGGCGGGCACCAGTGCCACCTCGCCGATGTGGCGTGCACCCTCGTCGGTGTCCAGCAGCTGACCCAGCAGGTCTGCGCCCTCGTCGGCACCGTGCTCCACCACCTTGCCGTCCTTGAAGGTGACATGGAAGTTCTTGATCAGCTGTCCGTTAAAGACGTAGGGCTTCGTACCGTAAACGATGCCGTCCACCTTATCCTTATGGGGCGCGGTGAACACCTCCTCGGTGGGGATGTTGGGCAGGAAGGGCACACCCTTCTCGTTTTTGCTGCCGGCGCTCTCCCACACCGCCTGCTCGGCCAGACCCACGGTCAGGTCGGTGCCGTTGGCGCTTTCAAAATGCACGCTTTCCAGATCAAGGGCGTTCATCTTTGCGCCCAGTTCGTTCAGGCGGTCCAGATGCTTCTGCCACTCCCCTACCGGGTCGCCGCCGGTCACACGGCAGGTATCAAAGATCAGCTTCCACTGTGCCTCAATGGCGGCGGCAGTGTCCAGCTCCGGGAACATCTTCTTTGCCCACGGTTCGGCGGGCAGGGCGGCGATGGACCACTGCACCCGGTCGTTCATGGTGTACTCCCGCCACGGCTGCATAAAGCTGCGGTTCGCGCTGTTCACCCGGCTGATCTTAGCGCCGTCCAGCCCGGCAAACAGTTCCGGGTCGTCCGCGATGAGGTGCAGCACGCACACACCGCCCTCGCTCTCGGCGTAGTCCAGATAGCGGCGCAGCTGCCAGCCCTTGTGGTCGGTCAGGGCGTCCTCGCTGCCCAGCTCCATGCGGATGCGGGTAACGGCGTCATCCTGCCAGTTCACCTGCACGTCCCGCGCACCGGCTTCGTAGGCGCTGCGCACGCACAGCCGTGCCAGCGAAGCCCCCTCCAGCGGGCAGTTGATGATCAAAGTCTGCCCCGGCTGCGGGTTCACACCCACCCGGACGATAAAATCTGCATACTTCTGCAGCAATTCGTTAAAGTTTTCCACGTCAGAACCTCCTGTGGTGTAAAGCCACCGTTGTTTTTCTCTCAGTATACCGCGTTCCGGCGTTTCTGTCCACTATGGGCGGAAATGCCGCTCACCCTTCCGATTCAAAAAAGGCGCGGGTCAGCTGCACCACCGTGCCGGAAAGCAGCAGCAGTGCAATGAGGTTCGGGATGCTCATCAGGCCGTTGAAGGTATCAGCGATGCTCCACAGCAGACCAAGGTCCATGGTAGCACCCAGAATGGCTACCAGAGAGTACACCACAAAGAAGGGGCGCGCCACCTTGTTGCTCTTGCACAGGAACACCAGAAAGCGGGAGCCGTACAGACCCCAGCCGATGATGGTGGAAAAGGCAAAGCAGCACAGCGCCACAGCGGTAAAAATGGAAGCCCAGCCGCCGTAGGTGGTGGTAAAGCCGGAGATGGTCAGTTCCGCACCCGCAGCTGCGCCATAGCTGACCGAGGTGCCGCTGCACAGGATGACCAGTGCGGTCAGGGTGCAGATGACGATGGTATCGGCAAACACCTCAAAAATGCCGAACATACCCTGCTTGACCGGCTTTTTGGTGTCGGCGCAGGCATGGGCGATGGAACCGGTGCCAAGACCGGCCTCGTTGGAAAAGATGCCGCGGGAAACGCCCTTTTGCATACTGACGAACAGGCTGCCGATGGTGCCGCCGGTAAAGGCAGCGGGGTTGAACGCGCCCGCCACGATGGATTCCAGCACATAGGGCAGGCGGGAGAAGTTGAGCACCACCACGCCCACCGACAGCACAATATAGAACAGTGCCATAAAGGGCACCAGCTTCTCGCTTACGCTGCCAATGCGCTTGATGCCGCCCAGCAGCACCAGCGCCACCAGCACAGCCACAAGGATGCCCACGATGAGGTTGAGGGTGGGCAGAAAACCATTGCCCACAAGCCCGTATTCCAGCAGGGCGGTGTCCACTGCCGCCACGATGGTATTCACCTGCGTTGCGTTGCCGGTGCCGAACACGGTCAGCACGCCGAACAGTGCGTACAGCACGGCCAGAAACTGCCAGCGGCGGCCAAGGCCGTTTTTAATATAGTACATCGGGCCGCCCACCCACTCGCCGGTATCGCTGCGCTCCCGGAAATGCACAGCCAGCGTCACCTCGGCAAACTTGGTGCACATCCCCAGCAGCGCAGAGCACCACATCCAGAACACGGCACCCGGGCCGCCGATGGCAATAGCGCCCGCCACACCAGCAATGTTGCCGGTGCCCACCGTGCCCGCCAGCGCGGTGCACACCGCCTGAAAGGGGGTCATTGCACCGTCCGAGGCGTCCCGCTTGCGGAACATCCGGCCCACGGTGGTGCGGATGGCGTAGGGGAATTTGCGGATCTGCAAAAAGCCCGTGCGGACACTGAGCAGCAGTCCCACGCCAATGATGCACACCATGGCGGGGATGCCCCAGATAAAGCTGTTCACCGCCTGATTGACGGCGGCAATGGTCTCGATCATATACTTCCACATCCTCTGTAATATCTTGCGCGCTGACAGTTTTTGTCAAAACACGAAGAATATTTTACCGTACTTTTACCGTAGTGTCAATGAAAAATAGGGACGTTATGATACGCCCCTACCAGAAATTCTTATTTTTTATGTGTGACCGCCCGGCGGTAGACGATGCCGGAGACCGCCGCTGCCAGCACCTCGGTAAGCCAGAAGGCGTGCCATACGCCGTCTGCGCCCAGCCAGTTACACAGCAGTGCAGCCAGCGGCATGATGAAAATAACATACCGGCACAGCGCGATGACCAGCGATTCCGCGCCCTTGCCCAGACCCTCCAGCGCACCGGAAGCGGTGGTGGAGACCGCCGAGATTACAAAGCCGATGCTGATAATGCGCAGCGCGGTCTGCCCGGCGGCGATGGTTTCGGGGTTCTGGGTGAACAACCCCATCAGCTGCCCGGAAGCAACCCGACAGATCACCGTGCCCGCCGCCATGATGGCTGCGCTCATGAGCAGGGTCAGCTGGAACAGCTTTTTCACCCGGGCGTGCTCCCGCGCACCGTAGTTATAGCCGATAAGGGGGCGCATTCCCTGCACAAAGCCGTTGGCGGGCAGGTACAAAAAGGTCTGCAATTTATAATAGATGCCCAGCACCACCACATAGCTCTGAGAGAAAGCCGCCAGCAACCCGTTGAGGAAGGTGACCAGCAGCGAGGGCAGCGCCAGATTCAGGATCGCCGGAATGCCAATGGCGTACAGTCTGCCGTCCAACGCTGCATCCGGGCGCAGGCAGCTGCGGCGCAGCCGCACCGGCAGCTCGGTGCGCAGGTAGACCACAAGGTAGACCGCCACGCTGAGCACCTGACCGATGCCGGTTGCCAGCGCCGCGCCTGCAATGCCCATGGCAGGCACCGGCCCCAGCCCGAAGATGAGCACCGGGTCCAGTAAAATATTGCACACGCAGCCGGTGATCAGGGCGACCATGGACACCTTCATGCGGCCCACCGCCTGAAAGATCTTTTCAAAGGCCAGCGAGACCATGTTCACGACCAAAAACAGGAACACGATGGTGGAATAGGTGATACCGGCAGCGATCAGCCCCTCGTCCTGCGTAAAGCGGCGCAGAAAGCCGGGCATGATGGCAATGCTGACCACCATCATCACCACGCCGTGCACAAGGCTGAGCACAAAGCCGTGGGTGGCGGCCGTCTCGGCCTTTTCGCGGTCGCCCGCGCCCAGATACAGCGCGATCATGGCGTTGATGCCGATGCCAAAGCCGATGGCAATGGCGTTGGAAAAGTTCTGGATGGGGAACACCAGACTTAAAGCGGTCATGGCGTCCTCGCTGATGCGCGCCACAAACAGGCTGTCCACGATGTTGTAGAGGCTGTTCACCAGCATGGAGACCACGTTGGGCAGCGCCATCGAGAGCAGCAGCGGCAGCACCGGCTTCTCCTTCATAAAAGTTTCGTTCATTGAAAAATTTCACCTGCTATCTGTAAAAGTTCAAAGCGTGGAAGGCGCAGCACCGGCTTGCAGCCGGTTTCCGGCGCACAAAAAAGCCACACAATGACCCTTGTGAGGTCATTGTGTGGCGAAAAGTAGCAATGTTGCTGTAAAAATCCACACGGTTTTTATGATCGCGGCAGCTGTCCGCGATATGCAGCCTGCGCATTTGCGGGCTGCAACTCCAGCAGAATACCACATCCTCAGCGGCGTGTCAAGGGGTTTTGGTGCAAAAGTATGACTTTTGTAATCACTTGACCATTTTTACAGCAGGCGCTACAATAAGGCAAACCGGCTCTGAGGGAGGGCATTGTATATGAAATGGATGATCGCATCAGACCTGCACGGCTCCTATTATTATGCGCAGCAGCTGCAGCAGGCCTTTGAACGGGAGCAGGCCGACCGCCTGCTGTTCTTGGGAGACCTGCTCTACCACGGCCCCCGCAACGACCTGCCCCGGGATTACGCCCCCAAAAAGGTGATTCCGCTGCTGAACAGCCTTGCGCCCAAGCTGCTGTGTGTGCGCGGCAACTGCGATGCCGAGGTGGACCAGATGGTACTCACCTTCCCGGTGTTGGCGGATTACGCCGTGCTGCCGGTGGGGCAGCGGCTGGTCTACGTCACCCACGGCCATGTGTTCAACCTGAACCATCTGCCGCCCCTTGCCCCGGGGGACATTCTGCTCCACGGTCACACCCATGTGCCCGCATGGACAGACTTCGGGCAGGGGAACCTTTACTTAAACCCCGGCTCCGTGAGCCTGCCCAAGGAAAACACCGCCCACAGCTACATGACCTTGGAGGGAAGCACCGCCTGTTGGAAGACCATGGAGGGCGCGTGCTACCACCAGCTGCAGTTGTGATAATGTTGTGATATTATACCTTTTCCTGGAAAAAGCCCTTGACGAACTGCCCGAAATGCTGTAAACTAAGTACAACCTTTAAAAATAGAGGGAGCTGTAAGCTTTGTACTGAACGCAGGCGGTGCAAAGTGTAGCAGTAAACCCCATAAGGCATCATAAAAAGACACCGGAGGCTTTGCATCAGCTTCCGGTGTTTTTTTATGCGCCGCCGGGCTATCTTTTGCTGCGCGGTCATGCTACAATAGAAAGAAAACGCGAATTGCAGGAGGAATTATGGATTTTTACGGAACCATCGGCCCCGCCTGTGCCGATGCAGCGCTTTTGCAGCAGATGGTGGAGGCCGGCATGACCGGCATCCGCATGAATCTTTCTCACGGGCCGCTGGCAGCGCACGCGGACTGGCTGGCGCTGCTGCGCAAGGCCGGGGTCAAAAAGCTGCTCATCGATTTGCAGGGGCCGGAGCTGCGCATCGGACGTCTGCCGCAGCCGCTGTCCCTGACCGCCGGGCAGACCGTGCGTCTGGGCGCGCAGGGCATCCCCTGCCCTGCCGCGCTGGTGCACAGCGTGCAGCCCGGGCAGGAGCTGCTGCTGGATGACGGCAAGCTGCTGGCGCGGGTGGACGCCGCAGAGCCGGAAGCGCTCGTGTGCACCGTAGTGCGGGGCGGGGTGCTGCAAAGCCGCAAAAGTCTGGCCGTACCGGGTGCAGATATCCAGATGCCCACCCTGACCGCCGAGGACAAGGAAAACCTTGCCATCGCCGCCGGTTGCGGCGTTACCGGGGTCATGCTGCCCTTTGTGCGCGGCGCGGCGGATATCCGCAGCCTGCGGCAGGCGCTGGCAGAAGCCGGTGCACCGCAGCTGAAAATTCTTGCCAAAATTGAAAACCTTGCGGGCGTGCAGGCGCTGCCGGAGTTTTTGCCGCTGGTGGACGAGGTGGTCATTGCCCGGGGCGACCTTGGCAACGCCATGCCGCTGTGGGAGCTGCCCCGCTGCCAGAAGCAGCTTTCTGCTGCCTGCCGGGCTGCCGGTGTGCCTTTTATGGTGGTGACCCAGATGCTGGACAGTATGCACACCCGGGCTGTGCCCACCCGCGCCGAGGTGAGCGACATCTACAACGCCGTACTGGACGGCGCATCCAGCCTGATGCTCACCGGCGAGACCGCCGCCGGGCAGTACCCGGTGCAGGCCATGGAGTATCTGGTGCGCACCGCCCGCACGGCGATGTGACAGGGGCTGATTCAGAATGCCCTCCGCTGCGCTCTGGGCATCATCAGAGGAAGAACTATTTTTATTTGGGATTCCGAAAAGTCTGCGGACTTTTCGGAATCCCTTTTTCACGGAAAGGGGTCGTGACCGAGAGATATTTTTCCGCAAAAGGATAGCATCTTTTGTCTGCTTCCTGTATAATACAGGTAAAATCAACTGAAGTCAGAAAGGTTTATCGTTTATGGGTATCGTAGTCATCGGAGCTGTTTTTGTGGATATCAAGGGCTATCCCCTTTCCACCTATATCCCCGGCGGGCGCAACGCCGGACGCATCGAGCAGGTACACGGCGGTGTGAGCCGCAATGTGGTGGAGGATATCGCCAACGTAGAGCTGCGCCCCACCTTTGTGGGTCTGGTGGACGACACCGGCATGGGGCAGGACGTCATCGACAAGCTGGCAAAGCACAAGGTGAACACCCGCTTTATCCAGAAAAAGCCGGACGGTATGGGCACATGGCTGGCCATCTTTGACAACGACGGCGATGTGCACGCCGCCATCTCCAAGCGGCCGGACACCACCCCGCTGACCGGTCTGCTGCAGGAGCAGGGCGATGCCATTTTTGCAGACTGCGACTCCATTGCATTGGAGCTGGACCTCGAAAAAGAAACGGTGAAGCAGACCCTGCGCTACGCTAAAAAGTACGGCAAAAAGGTATTTGCCGTAGTCTCCAACATGAGCATCGCCATGGAGCGGCGGGATTTTTTGCAGCAGATCGATTGTTTCGTCTGCAACCAGCAGGAGGCCGGGCTGCTGTTCTCGGACGACTACGACCACCTCTCCCCGGACGAGATGTGCCGGGTGCTCACGGGCAACGTGCGCAGCGCCAACATTCCCAGCATGGTGGTGACCATGGGCGGGCAGGGCGCGGTATACGCCTGTGCGGACGGTGACTGCGGCATCGTACCCGCCAAAAAGGTGGACGTTATGGATACCACCGGCGCGGGGGACGCCTTCTTTGCGGGCACGGTCATCGGCCTGACCTACGGCAAAACGCTGGCAGAATCCTGCGAGATCGGCAGCCGTCTTGCCGCTTCGGTCATCTGCATCACCGAGAACGTCTGTCCCCGCTTCCGCCCGCAGGAGTTCGGGCTGGATGTACCGGTGGTGGACTGACGATTTAAAGCGAAAAAACATTTATAGTTTACCAACCGGGAAAATCTGCGGATTTTCCCGGTTGGCCTTTTCACGGTTGAATTTTTGCGCAAAACCGCATTTTCCCCCTTGACAGGAGCGGAAGTTTCTGGTATCAATAAAAATGATAAAGGGGAGTAAAGGGTAGTCTGCCGGTCAAGGCTTTTTCCGGCAGGCCGCTGCATGGCAGCGTCATCACGGCAGCAATGCCCGATGTCATGTGTTCGCTTGAGACTTTTGTCACAGATCTTACGCTGTGGCAAGGGTCTCTTTTTTCTTGCCGCAGCATCAGAACAAAAGGAGGCAGGAAAACATTATGAATTTCTGGAACACATTCGCCGCGCTCTTTTCAAACTTCGGGGCGCTGACATGGCAGATGGTGGTCATGTGGGGCATCGGTGCCCTGCTCATCTACCTTGCCATCGTCAAAAAGATGGAGCCCAGTCTGCTGCTGCCCATGGGGTTCGGTGCCATTCTGGTCAACCTTCCCGCATCCGGTGCCATCACGCAGGGAGACACCGTTGGCCCCATCTCTGCCCTGTTTGAAGCAGGGATGTCCAACGAGCTGTTCCCGCTGCTGCTGTTCATCGGCATCGGTGCCATGATCGATTTTGGCCCGCTGCTGGAAAAGCCGTGGCTCATGCTGTTTGGCGCAGCGGCACAGTTCGGCATCTTTTTCACCCTGTTTCTGGCCGGGTTCTTTTTTGATCTGAAGGACGCCGCGTCCATTGCGGTCATTGGCGCAGCCGACGGCCCCACCGCCATTTTTGTGGCAAACACCCTGAAATCCCAGTATCTGGGCGCCATTATGGTGGCAGCTTACAGCTACATGGCACTGGTGCCCATCGTGCAGCCGCCGGTCATCCGTCTGCTGACCACCCAGAAGGAGCGCCGCATCCGTATGCCCTACGAAAAAGGCAACGTCACCCAGCTGACCAAGATCCTCTTCCCCATTGTGGTCACGGTGGTCGCCGGTCTGGTGGCCCCGGCCAGCGTAGCGCTGGTGGGCTTTTTGATGTTTGGCAACCTGCTGCGGGAGTGTGGCGTGCTGAACTCCCTGAGCGAGACCGCCCAGAACGTACTGGCAAACCTGATTACTCTGCTGCTGGGTCTGACCGTAGCCGGGCAGATGACCGCCGACAAGTTCGTCCGGCCGGACACCCTGCTCATCAT
>ERZ869991.494-NODE-494-length-13802-cov-16.693479_pt1 | contig 13802 bp, 11 predicted proteins | sample MGYA00520862_ERZ869991 | MGnify/ENA primary metagenome ERZ869991 (study PRJEB32232, sample SAMN07284978) | human gut metagenome | biome: human-associated habitat; material: feces | host: Homo sapiens | place: Tanzania | collected 2014-08-11 ...
CCTTATTCTCCATAATTTTACTTTATTTATTACGTTATTAATGTTGATATCATTTTGATATCGCAAATATACGATATTAAAATGATATCACAAGGACAGAAGATAAAGATTTCAAATACTTTAACAGAAAAAGGTCGTTGGGACGATACCCAACGACCTTTTCTCAGATTTTCACCTATTTATATATAGAAAACAGTTTCTATCTTCATATAGAGATGGATTCTATCTTCTATAGAAATATTATTCTATCACTTCCATTTCTTCCTCTTCTATTTCCTCCTTGATCTCCTTCTCCTTCTTTCCGAACTCCGGATCTATTTTCAGGAAGGCAGTAACCAGGAAAGTGATGGCGCAGCAGGCCATTACGATGATGAAGAACATGCGGTAACCAACCATATCTTTCAGATAGCCCGATACCATGCCTGGCAGCATCAAACCCAGATAGGAGATGCCCGTGCAGATGGAATAATGCGAGGTCTTGAACTTGCCCTGACTGTAGAACAGCATGTAGAGCGTAAGAACCGTGAAGCCCAGGCCATAGCCAAACTGCTCTACGAAAAGACAGCTCGATACCACGATAATATCGCTGTTCAGCGAATAACTCAGATAGATGTAAACCACATCCGGCAGGGTGATGGCGCAAACCATCGGCCAGAGCCATTTCTTCATACCGTCACGGCTCACCAGAATACCGCCGATGATACCACCCAGCAGCAAGCCTATCAGTCCCACCGTGCCATTGGCAAAACCATATTCCTGCGGCGACAAGCCCAGTCCGCCCTGCGAATTCGGACGAAGGATAAAGGTCTTGGTCATCGTATTCAGGAGTGCTTCCGGAAAGCGATAGAGCAGCAGGAAGAGCATCACGCAGATGGTTTCCCCCACCCTGAACTTCACGAAGAAGGTACGGAACATGTTCTTCAGTTCGTGCGCCACTTCGCCCACCGTTCTATCCGTCTGCACATCCTCCTTAGGGCGCGGCATAAACCGGCTATGATAGAGCCACAGTCCGATGAAGATGCCCGCCAATCCATAGAAGACAAGTGCCCATGAGAAGCGTATCTGGTTGCGGAACATCACCTGGAGCACACCCGCCAGCATCACCAGGAAACCATTCACAAAGATGATGGCTAGGCGATAGAACGTGTTTCGCAGTCCCACAAACTTGGTCTGCGTATGCTCATCCAATTCTATCATATAAAAACCATCCGCCGAAATATCGTGGGTGGCACTGCAGAAGGCAATGAGGAAGAAGAAGCACATCGTTGCCTGGAACCAGAAGGCAGTAGGCAGCGAGAAGGCGATGCCGGCAAGGGCGGCTCCGATGAGCGCCTGCATGGTGAGCACCCACCAGCGCTTGGTCTTCAGCAGGTCGATGAACGGGCTCCACAGGGGCTTGATTACCCAAGGCAGGGCAAGCCATCCTGTATAGAGACCCACCTCGGCATCGGTGAGACCCAACTGCATATACATCACCACAGAGAGGGCGGTCACAATGACGTTGGGCAGTCCTTCTGCAAAATAGAGGGTCGGAATCCAAGCCCATGGATTCCGACTATTTTTCTTTGTTACCATTTCATTTTTAATATTAGGTTCAGAACATCAGGTGTCAGAAGAAGCGTAGCCTCTTTTAACACCCAACATTCAACATTCAAATTATTGATAGAGTTTCTTGTTATTGATAGAGTTTCTTGATTTCTGCTCCTTGATAGTAGTGCAGCAGGATGGCATCATAGAGATAGCCCTCCTCGCCCATCACGGCAGCACCAATCTGGCAGAGTCCTACTCCGTGTCCCCATCCGGCTCCAATCAGTTCGAAGCGCTGCGGAACACCGTTTTCATCTGCATCATATTTATCTACCACGAAGGCAGAGCTCAGAAGATGAGAATCGCTCAGGGCACGGCGGATTTCCAGTTCCTTACCGATGGTGAAGGTCTTCTCGGTTCCGATAATCTGCAGCTTGCTGATGCGGCCGCTCGTTCCTCTTTCCACCGCCTTCATGTCGAGGATGGCACCGAAGTCCATCTTCAGCTTGTCGGCGATGAGCTGCTGCAGCTTCTCCTGGGTCAGGGTCACCTTCCAGCGATAGAAATCTACGGTCTCCTGGTCGTAATCGTTCAGCACCTCCGAGAGGATTTTCTTATCCTGCGTGTTGCAGAAAGCAGGCGGATTGAAGCGGATCCACTTCTCTGCCTCATCCTCATTGGTAAGATTAGGAAGAGGGGCCTTCGTTCCTAAATTATTTTCTGTTCCCGATATTCCCAAGGCGATGTCTCTCACTGCCGTGAGATAGTTCTTCGGCGTATTCTCCCAGCAGTATTGGAATTCCTCAGTTACTCCGCCGCAGCATTTCGAGAATCTTGCATCGCAAATCTCGCCGCCATCCAGCAACACCTGGCCACGGGTCAGTCTGATAGCCTCGGCAACATGTGGCGAGGTTTCCTTCGTGATGCCCTGGTAGCGCTGGCAGTGGTCATCGGCACACACATCAAAGAGGGTGTGATCCTCACGGTCGTACCAGCGAATCAGCGTATCCTCCTTCTTGGTGAACGAGAAGAAATTGTTGCCGCTCTCAGCAACCTCTCTGCGCTTCTGCATCTGCGCCAGCAGCCACGAACGCGAAATCACGGCATGTGCCTTCAGCAGTTCGAGGCTCGATGTAGCACTCATCTCGCTGCTGATTACACTCTCCAGATAACGCTCCACCGGCAGTTCGTTGATGGCATAGATCTTATCCGATTCCACCACGAAGCGGAGGGCACCCAGGAAGGTCTGCGTCTCCTTGCGCTCCCAGTGGAAGTTCACGCCGATGGTCACGTCGCTGATAGAGAACGAGGCGTCGTCGCTCTGCGGATGGAAGGTCAGCTTACTGTAAAGATTGCCGTTCCACATGATGCCTCCCTCGAAGAACTCCACCTCCTGCTCGCCAATCACGATTTCGCCCTTGGCCAGATAAGGCTTGTTCAGCGAGAAATGCACCTTCTGGGCACTCACGATGCCCACGGTAACCTCCGGTTCCTCCTCATTATTATATAGGGCAGATGTAGCCAGAATGGAATCTTCTGCCTCCTTTGCCGCCTTCAGCTTGCTCACGATGCCGTTCATCTTCTCCTGGCTCACACCGCATTCCTGCAGCAGTGCCTCGGCACGCTCATCGGTCAGTTTTCTGAAATCCTCCTCCCTTGGGGTGATGATGAGTCCCGACATATCCAGGGCACCCGGCGAAACCATCAGTTGGGCATCGCCATCGGCAAAGTAAGCCTCCGGACGGTGCTTCTCTCTCGGAATCACCACCGAAATGAATTCATCGCCCTTTCTCCAAGCCACGATGTTCATCATCGGCTCCGTCTCTCCGCCACGCAGCGGCATGGCTCTGTAGAGGCGGTGGAAGAGCATCTCGTCGCTCTCCTCACTCTTCGAGATGATGACGAAGGCAGGAACCACGAAGTCGTGAACCACGGCTATCTTCTCTTCATCGTTCAGAGTGATGACGTCGGTAAGATTGCGCGAAAGGCGCTGCCAGTTGGCCTGCAACGGCAGGATGCCGCTCGTACCTGCCTGGAAATGAAGATGATCCGGAGCAGAGGCACCGCACTTCGAACCGTTATAGAACACCATCAGTTCGCTGTGAAGCGAGAGGAAGCGATGCATCTCGCCATAGTTCTGATAGATGGCCTGATACTGATGCTTGCGGGCCGGAATGGTGAAATGCACCGGAAGGATTGGGAACGGATTCACCAGCAGATGGAAGTTTTCATCTATCTGCTGCGACATCTGCTCCTTTGGTCGGTTGCGGTCGCAGAGGAAGCAAGGGCGCTCGCCCAGGGTCTTCCTGTCTATCTTGGCTCCCGTGCTCACGATGCGGGCAGGGTTCCACTGCAGCTTGATTAACTCCGAGAGCTGACGGGTTTCCACATGCTTCAGGTCGCGGAAGCGATGGCGGGCATCAGCCCATTTCTCCAACTGTCGGTTGAAGAATCTGGAGATGCTGCTGTCTTCCATGATATCCGCCTTGCCCTGCATCATCTGCTTGCGGGCCATCAGCTCCATGGTGCGCAGACGGTCTTTATAGAGATTGTTGGCATTCACCCTGTCGATGCTCAGGGCGGCATCCGAATTGCCTCCCCAGCGACGGCAGAGATAAAGCTCGTCGTAGATTCTGCCGATGCGATAGCGGCGAGAGAAAGCCAGTCCCAGGGCGTAGTCCTCACCATAGCTGGTGTTAGGGAACTGCATCTGTCTTACCAACGGGGTAAAGAAGGCACGTGGCGCTCCCAAACCGTTGATACGCAAGGCGTTGTTGCAACCGTTATCCTCGGTCCATTCCTTGTGGTCGATGAGTCCCGGAGGCAGGGTATTCAAGTCGAAATCGCACATGCGGTAGGCGCCAATCATCATCGCCGCCTTCTGCTCGTAGAAGGCATCCACTATCTTCTGAAGGGTTTCAGGAGATGAATACAGGTCGTCGCTATCCAACTGCACGGCGAATTTTCCGCAATAGTCGCTGTTGATGGCTACATTCCAGCAGCCGCCGATACCCAGGTCCTTTCTATCAGGAACTATCTGAATTAAACGTGGGGCATGGCTCTGAGCATCAGCATCCACCTTCATACCCTCAGAGATTTCCTCTGCAATCTGATCTAGAATCTCTCCGGTTTTATCTGTAGAATGATTGTTTACCACAATCACGTTAAACTTGAAATCCGTTTTCTGCGCCAGGGCACTCTTCACGGCATCGGCGATGGTCTTCTCTCGGTTAAACACCGGAATCACCACCGAAGCCTCGTATTCAAACTCCTGTTCGTCGAAATCAGGCAGACGGTAGTAGCTGGTATCCACCAGGGCACCCACCTTGTTAAGATGCTGGGTACAAGCCTTTTCCATCTCTATCTGCACCTCACGGTTTCTAGGGTTCACATAGTCAAACTGCTTTTCGCCGCTCTTTCTGTTATCCAGTTCGTTCTCGGTATAGAGGAACTCATTCAGATGGAAGATTTCTCCCACACGGCTCAGATAGAGACGCAGGTCGTAGAGACCGGCAAACTGATATTCCTGTCTATCCTGCTGGGCGATATAGTTGCGCAGCGCCTGCGCCTTGACGAGCCAGAGGCTTCCGAAATCGAAGTCATCACGCAAACTACCCTGCTGATAATCAATCACAGGATGCTTTTCCAGTAGGTTGTCCTTCACCAGCGAATAGTGGTCGGAGTAAACCATCACCGCTGCGGTATCATCCGCCGTACGCAGGAAACGCTCCAAGGCATAGAGGCCCCATCTGATAGGGGTGGTCTTGGTGCAGATCATCACGAAGTCGGCATCGGCATTTTCGGCGATGCTCTCCACGGTGTTGCTACTCTCCAGTCGGTCGATAACCACGAAGGTACAGCCGTCTGGCACCTGATGGTGGGCAGCGAAATCGGCGCTCACCATCAGGTTGATATGCTGAACAGTCTTGTTGTCATGAAGTTCTCCGAGTGCTTCTTGGGCCACCTCCAGGTCTTCACATGGCAAGAAAAGGTCTATTTTTTCTCTCATTTCTTTGTTTCTAATTTTCTGTTTTTCGCCCCTTTTGGAGGCTCGAAACCATGATTTTTATCTTTATTTCAACTTATTATCTTAAAATATGTGGCAAAGATAACACTTTTTCGGCAAAAAACACTATCTTTGCAGTATGAATAATGAAAAAAAATATCTTTTGGGCCTTACACTTGCCGAATTGAAGCAGGTGGCTAAGGATCTCGGCATGCCTGCCTTCACCGGCGGACAGATAGCGAAGTGGCTCTATGAGCAGCATGTGAAGAGCATTGATGAGATGACCAACATCTCGAAGGCCAACCGTGCCAAACTCGCTACCGAATACGAAATAGGATGCGCAGAATATTCTGACGCACAACATTCTGTGGATGGTACCATCAAGTATCTCTTCCCTACCCGAAGCGGAAAGTTCGTGGAAACGGTGTATATTCCAGATAAGGATCGCGCCACGCTCTGCGTCTCTTCGCAGGTAGGCTGCAAGATGAACTGCCTCTTCTGCCAGACCGGAAAGCAGGGATTCGAGGGGAGTTTGCCTGCCGGTGACATCCTGAACCAGATTTACTCGCTGCCTGAGGTGGATAAGCTCACCAACATCGTGTTCATGGGACAGGGCGAGCCGATGGATAATCTCGACAATGTGCTTCGTGCCACCGAGATTCTCACCGCCGATTACGGTTGGGCGTGGAGTCCGAAGCGCATCACGGTAAGTTCTGTGGGCGTGAAGAACAAGCTGAAGCGATTCCTGGAAGAGAGCGAGTGCCATGTGGCGATTTCGATGCACGACCCTATTCCATCGGAGCGTGCCGAACTGATGCCTGCCGAAAGGGGCATGAGTATCGAGCAGGTGGTGGAGTTGCTGAAGAACTACGATTTCTCTCATCAGCGCCGCCTGAGTTTCGAGTACATCGTGTTCAAGGGCGTGAACGACAGCATGCAGCATGCCAAGGCCATCATCAAGTTGGTGAAGGGTCTGGATTGCCGTTTCAATCTCATCCGTTTCCATCAGATTCCCGACATCCCGTTGCAGGGTGTGAACGACGAGAAGATGGAGCAGTTCCGTGATTACCTCACCCAGCATGGTGTTTTCACCACCATCCGTGCCAGCCGCGGTCAGGACATCTACGCCGCCTGCGGCCTGCTCAGCACCTCGAAGAAGATTGGAGAAATCCGACAGCACGAGGATGAGGAGCAGAAGCATGGCAAGGGATAAGAAAGGAGGGGGAATATGGTACAAATGGATACAAAAAATGAAAGAAAAGAAAAGGAAAGAACAAAAAGGTCTGAGACGGGTAAATACTTCTATGACTTAAGCAAAGCGTCTTTCTCTATCACTTTTCTCGGTAGCTTGGCATCGATGTTTAAAGATGGAGCCCCAACTGTATCAATGCTTATTGGAGCAACCATTGGCATAATACTGTCTGTGGTATTTTTCATCGTTGGATATAAAATCTTAAAAAAATAAGAATTATGGATCTATTTACATTTACAATGACGATAAGTCTCATCATAGCTCTCAGCTTTCTGGCTTGGCTTTATACAAAACCAGGAAAGAAATGGTTAGAGAATCTTTAAAGACTCTTCTTGCTGGCTGCCTCCTGTTACTCTTCCTGGCAAGCTGCAGCACAGGAGGGCGAAAGGGGAAACTGCCCAAAAGCACGGGAATGCCTTACGAGGTGGTGCTTGAGGGAGATACCGACAGCATCGTAACCAAGATGCTGACGGAGGATGTGACAGGACTGCCCCAACCCGAACCACTCTGCCGACTGATTCAGGTGAAAAAGGGCAAGACCCGGGGAAACTATCTGCTCGTCAGAACCCGAATCGTCGTGAATATCGGAGAACGGGATTTCGGAGAACAGAATATCGGAGAGCGAGATTTCTCCGTCACACTTCGCCACGACGAGAATGCTTCGCCACAGAATATCATTCGCATAACCGCCCAATCGGCACAGCAGTTGCGGGAAAGGCTCAATGGCGAAAGACTCCGCCAAATCGTGGATGAAGTGGAACTGAAACATCTGGCAGATATCATCTCTGGCAACCCCAGCAAACAAAACAAGGAGATGCAGGACGAAATCAAGAAGATGTTCGGAATCGATATGAAGATTCCAGCAGCGATGAACGCCAGCAAAAAGGCGAAAGACTTTATCTGGATCTCGAACAACGCCAGTTCGGGCATGCAGAACCTGCTCGTGTTTAGAGTGAAGAGTGAAGAACGAAGAGCAGGAAAAGTGAAGAGTGAAGAACGAAGAATGAAGAATTCAAATGCTTTTCATGCAGATGATAAGGCTTTGATTGATAGCATTCTTCGAACCAACATGCCGGGCGAAACCGACAATATGTATATGGTGATTCCTCATCTTTCAGAAAGAGGACTCTGGGAGATGAAAGGGGATGCCATGGGAGGACCCTATGTAATGCATTGCATTCATAAGCAGCAAAGCCAAGCAGCAGATAGCAAAGCCAAGCAGCTAAGCAGCAGACAGCAAGGCTATAACCTCTACATCATCGCCTTCGTCTATGCACCCGAAATGAAAAAGAAAATATTAATCAAGCAGCTCGAAGCTGCGATTTCTACTATAAAATAAAATTTCATGGACAACAAAAGAATCAAAGTGGCTATCACCCACGGCGATACCAACGGTATCGGATATGAACTCATTTTTAAGGCATTCAACGAACCGGAGATGCTGGAGTATTGCACCCCTATCATCTACGGCTCGCCAAAAGTGGCAGCCTACTATCGCAAGGCGATGAACCTGCCAGCCCAGTTCTCCATCATCCAGAAAGCTGAAGATGCTGAGGATGGAAGAATCAACCTCCTCGCTGCCGTAGAAGAGGAAGTGAAGGTGGATATGGGCATGCCAACCCCGGAATCAGGAGCAGCAGCAGTCAAGGCACTCGACCGTGCCATGACCGACTATCGCGACGGTCTCTACGATGTGCTCGTCACCGCACCGGTTAGCAGTCAGAACATCAAGATTGAAGGCTATACCTTCGTGGATCACAAAGATTACATCGAAACCTGTCTGGGCGACGGCAACTATGCCCTGAGCCTGCTCGTAGGCGACGACCTGCGCATTGCCTCCGTCACCGGCAAGACACCACTCACCCAGGTGGCCAAGTCAATCACCCAGGAAAGCATCGTGGAGAAAACCACCCTGCTCTGGCACACCCTGAAGCGTGACTTCCTCCTCACCAACCCACGCATCGCCGTGCTCGCCCTCAACCCAAGCATCAACGAGGAACAGAGCTGCGGCACCGAGGAGCGCAACATCATCATCCCAGCCATCGATGCACTCGCCGAAAAGGGCATCCAGGCATTCGGTCCTTACCCAGCCGACGATTTCTTCGGCAACGGATACTACAACGAGTTCGATGGCGTCATGGCGATGTACCACGACCAGGCAGCCGTGCCATTCCACTCCCTCTTCAACGAGGATGGCGTGCTCTATACCGCCGGTCTCCCTATCATCCATACAGCAGCCAACACCACCCCATGCTACTATATGGCAGGCTACAACGAGGCAGATGCCATCTCGTTCCGCAACGCCATCTTCCTGGCACTCGATGCCTTCCGCCATCGTGAAACCAGCGAAGAGGCTTACCAGAACCCGCTGCCAAAGCTCTACCACGAGAAGCGTGACGAGAGCGAGAAGGTTCGCTTCTCCATCCCAAAGAAGCACGTTCCTTCCCCATTCCCTCCAAAGGGCGGAAACAAGCAGAACGGCACAAAGGGAAACAACGAGCAGAATGCCCCTAAGGGAAACAACGGCAACAACAATGGTGGCAACAATGGTAATGCCAACAACAACGCCCCTCAGCCTGCCCAGCAGACTGATAAAAAGTTGACACAGCAGCCTAATCCTGCCGAAAAACAGGCGCAGCCGGCTCCTCAGAAGCCAGCAGAACAGCCTGCTCCACAACCAGCAGAATAGGCCCGAAATACGTAGAGAATAGGCGAAAATGCAGGTTTTCGCCTATTTTCTACCCTATTACACCCACTTTTTGGGCAAAAAAGGCAGTTAATTCAAAAAAAATGTGTAATTTTGGCAGCTAAATGGATAATTCTGAACTACAGAAAATAAAACAACGCTACAATATCGTCGGAAATAGCGACGGATTGAACCGTGCTCTCGATGTCGCCCTGCAGGTGGCACCGACCGACCTTTCCGTGCTTATCATCGGAGAGAGCGGTGTGGGTAAGGAAATCATCCCACGAGTCATTCACGATAACTCGCCCAGAAGACGCGAAAGATATTTCGCCATCAACTGCGGCAGTATCCCGGAGGGTACCATCGACAGCGAACTCTTCGGTCATGAAAAAGGATCCTTCACCGGAGCCATCGGCGAAAGCGAAGGATATTTCGGCATCGCCAACAAGGGTACCATCTTCCTCGACGAGGTGGGTGAACTGCCGATACAGACGCAAGCCCGACTGCTGCGTGTGCTCGAAACGGGTGAATACATCCGTGTGGGCGGCACAGAAATCAGAAAAACTGATGTGAGAATCGTGGCAGCCACCAACGTAAACATGCGCAAGGCTGTGAGTGAGGGCAGATTCCGCGAAGATCTCTACTATCGCTTGAATACCATCCCTATCCAGATGCCTCCGCTGCGTGAGCGTGGCAACGACATCCTCCTGCTCTTCCGCCTCTTCGCGATGCAGATGGCAGAGAAATATCGTCTGCCTAAGATTTCACTCACCGAGGATGCCAAGGCACTCATGCTGAAGTATAAGTGGCCAGGCAACGTGCGACAGCTCAAGAACATCACCGAACAGATGTCGGTGTTGAGCCGGGAAAGGGAAATCAATCTCGAAACCCTCTCGCAGTTCATCCCGAGAGATGAGGAATCCACCCAGCTCGCCACCATTCCGCAAGCCGGAAACGAGCAGCATAGCTACGAAAGCGAGCGGGAGATGCTCTACAAGATTCTCTACGAACTCAGGGGCAACGTAAGCGACCTGCGAAGAGAGATGAAATCGCTGCGCGACCAGCTCGATGAAGCTCGGGGACTCAGCGGAGCCAATGGTTTCAGCCATCCGCAAAACATCTCGGGCATGCCTCCAGCCACGGTTTCAGGCGTACCATCGGTTTCAGGAATGCCAGCAGGTCCATCGGTATCGGGAATGCCATCATCGGTATCAGGCATCACATCCCCATCCGTTTCGGGAATGCCATCGGTAGGAATGCCATCATCCCACTACCCTTCCGATTTCGGCAATCTGCAGGAAGGCAGAATCTATGCCGAACCAAGACGGGATGCCGAGGAGATTGAGGCAGAGGAAATCAAGGACATGGAGAACGAGAGCGAGAACGAATCGCTCAACCTCAATGAACTGAGCCGACAGATGATAGAGCGCGCCCTGGAACGCAACAACGGCAACCGCAAGAAGGCGGCCGAAGAACTGGGCATCTCCGACAGAACGCTCTACAGAAGAATTAAAAAATACAATTTATGAAGCATCTACGCGCGTACATATATATAATAGGCATCTTCCTGGTGATGGGTGTCACAGCAGCCTGCTCCGTGAGCTACAAGTTCAACGGTGCCAGCATCAACTACACCACGACCAAGACCATCCAGTTGGCCGACTTCCCTATCCGCAGCTCCTATGTATGGGGTCCGATGGGTCCGATGTTCAACAACGAACTGAAGGATAAGTTTGCCAGCAACACCCAGCTCCGCCAGGTGAGCCGCAATGGCGACCTGAAGATAGAGGGCGAGATTACCCAATACTCACAGCGCAACAAGTCGGTGAGTGCCGAGGGATATTCAGCCCAAACCGAGCTGAGCATCACGGTGAACGTACGCTTCACCAACACCAAGAACCACGACGAGGATTTCGAGCGCCAGTTCACCTCTGCCAAGACCTACGATACCACCCAGAGCCTCGCCTCTGTGCAGGAAGAGTTGGTAACGCAGATGGTAAAAGACCTGGTAGACCAGATCTTCAACGCCACCGTGGCAAACTGGTAATAGAGTTTATAGTTAATAGTTTAAAGTTAATAGTATCGTGGAACTAAACAGATTGATACAACATCCTGAGGAAATGAACCGGGAGACGCTCTATGATTTGCGCGCCCTCCTGGCCCTCTATCCGTACTATCAGACGGCTCGCCTTCTGATGTTGCAGAACCTGTACCTGCTCCACGACCCGAGCTTCGACGAGGAACTGCGGCGTGCCGCCATCTACATCTCCGACCGCAAGGTCATCTTCCAGATGGTAGAGGCAGCCCACTATCAGCTCAAGAGCCAGAACTCAAACCGCAGCGAAGCTATGGAAGGCAAGCCGAAGAGCGACCGCACCAGCAGTCTCATCGACCACTTCCTCCACTCCATCCCTACCGAAGCAGAGGAAAGGGAGAAGGAACCGGAAGAGAAGCGCAAGCCTACTCCAGCCGATGCCGCCGTTGACTACGTGGCCTATCTGATGGAAACAGAGACGGAAACCGAGCACGAGCAGCCATCAAGAACCATCGCCCTCATCGATGACTTCATAGAAGAAGGCGGATTCAAGCTCCACAAGGATAAGGAGGAAGATGATCAGGAAGATGCTCAAGAAGCTCCATCGGCTTCAGATAGCGGCATAGCTTCTGGTAATGCCAATGCTTCTGATAGTGCTGATGCTTCTGATGGTACCAATGCTTCTGATGGTGCTGATGTAAATGCCAATGCAGGGGCAAAGCCAGCCGATGCAGCGGATGCCGACAGCGGTGGTGTCTTTACGGAGACCCTCGCCCGAATCTACATCAAGCAAGGCAAGTACGAGCGAGCCTATCAGATTATCGACCGCCTGTACAAGCAGCATCCTCAGAAGAGTGCGTTCTATGTAGATCAGCTCCGCTTCCTGGAAAAACTGATGCTCAACGAGAAGAAGAAGAAATAGAACTTGCATTCAGCAATCTGAAAAAGAAAAGAAAATAAATAATAATAATAAAACTAGTTTTAAAAAAATGATTTACACATTATTTGTAGTATTGATCGTCCTGGTATCAATCTTGATGGTACTCATCGTACTGATCCAGGAGTCAAAGGGAGGTGGATTGGCATCTAACTTCTCATCAACCAACTCTATCATGGGTGTTCGCAAGACCACCGACGTAGTAGAGAAGATCACATGGACCCTTGCCGGTCTGATGGTAGTAATCAGCGTAGCTTGCGCTTACGTAGCTCCACAGGCTGTGGGCGAGAGCAGCGTTATGGAGGGTGCAACCCAGGAGCAGACTGCTCTTCCTGCTATGCCAGGTGCCAGCAAGGATGCAGCAGCCGGTGCTCAGAAGGCAGCTCCAGCAGCAGCCGGTGCAGAGAAAGCAGCACCTGCAGCAGCTGAGAAGGCAGCTCCTGTAGTGCCAAGCAGCCCTGCAAAATAAAAAAAATGTAAAAAAGTACGGAAATATTTGGTGGAACCAAATTTTTTCCGTACCTTTGCACTCGCTTAAAAAATGGTGGACGTAGTTCAGTTGGTTAGAGCGTCAGATTGTGGTTCTGAATGTCGTGGGTTCGAGTCCCACCTTCCACCCACATTTCTTTAAGCAAACATAAAAAATCAAATGGTGGACGTAGTTCAGTTGGTTAGAGCGTCAGATTGTGGTTCTGAATGTCGTGGGTTCGAGTCCCACCTTCCACCCTGAACACTTAAAAAGAGGAAAGCAGAATTGCTTTCCTCTTTTTTTGCGTTTATTTGCGCTTATTCCGCCAGGTATCACAAAGCAATTTGCGCAAGTAACCTCCGGTCCCCGAAGGGGGCCAACTTTCAATAACCGCTGGTGGAATGACCGAAGGTCATGGAACCTGCGGACAACCAAATGGAGGGAGCTATCGTCCCCAAAGGGGGCGAACAACATCCATTCTTGCTCCTGTTCGCCCCCTTCGGGGACGATTAGAGAGTGTATTCGCTATCCGCAGGTTCCATTCCCTTCGGTCATTCCACCAGCGGTTATTCACATTCGCCCCCTTCGGGGACGGCAGGATAGCACTTGCGAAACTTCAGTTAATGAAAATCAGGATGCGCTTAATTCTCTACCAGCACATCCTGATTCTAAAATATATGTCACTTCTTCCCCTTCGGTGCCTTGCTGATTTTATACATCAGATGCAGCATCGCATAGCTTGGCAGCGTATTGTTCCATTTCTCCGTCTTGCCCTGTCCGCCCACCTCATACACGGTGCTCGAGAGATTCTGGAGAATATCAAAGGCCTCGGCCTTCAGCGTCAGCTTGCCTTTGCAGAACGAACGGGATAGCGAGGCATTCCATACCAG
>ERZ869991.496-NODE-496-length-13789-cov-5.005178_pt1 | contig 13789 bp, 10 predicted proteins | sample MGYA00520862_ERZ869991 | MGnify/ENA primary metagenome ERZ869991 (study PRJEB32232, sample SAMN07284978) | human gut metagenome | biome: human-associated habitat; material: feces | host: Homo sapiens | place: Tanzania | collected 2014-08-11 ...
GTCCCAAACCAGGAACGCTACCAACTGCGCTACACCCCGTTGCAATAAGTTTGTTTCTTAATTGCGGGTGCAAAGGTACGGAGTTTTTTCTTAACCACCAAATTTTACGGCAATTATTTTCAAAAAACTTTTATTTTTATTGTTTTGCCTATATAATTTATGTGTGTAATGCCATATAATTCACAAGAAATATGTTCCTTCTTTCCCCCGTCTTACCATCCTTGGACAGAGTAATTTCCATATAACGGAATCTTATCAGTTAAACCTCTAACTCAGGATATTCTTCCTTCAGTTTCATCATCTTCTCGCGGGTACGCTGCATAAAGAGTTTATACTCCTCGCTGTCGGGATTGAAGGGCTTATGCCCAAGCGCCTCTTTTATCGGGCGCCACTTTTCAAGGAAATCAAACGTGGACTTGTCGAAGAACGTTTCGGAGAAGCGTTCCCAGATATAACCGACAGCCTGATCTGACGGATGGAGCATGTCTTCTTTATAGAAGCGATAGTCGCGCAGTTCGTCGTTCACTATCTCGTATGCCGGGAAATATGTGCAGTCTTCCCTTTCGCGACACAGTTTGTCGGCAGCGAGAAGGAGTGTTGCCTTCGACAGCTGACTGCCATGGTAGCCATATTTTGCATAACGGATAGGACTAACGGTTATGATTACATGTAAGTCTGTTGTTACAGTTTGTAATTTATCAACGGCTTCAGAGAGTGCTTCACAACACTGGTCGACAGTCAGTTCCTCTTCCTGAAACAGTCGCTGTGGACGCTTGCGACAGTTGTCCACTATTTCGCCGCTCTCCTTCAAGCGATAGACGTGGTTGGTGCCAAGGGTGAAAACAGCAACAGCCCCCCTCTTATCCCCCCAAGGGGGGAGGACAGGGACGAAATTTGCTGATGAGCTTTTGGCATTAGAACATGAGTTTTTTATTTCTTCAGTAAAGCGATGTATGGTATGGAGGATACTAACAGGATTATACATAACGCCGTATGGATTAACTACGGCACGAAACTTCTCTTCTTGAAAGCGTTTGCCGATATTGTCGGCAAAACAAGAACCGACAAACAGCATACGCTCCAACGGACGTATGCTGAATGCCGGTTTATCTATATTTACTTCTGTTCTGAATTTCATTATCGGCAAAATATAATATCTATTTATCCAAATTTCTATTTCTTATGAAAATCGCGACATATAAAGGGCATCTGCTGGAAGTTGCACAGAAACGCCAAGAGCGTTTGATGGAAACACCGGCAATGTTTGATGGAAATACCGTCAGCGTTTGATGGAAACGCTGACGACGTTGCATATAAACAGCAGAAGAGAAATAAGGAAGATATAACATTTCTAAATCAGCTTCTGCTAACCTGCAAACCGGTTTCGCTTAGCGTCATGTCTACAAAACGGGCATTGTCGTTCGGACGGTTTGCCTCGAGAATCTGTCGGATGCGGGCTGCAGCTTCGGGATCCTTTGCCACCATATACAAATAGCCACCACCGCCTGCACCGGGCAGTTTATAGCCAAGACAAAGGTCATCGACGAGGTCGGTCAGACGACGTACGCTGTCGGGATTTGTTCCGCTATCCATAGCCTGATTCTGTGCCCAGGTCTTACGAATGAGATGTCCCATACGCTGGAAGTCAGCCCTAAGGATAGCATCATACATATCCTCGACATGGCATTTCATATCGCGTAACATTGAGAGTTCGCCACTATGGTTCAAGAACATGCGTCGTACGATTTCGGCAAGTATGGTCTTTGCCGTACGCGTAATGCCAGTATAATATAATAGGTGGCAAGCCTTATATTCGTTTCTCGTAAAGAGGTCGTCGGGCAACCATCTAACGGTAGGGTTCTGACAGAATCCGCGCTCCGTCTGCAAGAGTTTTACTCCTTCGAGAACTCCGCCGAACTGGTCTTGCCATCCGCCGCCAGTGGTAAGCATCTGTTCGAGAGCCGACGTGCGGCATCCTATTTCGCTCTTGTCCCACGACAGTCCGCAGAAGTCATTTAGAGCTCCCAACACTGTAGCTGCCAGCACACTGCTCGTACCGAGTCCGCTACCAGCCGGTATTGCCGAAAGAAGGGTGAGTTCTATTCCGCAGCCGAAGGCTTGCAGCTGCTCCTTTAGCGAAGTATACTGTTCTACGGCATGTGCAGGCAAGAATCCGGCAAGGGCGAGAGCCGCCTTTGGTATTGAGAACGGACTGCCAACATGGTTGAAATCGGCAAGCTGCTCGTATGTTTCTATCACCTCGGATGCTCCAAGGTCGATGCTCCTCAATATGATATGCGGCTCGCGACACGGACGCACATAAGTCTGCAAAGGCGGCTGACCGTTAAGCTCTATGGCAAGATTTATCACCTTTCCGCCCTCCATCAGGCAATATGGCGGAGTGTCAGTCCATCCACCGGCAATATCAATGCGTACCGGACTGCGTGCCCATACTATCTGGTCGGAATAAACCGACATCCGTGGATGCTGCTTTGTGGCAGCCTGAGAAGAAATCAATCCTTGACGGAGCAAGGCAAACGACTTTTCTTCAGCTTTCGTTGCCTCAACATCATCTGAGCGCAAGCGCGCAAGCTCCGAACGGAACATATTATCGTGGATGCGAGTGAGCAATGGTGCATTCTCGTCGATAGGCTGCGGAGCAGGAACATCATAGAGAAAGAATTCCTTTGCTGCATCATGGAGGTCAACCTGATAGAACACGCTATGACGCCAGTTCTTGGCGATAGCCGACCAATTTCTTGCTCTGAAATCACTGCGCTGCTGAGTAAGACGCACGAGGTCGGCTTCTGCCGAGATGTCGTCGGCACTCAGCTTTCGACACTCATGCCATAACTCTCTTGCCCTGTTATACTCCTCGTCCGACAAGACCTGTTCACTGCAGAGCATCCATCTCAACAGCAGTCCGGCATCGTCGAGACTTCGACAAACAGGGAAGATACGAGCCGACTGCAAGTCCTCCTTACCGTCTATTTCATTTATGTCGATTCCACATGAAGATGCCCAGTCGCGGAACGGACGCCCCATATATAATAAGGTATTATCGGTCAACTCTCCACGGAACTTATCATTATATCCATAAGGGCGCACCGCATATTCCTCTTCGCCTACAGGCACGATATCGACACATTGTCCCGGCATAAGAGAAATCTGCCAGTCATTCTCCGGCACACCGGTAATGATATTCTCATGGGATACATTCCATCTCTCCCCTACCCAACTGTTCTCTATCCAAATATTCTTATTATTGTCAGTAAGAGAGATTTTAATTTCTGCATTTTGTACGAACATCGACGGATGCGGTTTCAGCGAATGATGCATAATCTCGCGCTGGTCGTTTACGAGATTCTGTATGGCGAGTGTAGAGGATATAATCTCATGGCTCGTGCCAAAGTGATAGAATTCTCCGCCAGGCAACGGCAGTACGGCAACTGTAAGTTCTGCCAGCTCAGCATCCTTAATAGTAGGATTAGTACCGAGCGCACATCCGAACTCCGAATACATATCATAGTTTTTCAGCGAGCCGTCGGCATTCTTTGATTTTTTCATCAAGAGTTCCACGGCTCTGTCAGACAGCAGCCAGATACCAATATCCGTAAGATAGAGATGAGAATTAAGCAGTTCGCCGAGTTTCTTAACCGACGGTTTCTGGAGCATACATTCCATTACTCCCGGTGTGTCGCGCCGCGAAACAAAGACACCATGGTCTTTGGCGATTTCCGCTCCGAGCCAGAGTCCGTAGCACACCACATCAGCATCCGGCACCTCGCCAAGCGGTTCGGTGGCACGGATATACACATCGCCGCTGACAATCATCGTATGCAACCGCTCCGGTGCCGCATCCATAATCTGCCTATATAGCGGAACCTGCAACGAGAGGAGATTCTGCGAGAGGCGTTGTCCCCTCTCCCATCTGAACACAGGTATCGGTGTCAGTATCTTTCCCGACGGGGCATAAGCCGGCAAGCGTCGACTCTGTCCTCCGGCATGAAGAATCAGGCGTTTGTCGGCTGCGAGCCATGAAGAGAAGTCCTTGTTTGTTTCGTCAGCTTCGAAAGCCTGCTCGAGTAGCCAAGTAGTACCTCCTCCAGAGCCGAGTTTCTTGCCAATAGGGTCGTTTGAACAAAACCACTCCTTACGGTCGAGACCGGTAATATCATGAAAGCAGTCCACCAGATTAGGCGGAAGCGACAATAGTTTCTTCATATTTCCTGTTTTATATATTTCAGTCAATCTTATTTTCGTTCTTTTTCCTTCTATACTCACGCCATAGGAGCAACAGGAGAGTTGCCACGAGGAGGGCATATCCGATATATGCTATAGTCTCAGTAACCTTCACCGTTGTCGGACGGAATGTGAGTACAACCTTATGATTGCCCGGCTTTACGTTGATAGCACGCAGGATATAGTTTACCCGACCAACCTCAACAGGTTTGCCGTCGACAGTAGCAGTCCATCCCGGATAGTAAACCTCGGAGAAGACCACCACTCCACCTTTATCCGACTTCACGTCGTATTTCAGTTCATTAGGCTGACAGGAAGTAATAGTAACGAGAGAGTTTCCGTCTTGTGCAGTAGCCTTGCCGAGCTGAGCCTCAAACTTCTTGTCGGCTACCGCCTCATGGCGCAAGTTAACCTTGCCCACTCCGGCAATTTCTTCGTTGGCATTGTTTACATAAGATATCTTGTCAACGAACCATGCATTGCCAAGGGCATACGGGTTCATCAGCGGCACGGTCTGTCCGCCCTGCAGCGGCACGATGAAATACTTCGCGTTGAGCATGTTAATCACCGGGAATTGTTTGTTTCCGTCAACCTTTGTCATATCGCCGCGGGCATTTGCCACAGCCGTCATAGCCTTCTGCATCTCCGGCTGAATATACTGCTCGATCATCTCCTGATAACGGCGTAGCTTTGCCGGATGGTATCCGCCGAGACTCTTATGATAATAAGAAGTCTCGTTTGCAGAGAATGCTCCCGGCGAGAAGTTGAGCACGCGGTAATCGCCACACTCACTCTTGTCGCGCAGTATAAGCTTGTCGGTTTCCGTCATCTGTATCGGAGCCTCGCGCTCGCTCTTCTCCACGAACATATCGTTGTTGAGATAGCGTTTGTCAATCTGCCACATGTCGATAAAACAGAGCACGCAGACAAGTCCTACCATTGCCTTGGCATTTAGTTTCTTCTTCAGGAAGAGGACAAGGAACAGTGTTCCGAGAACGATTATAAAGAACGAGCGCCAGCAGTCTGCCGTAAACACAGCCTCGCGCATTTGTCTCAGATTAGCAAGCAGCGGAGTGAGATATTCTTGAGGAATCTGTCCGAGCGCCTGCATCTCGCTCTGCGACACGAAGTCGCTGAAGAACAATGTAGGCATCAGTGCGAAGAGCAAAGCTGCGCCAGCCGTCATGAGGAAGCTGACGAGGATATAGTCTCTCTTTTTCCTTACGAAAGCCGACAGTACGGAGATGAAGAAGAAGTTGCAAATCTTCGATGTCTTTTCCTCAGCCTCATCAAGAATCTTCGGATTGTCGATAATTTCCTTCAGTCCGAGCATAGCAAGAAGCGGTATTGTGAATTCAGCGATAACGAGAATCGACGCCACGGTGCGGAACTTGGCATACATCGGCACGTAGTCTATGAAGAAGTCGGTAAGCGGCATGAAGTTATGTCCCCACGCCAGCATTATCGAGAGATAAGTAGATGCGAGCAATGCCCATTTCACCGGACCTTTCACGATGAAGGCACCGAGGAAGAAGAGCATCAGTACGAAGGCGCCGACATATACCGGACCGCTCGTCATCGGTTGGTCTCCCCAGTATTGTCCGAGCTGCTGATACACCTCCAGGAATTGGTTGTCGGCTTTTTTCATTGCCGTCTCGCTCTGTGTCAGCGGCACCGAAGCTCCGCCTTTTGCATTAGGCACAAGCAGAGTCCATGTTTCGTCGATGCCATAGCTCCACTGTGTGATATAGTCGCGCTCCAGTCCGCTGTCGGTCTGGTTTGCAGAATTCTTCTTCACGAGTTCGCTCTTGCCTCGCATCGACTCCTTACTGTATTCCCATGTATGATACAGGTTACTGATATTCAGACACAGTCCGATTACCGCACCAGCCACACAGATGCCTGTTGCCTTGAAGAAGTTAGCAATCTGCTTTTTGCGAATGGCATCTACGAGATATGCAATAACCAGGAAGAAGATGATGAAGAGATAATAATACGTCATCTGCACATGGTTGGCATATATCTCGAATGCCGAGAAGAGAGCCGTAACGAAGAGTCCCCAAAGGTATTTTCCCTTGTATGCCAGCACGATACCGCCAATCATAGGCGGCAGATAGGCAAGTGCCATTACCTTCCACAGGTGACCTGCGGCGATTATTATCAGGAAATAGCTTGAGAATGCCCATATCACGGAACCGAGGGCTGCAAGATATGTCTTGAAGTTAAAAGCACGCAGCATGATATAGAACCCAAGAAGATACACGAAGAGGAACCACACATTCTCAGGCAGTCCGAGATGATAGATGCTTACCACATCCGTCAGCGCATCAAGACTCTTGTAACCCGGCGTTATCTGGTAAGTCGGCATTCCGCAGAACACGGAATTCGTCCAGCGGGTAACCTCGCCGGTCTTCTCAAAATACTCCGATGCTTCGCGTCCCATGCCTCGTCCTGCCGACGAGTCATGACGGTAAAGCACCTTCCCGTCGATGTCGGCAGGAAAGAAATAAGCGAAAGAAATTACTGCAAAGAGCAGCACTACCAGCACGTCTGGCAGAATTCGTCTCCAATTTTTCATTATAGCTATAATTGTTTTTATTTTCCGTTTATGTTCATTTGCGTGCAAAATTAGGCAAAAGTAACGAGATAGAAAAGAAGTGATACGAAAAAGACTCTCTATTAATGTATGGTTATCTCATAGCCTGCCTTGAACACGGCCTTTGGTTCCAGACGGTTCATATATGGTTTCTCCTCGAAGTCGCCTTTATAATTCATGTCATCGGCACGCCCGTACCACGGTTCGATACATACAAACGGAGCATTTTTCTTTGGCGGCGACCATAGTCCTACAAGTGGTGTATTGCTCCTCAGCGTCAGGTATTCTTTTTCTTCCATATCACGGAGGGTTACAGCCTTAATTTTCGGTTTGTCTATAATAAATGCGTCCTGGTCGAAGAACTCTGTTGTTACCCCCAGCATGTTGTCGCATATCTGCTGGTATCTGCCACACGAATCATCTATACACCCATTCTTGCCTATCACATCCGACCCTAAGAACTCGAAATCTTCAGGGAAAAACGACTTTAATTTAAACGGCTTATCCACCTCAAACTTGAAGTATCCTCGCTTTTTATCCTTTACCAACTCTTCTTTCATAGCATCCAGTCCGCCTTCTATAGCCTCCGTGCTGAGCGTCGGCCAATAAAATGCGGGATGGGCTCCTATCTGGAAATACATCTCCCCGTCTGACGGATTTTCCACCTCCCAACATACCTCCAGTGTGTTCTCTTTCAGTCTGTAGCCTATCCGCAATATAAAAGGGTACGGATATTTCAGTAGTGTCTCTTCTGTAGAGCGCAGTTCAAACCATGCCTCACTGTCTGACGACAACACCGGCGTGAAGTCCATATCACGCGCCAAACCATGTTGTCCCATCTCATAGGTCTTGCCCTTGGAACGATATTCGCCGTTCCACACACTTCCCACAATAGGGAACAATACAGGCGAATGCCTTTTCCAGAACTCCGGATATGCACCCCACAAATACTCCCTGTCTCCACGCTTTAAGCTGCAAAGTTCTGCACCATGATTGTCTATACCGACTGTCAATATACCATTATTGAGTGTTGTCATAGATTTGCTGTTTTATCGATTTATAAAAATAATATCCGCAAATTTAATATTTATTCCCGAATAAAAAGAAAAAAATAGCATATAAGTTTTAGTCAAAGTGCTCACGGTCATGCTAAAAAATGCTCACGGTCATGCCAAGAAGCACTTACGTGTCATGCCAACATACTGTTTTTGGGGCATACACTTCTATATATCAGCATTTTTATATAAATTTGCAGCCAAAACTAATATTGCATTTATGAAGATTGGAATCATTGTTGCCATGGACAAAGAGTTCGTGCAACTGAAGTCGCTACTCTCCGACGCTACCGTTGAACGCTATCACCACAAAGACTTCGTTATCGGAAACATCGGAGAAAAGGAAATCGTGATACAGAAATGTGGCATAGGAAAGGTAAACTCTTCTATCGGAACGGTGGAAATGATTGACCGTTTCTCTCCGGACCTGATTATATCCACGGGCGTTGCCGGTGGGGCAGACACGGAGATGAACGTAACGGATGTTGTGGTAGGCACAGACTATTGCTATCATGACGCCTATTGTGGAGACGAGTGCGAATTCGGACAGATTCTCGGGATGCCTGCCAAATTTGAAGCTCCTAAGGAACTGATAGAAAAGGCTATCAACCTCGGTACGGACATTCCCGTACATGCCGGACTTATCGTAAGCGGCGAGTGGTTTGTAAACACGAAAGAGAAGATGCAGGCGATTCTCGACAATTTCCCTGCTGCAAAGGCTGTGGATATGGAGAGCTGCTCTATTGCACAGACTTGCCATATATACCACGTGCCGTTTATAAGCTTCCGCATCATCAGCGACATTCCGCTGAAGGACAATAAGGCGGCTCAGTATTTCGACTTCTGGGCAAGGCTCGCCAACGGTTCGTTTAATGTTACAAAGAAATTCCTCGAAATTATTTAAAGAGAACTCCGAGAACTCAAAGTTCTAATAATTCTACCAGAATTCCCAATCCTCACAGAACTCCAAGTTCTCAAAGAAAAAAATAACAATGAAAAAAATACCAAGCTTTACAATCAACCACGAAAAGTTGCTGCCCGGCATCTACGTATCACGCAAGGATGAAGTTGGCGGCGAGGTGGTTACAACTTTCGACATCCGCATGAAGGCGCCAAACCGCGAACCTGTTGTTCATCCCGGAGCCCTGCACACCATTGAGCATCTTGCCGCAACTTATCTGCGCAACGATGAGGAATGGAAAGAGCGTATTGTATATTGGGGACCAATGGGATGTCTGACGGGAAACTATCTTCTCGTTAAAGGCGACTACGAATCGAAGGACATCGTGGAACTGATGAAACGCACATTCCAGTTTGTTGCCGACTTCACCGGCGATATCCCTGGAGCAGCACCAAAGGACTGCGGCAACTGGTTGCTCCACGACCTGCCGATGGCACGTTGGGAAGCTAAGAAATATCTTGAAACCCTCTGCAACATCAAAGAGGAGAATCTTGTTTATCCGGAATAAAGCGACATTCCGGCTCAGCACATATCAACGCCCGAAGTAAAGTTATGCTTTACCACGGGCGTTTTTCCATATCAGAGTTTGCATAAATCCCCTCATCGCCATATACATTATAAAAGCCAGCCACAAGCCATGGTTGCCCATCGACTGGCGGAGGGAATAATATACGGCAAAAAAGACAAGTGCCGAAGAAAACATCGAAATAAGCATTCCGCGGGTCTTCGTGCAACCTATGTATATGCCGTCCCAAATAAATGCAGCCACACCCGCAAGCGGTATCAATGCTGCCCAATAGAAATAGCTACCTGCAGCAGCTACAACCCTCATATCATCCGTGAGCAACGAGAGGAAAGCATTTCCGCCTATTATATATAATAAGGTGAAAACTACCGTCATCATAGCTCCCCAGCCAAAGAGATGCCTTACTGCTGCACTTAGTTCTCTTCTGTTTCCTGCCCCATAACTCTTGCCGCTTATTGCCTCGCCGGCATAAGCAAAGCCGTCCATGATATATGAGAAAATCATATAAAACTGCATAAGCAGGGTATTTACGGCAAGTATTGTCTCTCCCTGCCATGAACCGGCGGAAGTGAAAAACAGCATGACACTTATCAAACAGAGAGTACGCAGGAATATATCGCGGTTTACACTCAGGAATCCTTTCATCTGACTCCAACCGAAAAGATTTACCTTGCAGAAATACTTCCACAGTCTGCCGTATACTGAAAGCCACGCTCCGAAGGCAATAAACAATCCGGCATACTGGGCAACGAGCGTTCCGAATGCAACGCCCTCCACCTTTAATCCCAAGCCAAACACAAGAACGAGGCTTGCCACTATATTTACCACATTCTGCATAATGGCAATCACCATCGGCAGTCTTGAATTCTGCATTCCGATAAACCAGCCCGTAAAACTGTAAAGTCCGAGCGTTGCCGGAGCTCCCCAAATAAGAATATTAAAATAAAGTTCGGCATAACGCCTTACGCTTTCCGTTGGTTCCATTATGAAGAGAGCAAAGTTGCGCAATGGAACCTGCAACAATATCATCAAGAACGCTACCGCCCACCCCACTCCCAGTGAACGCACGAGAAGACGCACAACCTCCGGAAGGTCGCGCCTGCCATACGACTGTGATGTCATGCCGCTCGTGCCCATACGCAAGAAGCCGAAGAGCCAATACATCACGTTGAATATCATTCCTCCTACTGCAATCGCACCGATATATGCCGTATCTCCAAGATGTCCAACGATGGAAACATCCACAAGTCCCAGCAACGGCACCGTAATGTTGCTCACAATTGCCGGCAGCGCAATATGCAATATCTTTCTGTTTATCGGCGTCATCCTTTATATTTTTATATATCTTTATTTTATCATTATTATATCATTCGTATTTCGTGGTCATCCTCCAATAGTCTGCAATGCCGGTATCCAACAAAAAAAGGTGTGATTGAAGCACTTGGCTCCTATCAACACCTTTTTATAGCAACAGACTGTATCTGTATATATTTGATTAATCCTTGTTTGAACGCTTACGCTCCAAATGGTCGAGCACGAGCTTACGCATACGCATGCTCTTTGGAGTAACCTCTACACACTCATCCTCCTTGATATACTCAAGTGCCTCCTCAAGGGATAGGACTGTACGCGGAACGATACGTGCCTTGTCGTCGGAACCGCTGGCACGTGTATTGGTAAGCTGCTTTGCCTTTGTTACGTTCACCACGAGGTCGTTGTCGTGAACGTGCTCGCCTACTACCTCACCTCCGTATACTTCTTCGCCCGGATCGATGAAGAACTTACCGCGGTCTTGCAGCTTATCGATAGAATAAGCGTATGCCGTACCGGTTTCCATAGCAATCATACTTCCGTTCATACGACGTGTGATCTCGCCCTTGTATGGCTGATACTCCTTATAGCGGTGTGCCATGATAGCCTCACCCTGAGAAGCAGTAAGCACATTAGTACGCAAACCGATGATACCGCGTGAAGGGATGTCGAACTCGATATCCACACGGTCGCCAAGGTTCTGCATTGATGTCATCTCGCCCTTGCGGCGCGTTACCATATCAATCATCTTGCTTGCAAACTCCTCCGGAACGTTGATTGTCAGTTCCTCGATAGGCTCACACTTCACTCCGTCAATCTCCTTGTAGATAACCTGTGGCTGACCTACCTGAAGCTCGTAGCCCTCACGGCGCATAGTCTCGATGAGAACGGAGAGATGCAACACTCCGCGTCCGCTTACTATCCATTTATCCGTAGAATTCTCGAATGGCTCAACACGCAGCGCAAGGTTCTTCTCCAGCTCCTTCTTCAAGCGGTCGCTGATATGGCGGCTGGTAACGAACTTTCCCTCACGTCCGAAGAACGGCGAGTCGTTTATCATGAAGAGCATACTCATCGTAGGCTCGTCGATGGCAATTGGAGGCAGCGGCTCCGGATTCTCGAAGTCGCAGATTGTATCACCGATTTCGAAGTTCTCCAGACCGACAACGGCACAGATGTCTCCACTCTTCACCTCTTCTGTCTTGTTGTGGCCCATTCCCTCGAAAGTATCGAGCTCCTTGATTTTTGTCTTCTCCATCGTTCCGTCGCGGTGGGCGATGGTAACGTTCATTCCGTCTTTCAGTGTTCCGCGGTGAACGCGACCCACGGCGATTCGACCGGTATAGCTTGAATAGTCCAAGCTGGTGATAAGCATCTGAGGAGTTCCCTCGAGCACCTTCGGCGCCGGGATAACCTCAACGATCTTGTCGAGCAGATAGTCTATATTGTCTGTCGGCTTGTTAAAGTCCTCGCTCATCCAGCCGTTCTTCGCACTTCCGTAAACAACCGGGAAGTCGAGCTGGTCCTCTGTTGCATTAAGAGAGAACATCAGGTCGAACACCATTTCGTAAACTTCCTCCGGACGACAGTTCGGTTTATCAACCTTGTTTACCACAACAATTGGCTTCAGTCCAATCTGCAGAGCCTTCTGCAATACGAAACGTGTCTGCGGCATCGGTCCTTCAAAAGCATCGACAAGCAGCAGGCATCCGTCTGCCATATTGAGCACGCGCTCCACCTCACCACCGAAATCGGAGTGTCCCGGAGTGTCTATAATATTGATTTTAGTACCTTTCCAGTTAATTGAAACGTTCTTTGAGAGGATGGTGATTCCTCGCTCGCGCTCCAAATCATTGTTATCCAACACCTGACCGCTCAAATCCTTTCCGTCACGGAAGAGGTTTCCGGCCAACATCATCTTGTCCACGAGCGTAGTCTTGCCATGGTCTACGTGGGCAATAATCGCAATGTTTCTAATATCTTGCATAATTTACCTTAAAAAATATGGGTGCAAAGTTAGTGTTTTTAATTTACATAACAAGTGTAACGCTCTGTTTTATTTACTTTCACATTATTTTATTAACATATATCCATACAATATTTCTGCCGATTCTACGTTTTTTGACAAAAACATATATTACAATAAAATATTCTCAATAGATATGAAAAGGATAATACTTACAATTATTGCCGTACTTACCATCTCAGCAAGCACCTTCGCACAACCAGAAGCCGGAACTTTTTCCATAATTCCAAGACTCGGAGTGACTCTCGCCAAACTGAGCGGCGACGACCTGATGGTTGCCGACGGATTCTCGCTGTCGCCTAAATACCTGCCGGGAATGATGGCTGGGGTTGATATGGAATACCAACTTACAAACGCTCTTGCCGTGTCTGCCGGAGCTTTCTATTCGCAACAGGGCGACAAATACGACGACTACACTGAAGCTCACGACATTACGACAAAGAAATGGAGCGAGACACGCGACATAAAAAACAAGATTGACTACGTTAACGTGCCGCTGATGCTCAGCATATACGGAGCCAAGAATCTTGCCTTCAAGATTGGAGCACAGTTCGGCTTCAATATAAAGGCAAAGACGGAACTTACTTCAGCCTCATTCGTAAGGGGCGAAGACGGGAATGCTTCTACCGAAGACGTGACGAAACTGAAAGGCGACATAGACGTAAAGAAGTTTGATTTCTCTATTCCTATCGGCATTTCCTACGAATACATGAACGTAATTCTCGATGCCAGATACAATATCGGACTGACAAAAGTCTACTCGAAAATTGACACGGGCAAAAACTGCGTATTCTCGTTCAGTGCCGGATACAGGTTCAAACTATAGTCTGAACAGTGAAAGAATATTAAAATATGCAGATATTGGCAAGATAAATCATTGTAAATGAAATAATATTCGTAACTTTGCAGCCGCTTTAAGCATTTAATAACAATTAAACAAAACAAAACAATGTATTTAGATCAAGCTAAAAAACAAGAGATCTTTGGACAGTACGGAAAGTCTAACTCTGATACTGGTTCAGCTGAGAGCCAGATAGCATTGTTCTCATACCGTATTTCCCATTTGACGGAG
>ERZ869991.499-NODE-499-length-13735-cov-4.694099_pt1 | contig 13735 bp, 13 predicted proteins | sample MGYA00520862_ERZ869991 | MGnify/ENA primary metagenome ERZ869991 (study PRJEB32232, sample SAMN07284978) | human gut metagenome | biome: human-associated habitat; material: feces | host: Homo sapiens | place: Tanzania | collected 2014-08-11 ...
CGGTTCTTAAGCTTTCGGTAGAATATCTCCGCTTATTGTTTTGAAGCGGCGTCGAGAAAGCGCCGACCGAGTGTCGATTGGCAGCGACAGATCTTTTCAAGAAAAAGTGTCTGCCTCTCGGCATTCGGTCTTGTTATTTAAGGAAAAAGAATTATGTCTACATTCAAAATTAGAACTAACGGCGATCCGATCTTGCGCCGCAAATGCAAGCCTGTAGAGAGAGTCGATCAAAAAATTCGCGACATTTTTGATCGCATGTTGGAAACAATGTATGCTGCACCCGGCGTTGGTTTGGCTGCTCCTCAGGTAGGAATTTCCCGTCGTTTAATTGTTATAGATGTAGGTGACGGCCCTATTAAGTTGGCCAACCCCAAAGTTACTTTTTTGAGTGATGAAGAAGAATTGGGTTTGGAAGGTTGCCTTTCTTACCCCGGACTAGAGGGCGAAGTCTGGCGCTGTTCTAAGGTGCGTTTGAGCGGCTTAGATGAAAATAACCAGAGAGTAAGTTATGAGGGAGAGGGACTCTTTGCCCGTTGTGCTCAACATGAGTGTGATCACTTAGATGGACGTGTCTATATCGATATAGCTGAAAATGTACGTCCGGTAACAGCTCACTCCGAAGAAGAGTCCGAAGAAGGACAAGAAGAGGAAAATACAACCGAAGAAGAGCTTAAGTCTGAGAAGCCCGCTGAAGAAGGAAACGAAGAAGCTGTTTCTGCTGAAGAAAACGAAAAGGCTTAATTGAGGGAAGAATACATGCGTGTATTATATATGGGAACTCCAGAATTTGCTGTTCCTTCCTTAAAAAAATTGGCTGAGCGCTTTGAAGTTGTGGCTGTTGTTACTCAGCCGGATAAGCCTAAGGGGAGAGGCAATAAACTTACTCCGCCTCCGGTTAAGATGGCAGCTTTAAATTTGGGCTTGCCAGTTTATCAGCCTTTAAAAGTGCGTGATCCAGAGTTTTTGAAATTGGTTGAAGAGCTTAAGCCAGATATCGTTTTGGTAGCTGCCTACGCTAAACTAATTCCCAAGACTCTTTTAGAAATGCCCCGTTTGGGTTGCGTCAATTTACATCCTTCGCTTTTGCCTCGCCACCGTGGAGCTATTCCTGTGCAAGCGGCTATTATGGCCGGAGATAAGGTTACTGGTGTTTCGACTTTTATCATGGAAGAAGGTTATGATACCGGAGCTGTGCTTATGCGTCGGGAAGTCGAAATAGACCCACAGGAAAGCGGCTCAGAGCTTATGGAGCGTTTAGCTGAAATCGGCGCCGATATGCTAGTCGAAACCGCTTTAGGATTAGAAGCTGGAACTTTACAAGCTCAGCCGCAACAAGGTGAATTTAATTATACTAAACCTTTTAAGCGTGAAGATCTTTTCATAGATTGGCATAAGACAGCCGAAGAGGTAGCCAACTTTGTAAGAGCTCTTTATAGCGAACCGGAAGCGGCTACTTCACACAATGGACAAGTGTTAAAAATAGGTAAGGCTTCCGTTATAGCCTACGATGCTCCCGCTAATGCTGTACCAGGACAAGTTTTAGGCCAAGTAAAAGGACAAGGCTACGTTATTGCTACAGCTCAAGGAAATGTAGTTTTGCAATTAGTCAAGCCTGCTGGTAAAGGCTGGATGGATGGAGCGGCTTTTATGGCCGGTCGTCGCTTGGCTGTAGGCGACATTTTGGGTAAATAACCAAAAAAAGATGTCTTTGTAGCGCTGTGGTTTCTAGCTTCACTTGAAAAACATTTCTGATAAGTAGGAAAAAAACGTTTCAACGTGAACCAAAGGGCCAATGCGATCTAGACATCGCAACACTTAAAGTAGAGGAATTTAGAGAACATGCCTCATGTAATTACCGATTCTTGTATCACTTGCGGTTCCTGCGCTGAGAATTGCCCCGTAGAAGCTATTCACACTTCTGACAGCGAATCCCAGTACTTCATCAACCCCGAAGTATGCATCGACTGCGGAGCTTGCAAGAGCTGCTGTGGCGCTGATGCCATCTATGCCGACGACGAAATTCCCGCCGACAAAGAGCAATTCATTCAGATCAACGCTGAGTTCTACAAGTAATTTCGTGAATTAAATCATCCTTTCTGAGGATGTAAAAAGCGGTCTGCACTGAGGCGGGGAGCGGTTTACCGTTCTCGGTTTCAGTATAAGCGCCGCTTTTTTTATGTATTTTTTCCCTTTTGCAATTTTTAGGAGTACGCCTTGAAAAAGCTGATAGAAATTTCCGAGCTCAAGGATTTTTTTTGCACTAATCCGCCTAAAGTTTCTTTTGAGTTCTTTCCTCCCAAAACTCCCGAGGCCGAGCAAACCTTGTGGCATACTATTGTGCGCCTTGAGCCTTTGCGTCCGGAATTTGTTGGAGTAACTTATGGAGCAGGCGGCTCTACTAGAGAGCGTACTCACAATATTGTGACTCGCATTGCTAAAGAAACTTCTCTAGTTCCGGCTTCCCATTTAACTTGTGCTGGAGCTAGCCGTGCCGAAATTGATGAAATAGCCAAGCGATATTGGGAAGCGGGCATACGCCATATTGTAGCTTTGCGAGGTGATCCTCCTAAAGGCACTTCCGTTTATGAACCTCATCCTCAAGGATACCGTTATTGCTGTGATTTAGTGGCCGGTTTACGTAAAATCGGCGACTTCGAAATAAGTGTGGCCGCTTTCCCGGAAGGCCATCCCGAGTCAAAATCTCTCGATTTTGATATGGAAGTTTTAAAAAGAAAAATTGATGCCGGCGCTACCAGAGCTATAACCCAATATTTCTTTGATGCAGACGATTATTTTCGCCTTTTGGATAGGGCCGAAAAGCATCATATTGAGATTCCTATTGTTCCTGGCATTATGCCTGTCACCAATGCCAAAAGTCTTTTGCAATTTAGTCGCACTTGCGGCGCCAAATTGCCGGATTGGATCGTTAAACTATTTGACGGTTTAGACGATGTGCCTGGTATACGCAATATGTTAGCTATGCAAGTGGCCGCCGGCATGTTGTTAATTTTGCGCAAAGCCGGTATTGAATCTTTCCACTTTTTCACTATGAATAGGTCTGAACTGACTTGGGCTTTGTGCCGTATGCTTGGCATTATGACCAAGCCTGTTTCCGATTCGGAAATTGCCGCTCAAAGTGAACAACGCGGCTTAATTTGAGCACATATTAGTTTTTTTTGCTAAAATCAATTAGTATACAAGAGAATCTCTGCGGCTTTATAGCTGCCGGAGGCCGATCTTTTTGGAGGAATTATACATATGCGCAAAGCGTTATGCGGTTTGGCTATGGCCCTTTGTATGGCTGCTGCTCCTGCTTCAGCTCAGGAATCTGGCGGAGGAGATATGCAAGTACCGTATACAGAATTTGATTTGCCTAACGGATTGCATGTGATTTTGCACGAAGATCACACTATTCCCATGGTTTATACCAATATCTGGTATAAGGTTGGTTCCAGCAACGAGCAAGTTGGTCGCACCGGATTCGCTCACTTATTTGAGCATTTAATGTTTGAAGGATCCGGCCACGTTAAAGAGGGCGAGTTCGATCGCTTGTTGGAAGGAGTAGGCGGCAGTAACAACGCGTCTACTAGCACAGATCGCACCAACTATTATTGCTCCGTGCCTTCTTGCGCTCTGGAGCTACCTTTGTTTTTAGAATCTGATCGCATGGGATATTTGCTCGATTCTATGTCTCCCAATGTGGTCGATAGTCAGCGCGACGTAGTGAAGAACGAGATGCGTCAAAGCTACTTGAATCGTCCTTATGCTCGCATGTGGTTAGAGTTGCCGCGTTTGCTTTATCCTAAAGATCATCCTTACAATTGGCCTATCATAGGCTCTATGGAAGATTTGAGCGCAGCTGGTTACGACGATGTAGTCAACTTCTTCAAAAAATACTATGTTCCGAGCAACGCTAGCTTAGTAGTAGCTGGCGATATCAATCCTACTGAAACCAAGCGTTTGGTTGAAAAGTGGTTCTCTGACGTCAAGCCAGGCCCTAAGGTAGAGCATGTTCAAGCTAAGCCTGTAGAACTCAATGGTATAGTTAAAAAGACTATAGAAGATAAAGTCGCTTTACCTTTACGCTCTCAAAGTTGGCCTACTCCGGCTCTTTATGCTCAGGGCGATGCCGATATGGATGTGTTGGCTTCCATTTTGACTAATAGTAAAAATTCTCGTCTTTACAAGCGTTTAGTTTATGAATTGCAAATAGTACAAAGTATCCAAGCCGAGCAATCCAGCTCTGATTTAGGCTCTTGCTTTACTATTAGCTATATTCCCAAGCCCGGTGTCAGTCTCGACGAAGTACAAAAAATCGTCAACGAAGAGATTAGCAAAATTCAAAACAATCCGCCCAGCCAGCAAGAAATCGATCGCGTAGTTAATATGACTGAGTCGGCTTTCTATGCCAATGCTGAATTGATTTCTGAGAAGGCCGATATGCTCAATAGTTACTATTGGCACTTTGGCAAGCCAGATTCTTTCTCAGCTGACTTAGATCGCTATCGCAAAGTAACTCCTCAGTCTGTTTCTGCTTGCGCCAAGAAGTATCTTGATCTTAATAAATATGTGGAAATAACTGTTGTACCCGAAAAGAAGGAGGCCAAGTAAATATGAAATTTTGGCTTACTTCTTGTATTTTTGTGTTAGGAATGTCTCTTATGGCTCAAGCTGAAACTCCGGTAAAAACTACTTCTAATGTGCAAGCTCCCAACCGTCTGGCGCCTCCGCCTATTAGCGAACCGGCTTCTGTAGTTATTCCCAAAATAGAAAAGCGTCAATTATCTAACGGTATTCCCGTTTGGTTTATGGAAAGACGCACCACTCCGTTGGTAACCGCTTGTCTTTTTGTCAAAGCTGGAGCTGTCAATGAGCCTCTTGACAAAATGGGTTTAGCCGCTCTGACCGCCGAATGTTTAGATGAAGGCACCGCTAAATATGATGCTTTACAATTTGCCGAACAAAATGAAAGTATCGGTTCTTACTTTGGTATAGATCAGTCTTACTTTGGCTCTACTATTTCTTGTACTGTGCCCGGCAAACGCTTTGACAAGGGACTTGATCTTATGGCGGAAGCTGTAATTCATCCTACTTTTCCGGAAAAAGAAATTGAGCGCTTGAAAAAGTTGCGTTTGACCAACTTTATGCAACAGCGCGAAGATCCAGCTTCTTTAGCTAGTTACGCTTTTAGTAGACTTATTTACATAAATGAACCCAACAACAGGCAAGGCTATGGTTTAAATGGTTTAGCGTCTACCTATGCCGGTTTAACTCGTCAAGATGTAATTAGCTATTATAAGCATTACTATACTCCGCAAAATGCTTTCTTCTCTGTAACCGGAGCTGTCGATATTGATCAAGTAATGCAAGAGCTGGAAAAACGCTTTGGTAAATGGCACAAGGCCAACCTTACCGATAGCGAGGTGGCTGCCGAATTTAAAGCAGGTTTAAATAAAAAAGTTGAAGATAAGCACGCCGCTCCCTTATCAGCTTTGCCCAAAACAGATTCTGGCATTGGCAAAGTTGTTTATGTTGTCGACCGCCCCGGAGCTCACCAATCGGTATTGCGTGTAGGTAGAGTAGGCTTTGCTAGAGACAACGAGCATTTCTTCTCTTTGCAAGTAATGAATACCGCTTTAGGTGGCTCTTTTATGTCTCGCTTAAATCAAAATTTGCGTGAAAAGAATGGCTACACCTATGGCGCTCGCTCTATGTTTGTTTTCCGCAAAGAAGCCGGGCCGTTCTTAGTAGCTACCGATGTGCAAGCTGACAAAACTGTGCCCGCTTTGCGTGAAATTCTTAATGAAATTGGCGGCATGAGCAAAAAGATGGCTGCCGACGAATTGGAGCGCACGGAAAATTATATTTGTTACGGTTATCCTGAGTCTTTTGAAACCAGTCTCAAGCTGGCTCAGCGCCTCATGGAAATGCAACTTTATAATTTGCCCGATGATTACTATGCGACCTATGTTGGCAACATCAGAAAAGTTGACGGCGAAAGTATGAATATTCCTCGTCTTTCTTTCTTCCGTCCCGAGCAAATGGTGATGGTGGCTGTGGGTGACGCTAAAGCTATTGCCGAGCAACTCAAAGACGAGCCCGGCTGGCGTATGGAAATTCTCCCTGTCGACGCCGTCATGGGTGCTGATGTGCCCTTGAAGTAGCGCTGGACTAGGTCTTTTGAGCTCTCGCTGTTTTTATAAAGTGCAAAGCTCAAAAGACCTACAAAAAGATAAGGCTGTCGGAAAAATGCTTCCGACAGCCTTATCTTTTTATGATGGCAAAATCAATCGAGCGTACTAGCTGATCATGGTATTTCTTTCAATGGTCATTTTGCCATCAGTCCAGCGCACTACGCCAATGTAAGCGTTGCCATTTTTGTCGAAAAGATCTTTCTTTTCGACTACTTGGTTGGGCTCGGTGTAGAGGATGGAGCCGTTCTGGATATGCATCTTCATATCGTTGATGAGATCCTGGCCAGGATTGTCATTCATAGCGCCGATGCCGCTGGAAACTTTGGCCGTAACCTCAGCGCCGGAGAATTTACCAAACTCGGGGCCGTCTAAAGTGACAGTCATATCGTGAGCGGGAACAGAAGCCATGGATACACCAGAAGGAGTATCGTCACCCTCAAAGAGGATGTTGCGCTCTTGCATGCAGTTCAAAATGATGTCGTGGTTCTTGCCGCCCATCTCTTCGTCGGCTTTAAGCATGCAAAGAGCGATGTCGCGGTAGGTAGCATTCTCTTTAGGAGAAATGTTGATAGCTTTGGCTAAAACATCCATGCTTTCGCTACCAGCGGCCTTAATGGCGGCAGCAGCGTCCATACCGTCAGCCATGTTGCGCTGAGTCATGGCAGCCATCACGTCATACTGAGCACCACTGAAAATGCGGGACCAGCTGTGCACTTCAGTAGTTAAAGGATCGGTGCCGGAAGGGTTGCGATCTACAGTGTGAGGAGCTTGCCATTTAAAGTCGTTGATTAAACTGCGCACGTGATCGCCACCAGTGACGTTGCGTCCAGCTTCGTTATTGATAGTGCGACCTAAAAGCTCGCCAGTAGCAGATAAGCAATTGGGCTTGTGTAAGTCGCCGCCGCACTCTCTAGCTGCCAATTCGCATACTTGATCGTTTTGGCTGGACATATAAAGAGCGGTTAAGTCACCGAAAGCTTCGTGGAAACCGTTGGTATCGGCATGCCAAGAAGACAAGAAACCGGGACGAATAGCGTCTAAAATGGCGTGGCCGGCTTCGTGAGACACAACTTCACCGGAGCTTCCGGTATAGACTTGCTGTTGAGTGACGGGATCTTTGGCGTGGAAGAAATTTAAGGACTCGTCCTGACGAGAATAGTAAGCGTTGAGCATGACGCCGCCGTCTGGGATAAGCTTAATTTGCTTTTCGCCGAAAGCCCAATTGATGTCCTGACCGAATTTTTCGCTCATGGCATTAACTGTGGACTGAATAGTGGCCATGGTGTTGGCAGCGATGTACTGACGAGTGCCGGGCTGGAAGACATATTCGCCATCTTTGTTGGGGCGCAATCCGTCTTTATCGGCTAAACGCACGTGCTCGCCTTCGGGAGCTTTTTTGCTGCTAGTTTTAATGTTGGGCACTTGGATAGTAATAGGATCCATGACCAACTCATCTTGAGGATTATAAGAAAACTCCGGCCCTCTTACTTCAGTATCAACCTTGGTGGCGCTTACGCCGCTGGTCGGAGCCGTGTAAGCCATAGGACTCACACCACTAATAGAATTTAACATTTTTCAACAACCTCTCGTGAAAATGTATCTGGAGTTCTCCTACCCCTTATCTTAAGTTTCATTCTAAGATCAAGAGCGTTACTTCAAGTTACAAAAGTGTGTATTTTTAGTGAATCGAGCAAAACCTTTTAATAAATTGATAAAGCGAAAAAAGCTCTCCTACACTTTGGCAAATTGTTAAATCTTGCGCTTGTGTGAGAGAGCTTTTTTTACTTTCAGAATCTCGACGCCTTTACGTCGAAAAGATGGAGAAAGATTAGCTGATCATTTTGTTGCGCTCGATAACCATCTTACCATCGGTCCAGCGCACTACGCCGACATAAGGATTGCCATTCTTGTCGAAGAGGTCTTTCTTCTCGACAACTTGGTTGGGCTCGGTGTAGAGGATGGAACCATTTTGGATCAAGCGCTTTATATCTTTGGCTAACTTGTCGCCAGGGTTGCTCATCATACCGATACTATTGGAAGCTTTGCCGCTCACTTCAGCACCGGCAAATTTGCCATATTCGGGGCCGTCTAAGGTGATGGTCAAATCGCGAGGCTCAGCGGTGATGCCCATGGTTTCGGCGGGAGTATCGTCGCCTTCTTCGAGGATATTTCTATCTTTGAAGGTGTTGAGAATGATGTCGTGAGCTTTTCCTTCATTGCTGCGAGCGTCAATCTTGAGCATGCAAAGGGCAATGTCGCGATAAGAAGCGTCGTGGCTGGGAGAAATGCTAACGGCTTTGGTGAGGAGCTCCATGCTCTCTTGACCGGCAGCTTTGATAGCTTGGGCAGCATCCATACCGTCAGCCATATTGCGCTTGGTAATAGCAGCCATTACATCATACTGAGCACCACTGAAAATGCGAGACCAATCGTGCATCTCGGTAGAAACGGGATGCTCGGGAGTAGGATCTTCGCCTTCGATATTGTTGGGATCTTCCCATTTGCAATCGTTGATCATGCAACGGACGTAGTCTCTGTCAGCATCGTGAATGCCATACTTATTGTTGATGGCTCGTCCCATGTGCTCACCGGTATCGGAAAGAAGGCTGGGCTTGCTCAAGTCGCCGCCGGTTTGCTGAGCGGCCAATTGGCAAACTTCATCATTCTGAGTGGACATATAAAGAGCGGTTAAGTCGCCGAAAGCTTCGTGTAAACCGTTAGTGTCAGCACTCCAGGAAGTGAGGAAGCCAGGACGTACGGAGTCCAAAATGGCATGGCCAACTTCGTGGGAAATAACTTCGCCAGAAGCGCCAGAGTAGACTGTCTCTTTCTTCACAGGGTCGAAATCGTGGAAGAAGTTTAAGGACTCTTCGTCACGAGAATAATAAGCGTTTAAATCTACGCCAGCGTCGGGAGCTAAACCGATTTGTTTGTCGCCAAAAGCAAAAGTAATGTCGTAGCCGAGAATTTTTTCCATGCTGTCGATAGTATGTTGAATAGTGGCCATACTATTGGCGGCTACATAATTTTTAGTGCCTTTATCGAAGACGTAAGAACCGTCGGAATTGGGCTTAAGGCGCTCGCCTTTTATGAACTTTACGTTTTCGGTACGGGGAGCCTTAGCGGTTCTTCCATGCTCGGTATTGAGGTCTATGGTAATAGGATCCATAACGGTCTCGTCCTGGGGGTTGTAGGAAAATTCCATCTCCCTAGTTTGGGCGGCGTTATTGGAAGAAGTAGCTTCGAGCTTATCGGCTGGAGCTGAATAATTAGTGTAATTTACACTATTGATTGAACCGATCATAGTAAAAGACCTCGTTTAGAAGTATAGGTATTCCGGTGAGCAAGGCTGCCGGATTCTTGTTTCAACGACCACCAAACCTATTCAGAGGAGCTAGGCTATTGGCGATCTCCACAAGCGTTCTTCATGTTTCCGCATACCCTTGCGGTACAACAAAAAAGCATCGACTTTCCGTTACCACAATTTTAACGCTTTGGGAGAGAGTAAAGTTAATTAAATGTTAATATGTGGCCGCTTTTGCTGATAAAAATATTAAACATTATTTAACTAAAGCTTCCGTATTCTCAAGGAAATTGCTCCCTTTTAGGCCAGGAGAACTTGGCAAAAAAATAAACAAAAGTGGCAAAAAAGTAATATCTATGCCACATAATTGGTTTTGTATGTGCTATTCTAGGGCCTATAGAAAATTGTTTTAGTGTTGGGTGCCATGAATATTAGTTCCATAGGCATGCATGCCGTGCCGTCTTACAATGCAAAAATAGAGAGCAACTCCAAAGCGGTTGAAAATGCTGCTGCTCAGCAACCGGCCGCTGATATTTTTGAAAGCTCTTTAGAAAATTTAAGTGAACAAGGCGTAGTAAAAAGTGCGTCTTTGCCTTCTGCTTCATCTGATAAGCATAAAATCCAACTTTCCGATGAAGCTGTGGGAGAGATTTTGGGACAAATTGTCTCTCAAGATGACGAAGTAAAAGCTTCTCCAGCTCCGGCTAATGCTGCTGAAACAGTTCTGATGGATCAAGATGAATTCCAGGCTGCCGGTTTAGGTATTTTCTGCATAAAAAGCTTAAAAACAAATCGTGTGCCTTCGCTGGATATGGTCAAAGATTATGACTATATTAAGCCTGACGATGCCGTTGAAAATTATGAAACTAATGTAAAACCGGATTTAAATATTGTCGAACGCGGTTGCATAAAAGCTTATTGTAGCGTGGCCTATTTGCAAATGAATGGCTATTTACTTGGCAACAAGAAGAGTCCATTGGGAGTAGTGCGTCGGGCTACCGAATGTATGAGTGGAGCTTTGGAGCGTCATGAAGTGCCTCAGGGCTCTATTCTTTATCGCACGGCTAGCTTAGCTGAGTTGCGCAATTATATGAGCTCGGAAGATTACGACAAGTTTGCCCAAATGCAAGTCGATTGCAGCACTAAAGAACTTGCTCCTTACCTGGAAGCTAAAATTGCCGGTACGCAAACTAACCGCAAAACTTTCTTATCTACTACGATTAACCCCAAATTCAATTTCCAGGATAAGCCCAAAGTGGCTACCAAACTTTATATTGGCGAAAATGTCAAAGGTATTTACGTAGCTGCTGATAAGAAGCTGTCTCCTTTCCCTGAGGAAGAAGAGTATTTGTTGGCTCCCGATACCAAGATGACCGTAATGGGCGTCGAGTATAATGAGAGAAACAAGGGCTTTGTACTTCATGTATTTGCCGGCGATTTGCCTAAGAAAGAGGCTTAGCTTATGACTGAGCAGCAAAATCAAGCCGAAGCCATCTTAGATGAAGCGGCGGCGACTGTTTCCTCAGAAGCCGTGTCCTTGCGTCGCGAAAGTGAAATAGCTTCTTTAAGCAAAAGTGATATAAAAGACTTATTGCCTGCAGCCGAACGCGCTCAGCAAGAAGCTAAAGTCGCAGAGTTTGAGCGTCTCTGGCAAGCTAGGCGTGAGGCTAAAAAGCAATAAATAGGGGATAAGCCCAAAAAAAATCGGAGCGTTGGCATGAAGCTGACGTTCCGATTTTTTTATTTTAGTAGCTTGCGATAATAAGCAACTTTGCCAAGCAAACTATACCAATAATGCAATAGCACAACTATTTATTGTAGGGTTGCTCATTGATGCTACCCATTTTATCTATGCTAATTTCCACGCCTTTGCGGGGCTTCTCGTTTTCATAATGCACAACTCTGATTTTTCCATCTACCAGAGGGGTGCCGTTGGGACGGAATACTAAAGCAAAAACAGGTTTTTCGCTAGTTACAGCTTGAGTATTTTGATTGGCTCCGTAGATGCCTATCCAAGTTCCTTGCTTTAAGTCGGGAGCTTGAGAGGTCATATCTGAGCTGATTAAGCCTTGAGTTATAGAAACTTTTACTTTATCGGAAGAACCGACAAAGCCTTGCTTCATCATAATTCCGTTTTGATAAATTCTCCAGACAAAAGAACTGCCGGTGCTAAGAACGCTGTTGCCGCTCAGCTTATTTTGTTTACTGTAATCAACTTTTACAAGCTTGTTGTTCTTGAGCATTAGAGGAGCTCCGGAAGACTGAGCCATAGACGGAACTTCTCTAACAGCTCCACAAAAACGCTCCATTTCCTGAAGAACATTAGTTCTGGCAAGACTGCGGCGATAATTGCCGATGCCTATAGCGGCTAAAACACCAACAATCGCAATAACGACCATCAATTCGATGAGAGTGAAGCCAAACAACCTTCTTTGGCGATGCGGTGATGCAAATATTTTCATGTTTATTCCTTCTCCCGCGATTTAGCAATAAATAGGATGACACCTACGCCTATTATAATAACAATGGCTCCAATGACAAGGAATAAAGTGTTATTGTTTTTATGCTTTTGTACCGGAGCTTCTACTTCTGCTTCAAAATTGGGAACTTCCGGGATCTCATTTTGGACGGTAGCTTTGCTTCTATTAGTTGTTACCGTTTCTTCATTGAAAGACTCTGGAGTATATTCAGATTGACTGGAAATATCCGATTTGGGAGAAGCGTCTATAGCCGTACCCTCATATAAAATCGTTCCGGTAGGAGTATCTACATATCTGACTACTTGATCGCCTTCTACTACGGCTGCTAGAGCTGGAACAGATAAAAAGCTAAATAAAGCCGCGCATACTATAAGTATGATAAAAAATGAAGATTTAGACTTTGCCAATTTGCTTAGAACCCCTATAATGATATTGACCTTATAGTCTATTTTGTCCGTAAAGATACACTTATTAACTAGGATTTAATAGACTTAATATACACTTTTATTCTATACTATAGAGACGTAGGATGGAAGAGAGGTTCGTCATCATATGAGATTAAAAATTCAAAGGAAAGGGCAGCGAGGCTTGACCTTGCTGGAAATAATGGTAGCCATAGCAGTTTTAACCTCTACTCTAGTGGCTTTCGCTTCTGTTTTTCCAGCAGCTTTCAAGCTGAATAGACAGTCTCAAGCTTCAGTAAGAGCTGCCAAACACGCTGCTGCGGTTGCTGAGGAGTTGCGTGCCATGCCTGTAGCGTGCAATTCATCTCTCTTTTCTATAGCCGGAGCACGTAAACATTACATTGAGGACTATGCTAGGGGCAAAGTAACCGGCAATTTTGATAATTATTATGGCACTTTGCAGTCTGTAGAAGAGCTTAAAGACGATGGCTTTACGCTCGATTATGCCACGGCAGCTGGAGCTACTGGAAAAAACGCACGTCCTGGTGTGTATATCTATCACAAGGGCAATGGCGGCAACAACGATTCCAGATTCTGGAATATCGAAGTAAACGTCTACTGGCCGGAAACTATCAACGGTAAGAGAGTCGTTCGCAGTGCTTCGGTGATTAGCGCAAGGACCGGTAACAGATAATGAACATAAGGCTGAAAAGAACACACGGCTTTACGCTTATTGAAGTTTTAGTCGCTTCCGGCTTGTTAGCCATGATGGTAGTATTCCTGTCTTACATGGTCATTTCTGCTATGAGGGCTCAGGAGTTTGAGCGCAGCGTGCGTACAGCAGCTACCGCTACTCGTGAAGCTATGAACCGCATGGCTGATGAATTGCGTTTGGCGGCCATTTTGCCTTCGGCTGGTTCCAGTTCGCTCAGTTTTGTAGGCTCCAGTAACGTACCTTCAGGTGTAGTTTTGCCCGATAGCTACGATTCCAGCATAACTATGGATAGTAGTGTCAAGAAGACTACAGGCAACAAAGGTGTTTGCTATATAGATGATCGCCTTATCTTTACCAGACCCAAGATGGAAGCTAGCATGAGTGGCAAAGATGGAGCCAATTATGCTTTTGACCCTTCCGACGTAAGAGATTACGTTTACGTTGAGTGGATGGTTCCTAAGTCTACTCCGGATCGCATTTGGCGTCGTGTATATAATATCAATAATGGCACAAAATGTGGTCATACAGCTTCCGAGAAAAAAGTCTCTATCGACTCATCTCGAAAGGTAGACGCCGTAATTTGGATGTTTAACAGCTCTTATTTTGCAGATGCTAATAACAGAGTAAAAGCTCAGGGG
>ERZ869991.503-NODE-503-length-13586-cov-5.592198_pt1 | contig 13586 bp, 9 predicted proteins | sample MGYA00520862_ERZ869991 | MGnify/ENA primary metagenome ERZ869991 (study PRJEB32232, sample SAMN07284978) | human gut metagenome | biome: human-associated habitat; material: feces | host: Homo sapiens | place: Tanzania | collected 2014-08-11 ...
CACATAGTTGATGGTTGTCTCTGCTGCAGTACCAGCTGTTGTAGGAAGTGCTACGATAGGCAAGCACTTGTTCTTGGTAGGAGCGACTCCCTCCAGAGAAACGATGTCAGCAAACTCTGGGTTGGTAACAACCACGCCGATACCCTTTGCCGTATCCATAGAACTGCCACCACCGATAGCGATGATGAAGTCTGCCTCAGCATTCTTGCAAGCCTCAATACCTGCAGTAACATTGGAAACTGTTGGGTTTGGCTTTACGTCATCAAATACCTCGTAAGCGATGTTAGCCTCGTCCAATACGTCGAGTACCATCTTGGCAACGCCAAATTTCATCAAGCCCTTGTCTGTTACAACCAAAGCTTTTTTCCAACCACGACTAGCGATTACTGTAGGAAGCTCCTTGCGGGCACCTGGACCGAAATAGGAAACTTCATTAAGAATGAATCTGTTTACCATAAATGTCTTTGTTTAAGATTGAATTAATTAATAATATATTTAGTATATCTATATTGCCATAAGATTGTTTATATGCGACAAAGATACAGCTTTTCTGTGATTCTGCCAAGTTTTTCTGGGAAAAAATCATCGGGTAGGGCAAAGATTAAAGACTTATCTCAAAAAATCGGGTGTTTTCTCGCTTTTTCCCTTCTACTATTTTGCTCTTTCAAAATAAAAGCGTAACTTTGCAAAGGAAATAATTAGAAACAATAACATCAACTTATGAAGAAAACTTATTTATTACTTTTAACCGGACTCATTTGCTCATCGGCATGGGCAGATGGTACTTTAGGAGGCTACTTCTACAATCAGCAGGCTGCGCCTACGGGATGGGAGTGGCAAAGTCCTGATTCCGTAGCTGTCAACAAGCAGCAGCCACATGCCTGGTTCTTCTCGTTCCGCAATGTCGAAGAGGCGAGAAAGGTTTTACCGGAGAACAGTTCTTACTGGAAATCTCTCGATGGATTATGGAAGTTCCATTGGGCTCCAAATCCGGATGAGCGTCCTAAGGATTTCTACCGTACAGACTATGATGTCTCTCAGTGGGACGATATCAAGGTGCCGATGAACTGGAATCTGGCAGGACTGCAGAAAGATGGAAACAACAAGTATGGAGATCCGCTCTATTCTAACCAGCGTGTCATCTTCCAGCACTCCTGGCAGCCGATGAACGACTGGAAGGGTGGAGTGATGCGTACACCTCCTACCAACTGGATGACCTATCGCAACCGCAATGAGGTGGGGTCTTATCGCAGAACCTTCTCCGTTCCTGCAGACTGGAAGGGTCAGCAGATCTATCTGAACTTTGATGGTGTAGATTCTTTCTTCTACCTATATATAAATGGTAAGTATGTGGGATTCTCCAAGAACTCACGCAACCTGGCTGAATTCGACATTACACCTTATCTTAATAAGGAGGGTGAGGAGAATACGGTAGCAGTAGAGGTTTATCGCCATTCAGACGGTTCTTTCCTGGAGAGTCAGGATATGTTCCGCTTGCCTGGTATCTTCCGCACCGTGGCTTTGGTTGCCAAACCACAGGTTCAGGTAAGAGACATCAAGGCTATTCCTGACTTGGATGAAACCTACAGCCATGCCACCTTGCATATCTCAGCCCAGTTGCTGAACCTTTCCAAGAAGGCAATCAAGGGTTATTCCTTGCAGTATTCACTCTATGCCAACCGTCTTTATTCCGACGACAATGACCTGATGGAAGGCGTTACTGCTTCTACTCCTCTCGTAGGAAAATTGAATTCCAAGGGTGAGGTTGTTCTGGAAACTACGCTCGATGCTGCCAACAAGGTGAAGCTCTGGAGTGCAGAAGCTCCTTACCGTTATACATTGGTAGGAGAATTGAAGGATGCCAAGGGCAGAACGGTTCAGACCTTCTCTACCATCGTTGGCTTCAGAAAGGTGGAAATCAAGGAGACTCCTGCCGAGAAGGATGAGTTCGGATTGGCTGGAAGATATTACTATCTCAACGGACAGCCTATCAAGCTGAAGGGTGTCAACCGTCATGAGAACAACACGCTGTTAGGTCATACTGCTACCCGCGAGCAGATGGAGAACGAAATCTTCCTGATGAAGCGTGGCAATATCAACCATGTGCGCAACTGCCACTATCCTGATGCACCTTACTGGTATTATCTCTGCGATAAGTATGGTATCTATCTGGAGGATGAAGCTAACCTCGAGAGCCATGAGTACTACTATGGCAAGCAGAGTCTTTCTCATGTACCTGAGTTCCGCAACGCTCATATCGCCAGAAACATGGAGATGGTACACGCTACCGTGAATCATCCTTCTGTAGTAATCTGGAGTTTGGGTAACGAGGCTGGTCCTGGCAAGACTTTCGTAGATTGCTATAATGCCATCAAGGCTTATGATACCAGCCGCCCTGTTCAGTATGAGCGTAATAATGATATCGTGGATATGGGTTCTAACCAGTATCCTTCCATCGCCTGGGTTCAGGGAGCCGTACAGGGCAAGTACAAGCTGAAGTATCCGTTCCACATCTCTGAGTATGCCCACTCTATGGGTAATGCCTGCGGTAACCTGATAGATTACTGGGATGCCATCGAGAGCACCAACTTCTTCATGGGTGGAGCTATCTGGGACTGGGTTGACCAGGCCCTTAACAAGCAGGATCCTGTAACCGGAAAGACCTACTGGGCATACGGCGGTGACTTCGGTAAGGACAACAAGCCAAACGATGGTATGTTCTGCATGAATGGTATCGTTCGCCCAGACTTCTCACCTAAGGCTCAGTACTATGAGGTAAAGAAGGTTTATCAGAATGTAGGCGTGAAGGCTGTAGATATGAAGCAGGGACAGATTGAAATCTTCAACAAGAACTACTTCGAGCCTCTCAAGAATTACCAGATTGTATGGTCTCTCTATAAGGATGGTGTCTGCATTTCAAAGAATCAGCCATTGCAGGGTGCCAAGAATATCGTGGGTCCTCGCGAGAAGGGCTTCTATACCTTGCCATACGATTATGCAAGCCTCGATCCTAAGAGCGAGTACTTCGTAACAGTCCAGTTCCTTCTAGGCAAGGATATGCCTTGGGCAGCCAAGGGTTATCCTCAGATGGAAGAGCAGTTGAGAGTGAAGGGCGCTGATGTTGCTGCTCCTTCTATCGCTACTGTTGCCAAGAACGGTAAGGCGATGAAGCTTTCGGTAGATAAGGCGGCTAAGCGTGCCAACATCCATGGCGGCAACTTCCAGGTGGCATTCGACCTGAATACCGGTGCTATCTATAGCCTGAAGTATGGCAGCCAGGATATCATCAAGGATGGCAATGGTCCTAAACTCGATGCATATCGTGCTCCTACAGACAACGATGCAGGTATCGGATACCACAATGCATGGTTCAAGAATGGTCTGTACGACCTGCAGCATGTAGTGAAAAACTGGAACTATACAGCCAAGAAGGATGGTACTTACCAGCTCGACTTTACTGTAGAGAGTCAGGGTAAGGAGGGATGCGATGTGAATTACAGCAACCGCGACCGTGACCCAGAGTCTTGCTATAACTTCGAGAAGAACAAGCATGCCTTGACTGATGCTGACCTGAAGTTCACTTCACGCCAGATCTATACTATCTATAAGGATGGTTCTATCGAGATGCAGAGTGCCATCGGTGCTAATCGTTCTAAGGTTATCTTGCCTCGCATCGGCTATTCCATGGTATTGCCAAGTGAGTTGAACCAGTATGATTATTATGGACGCGGACCTGTCAACAACTACAACGACCGCAAGACCAGCCAGTTTATCGGTTGGTACCACAGTCCGGTAGCAGAGCAGGGCATCATGCTTCCTAAGCCACAAGCACAGGGCAACCGCGAGGAGGTTCGTTGGTGTGCCGTTACTAACGACAGCCAGCAGGGTGTAGTATTCATCTCGGACAGCACAATGTCTGCTTCAGCATTGCCTTGGAGTCAGCAGGAGTTGACTTTAGCTGCACATCCATATCAGTTGCCAAAGAGCAGCGGTACTCACTTGCACCTCGATGCTAAGGTTACAGGATTGGGCGGTGCCAGCTGTGGACAGGGGGGTCCTTTGACGCCAGATCAGGTACGCAGTACTCCTACCACCTTCGGATTCATCATCCGTCCTGCAGTGAAGTCAGAGCTTGGAAATATCGTGAAGGTTTCAGCTACCGGTCGTGAAATGATGAAGGAGGTTATGAAGAAGATGCAGCAGAATCAGCAGACATCCGGTCTTCAGATTGCCTTTGCTTCCAGCCAGGAGCCTGATGAGGGTGATGCTGCCTACTTGGTAGATGGCGATCCTTCTACATTCTGGCATACGATGTATTCCATTACATTGGCTAAGTATCCTCACTGGGTTGACTTCGATGCTGGCAAGCAGAAGGTCATCAAGGGCTTTACATATCTGGCACGCCAGGATGGTTCTTTGAATGGTTGCATCAAGGATTATGAAATCTACGTCAGCAACGACAACAAGACTTGGGGTGAGCCAATCCTGAAGGGCCATTTTGAGAAGACAGCCAAGCTGCAGAAGGTGATGTTGAACAAGCCTGTCAAGGCTCGCTACTTCCGTCTGCGTGCATTGAATGAGCAGAATGGTCAGGATTATGCTTCGGGTTCAGAGTTTACACTGATAACAGAATAAATAATAGTATATTAAAAAGGCTGGTGCACATAGCATCGGCCTTTTTATTTTAAATATGTAATGCTTTTGTATTTACCCCGATGTATATATAAACAAAAAGTGGATTAACCTTTCGATTAATCCACTTTTGTGATTCCGTTGGGGTTCGAACCCAAGACCCACAGCTTAGAAGGCTGTTGCTCTAATCCAACTGAGCTACGGAACCAACACTGCCATTTTTCATTAGCGAGTGCAAAGGTAATACTTTTTTGTGAATCCACCAAATATTTTGGGATATTTTTTTCTTTTATTTCAATATTACGTAAATTCTTTATAGCAAGAGCATCTTCTTCGATTATTTTTAAAGCTTTTGCCCTTACAGGGCGCAGAGCTAAAACAACAAAAAACCCAGGGTGTTACCCTGGGCTAGGAGCTTTTGCCCTTTCAGGGCGTTTGAAAGTGCAATCCTTTGATGCACCTTTAATTTTATTATTTCAGTTTCTTGAGATAACCCTCAGCACGGGTATCTCCCAGTTCCTTTGCTTTTTCCAGGTTCTTGCGAGCCTCTTCCTTCTGCTTGTTCTCCATCTGGAGCAAACCGAGGAGGAGATAACCATCGGCATATTCTGGAGCAATCTCTATGCAATGCTTGGCAGCACTGATGCCTTCTGCATATCGCTTCACACGCAAGTCAAGACTAGCCCATTCTGCAAAATAAGTAGGCTCGTTAGGAGCGAGGTAGCAGGTACGGGCAATATCAATCAGCGCTGGCTGCCACATGCGCAACTTGGTCTCAGCCTTGTATCTGGCATAGAAAAATGCAGGATTAACAGGACGGACTATCGAATCATACATATTGTAGTCAGCTATGGCACTGCGATACTCTCCCTGTTCTGCCTGGAAATCACCACGAGCCAGATAGTAAGGACCAGCCATGGTGCCCGAGTTCTTAGCCGCATTGACTGCACTATCCAGCAAGACCTTGATCTCTGTAGCTGGAGCCTTGAGCTGAATCTTAGCCTGAGCTGCCTCCAGGAAGATTTCCGGGTTCTTGACTGAAGTCTTGGTCAGGGCGATGAACATATCGTATGCCTTCTGATAATTACCCTTGGTAAAGATGATGCGTGCCTCCTGATGCTGATATACAGGATTGGCATTGATGGCGTATGCCTTCTGTGCCTCTTCTATCGCCTTGTCGTAAGTCCAGGCTGTATAGGCAGAATCACCCTTATAGATCAGTTTCTGATAGATGACATCAGAATAATTGGAGTGGGCTTCATCCTTGGCAGAAGATTTCTTGATTCCGTCTTCCATACATTTGGCTGCCTCGGCAAACTCGTTCTTATCTACAAGAAGAGTTGCTTTTTCCTTATAGCCGAATGCTGAAGCAGGGAACTTTGCCATAAACTCATCTGCATACTTGTCATAGATGTCGCGGGACACTTGAGACTTGTTGAGCGTCATCATCGTAATCGCCTCCTGTTCGCTATCAGGAAGAGCGGTACGGATGCCTGTTTCGCGAAGGGCAGCATCCAGTGTAGAAAGACCTGTCACCTTCAACTCCTTGGCATAGTTGGCATCAATGGCAGTTACCTGACCGTTGCTATGCATGATACCAATCACCTGTCCGCTTTTGTTGACGAATGGGCAACCCACTGCATTGTCGGGTACGGTGTTGGAGAAGATGTAGTAATTGTAAGTTTCCTTAAACTTCTCAACGCTTGCGATATCCTCCTGCTGGAAAGGTGACTTCTTGATAGAATAAGGAACGAGCCAAACCTTGCTGCCCGCAGGTGATTCTGCTGTTGCAATGTTGGCAGCCGTGGTATTACCCAATACTCTGAACTTAGCCACATCGTAAAGTTCATCGGCACCGAGGATGGCATCCACGTCCATCGACTTTCCGCTGGCATCCACGATGGTAGCCTTCACAGCACCGATAAACGGTTTGAAGGTACCGATAGCCGTTCCCTTGTTATCAATAAACACACCTTGTGTAGAAGAAATGATGTTACCATCCTTGTTGAAGGTGGTGAGTGTAAATACGCTCTTGGCGGCTTTCTGTACAGAGCCTGGCTGAGCGAAGAGGGATGATGCACCCAGCATCAGTCCCATCATGATCATATTTATTCTTTTCATATTCTCAATAATTCTTTAGCATTGGCAAGAGCTGCCTGCGTGATGTCACTGCCACTGAGCATCTGGGCAATTTCCTCAATGCGCTCCTGGTTGTTGAGCTCTTTCATGTGCGAGATGGTTCCATTCTCGGCTTCCTCCTTCAATACCTTGTAATGATGGCTACCCTTGGCTGCTATCTGTGGCAGATGAGTGATGGAGAGTACCTGTCGGTTCTGGAGTCCCATTTCTTCCATGATATCTGCCATCTTTTCAGCTATCTTGCCGCTTACTCCGGTATCAATCTCATCAAAGATGATGGTTGGCAACTTCACGGCTCCACTGATCATTGCCTTCAGCGAGAGCATTACACGAGCAATCTCACCACCCGAAGCTACCTGACTGACAGGCTGTAGCTGGGTACTCTTGTTGGCACTGAAGAGGAAGCTGACCTTATCGGCACCATTTCCTGACAGAGGCTTTTCTGCGAAGGCAATCTCGAATCTCACATTCGGAATGCCCAGCGGGATGAGTCTGCCCTTCATCTCTTTTTCGATGGCCTTTGCTGATTTCTGACGGATAGAAGTGAGTAGGGCAGCTTGCTTTTCAGCCTTGGCAAGGAGAGCTGCAACTTCTTTTTCCTTCTCTTCGATGTCTTCATCGCCATTATCGATATGCGCAAGCTGTTCTGCTATGCGGTCACGGGTAGCAATGAGTTCAGTTACCGTTTCCACATGGAACTTCTGCTGCAAGGTGTAGAGTTTGTCCAGACGGGTATTGATGGCATCCAATCGGTTAGGATCGAATTCCACGTGATCTACACTACTGCTGATTTCCTGTGCGATGTCCTTCAGTTCGATATAGCTGCTCTGCATTCTGCCAGCTACATCAGCCATGCTTGGATAGACATCACATATATTTTCCAGTTGATGAGTGGCGTTCTTCAGTTTGTCAAGTATGCTGTCGTCGTCTCCCGAAAGCGCATTGTCTGCTTCGAAGAGAGCGGTCTTGATGTCCTCCGAATGGCTCAGGGTTTCTGCTTCTTGTTCCAGCTGTTCCAATTCGCCTTCCTGCAGATTTGCATCATCCAGCTCTTTATGCTGGAAGCGCATAAACTCTTCGTTCTCACGGTTCTTGGCAATCTCGGCTTTCAGCTCTTCCAGAAGTTCCTTGGCTTTGTGATAGGCATAATACTCCTTTTGGTAAACCTTGAGCTGGTCGGCATCCTGAGCGATGATATCCACCACATTCAACTGGAAGTCTTCTTTCTGCAGAAGAAGATTCTGATGCTGCGAATGGATATCCACGAGTTGCTCTCCCAATTCTCTCATACGGGTGAGAGGCACCGGGGTGTCATTGATGAAGGCACGGCTCTTGCCGGCTGCAGTCAACTCTCTTCGGATGATTGTATCATCGGCATCATAGTCGATGTCGTTATCATCGAAGAATTTCTGCATACCATATCTGGAGAGATCGAAGTGAGCCTCTATCACGCAACGGTCTCTTCCTGCCTTGATCGCCTTGCTGTCGGCACGGTTACCCAGAAGCAGTCCGATGGCACCGAGGATGATACTCTTTCCTGCTCCTGTCTCACCCGTGATGACGGAGAAGCCAGGATAGAGAGAGATATTCAGCTCGTCGATGAGCGTGAAGTTCTTGATATATAATTGCTTGAGCATATTTATTCTACTTTTTGATAAAGATATAAAGGGAAAGCTGATTCTGAATTTCAGAAGCTTCCGTTCTGGAAGATGATTTTATGAATGATGACTTCTTCCTGAAAGATTATTCCTTGATCTGATCCCAATATTTATTCTGTGAAGGATTGATGGAGAAGAGGAGTTCATAGATGCTCTCCTTTTCCTTTTGGGTTCCCTTGCCGCGATAGATGTTGGCAAGTTCATCCTTCTTGAAGTCGGTCCATATCTGTGGCAACAAACTGAGCGGGCGGTTTTCCTTCGCCTTCTTCAGTCCTGTTTCCAGGGCTGCGGTTATCTCGGTACGACCTCTTTCCGCATTATTCGCCATCTCGTCGAGTCCTTTCCGATAGTAGTCATACTGCAACTGTCTGAAGGGTTCCAGTGCTCCATCCAGATAGTCTGAGATGATAGCATATCGGTTGCGGTCATCAGAGAAAGCCTTCCATCCGGGATAATCCAGATTCTGGGCATTGTTTGTCAGATTCATGCAGCGCTGCAGGATGTCTTCACCACCTTTGGGTGCAAAACTATCCAGATCGATACCGATGATAAGATATGCATAATAGGCAAAGAGAGCTGTAAGCTGATTGTCTATCTGCTGCTCATTGAACTCCAACTGGTCGTATTCTGCAAAACGAAACGTGAAGTTATCGTCCACATTATTATATAAGGTGGAGGTGTATGCCGAATTGAAGACGGGGCGATTGGCCTGTATCAGCGCCTTGCAGGTAAAGAGATTCTTGTCTCTGTCATACTTGGTGACGGTGATATTGAAGTTGCAGATGATGCGTTCGTTCTTCTGAAACTGAAGATGAGTCCATTGGCGATTGTTGACGAATTGCTGCAAGGTCTGTTGCAGATTGTCGAATACGCCTTTTTCCGTACCCGAGATCTGGGCATGGTTGATGGTAATCTTAGCTTGCAGCTCCTGTGCTGAAATCGTAGAAGGACTGCAGCACAGGAGGCCACCAGCTAAAGATACCGGACTAAAACAGGAGAGCCAGCTCGTCAATGATGTCGCGAGCCACTTCAGTCTTCGGTTTCTTTTCATATTCTTTCTTTCCCTTTTCAGAGATGATGGTAATCTGATTGTCGTCAGTGCGGAAAGTAGTGCCCGGATTACGTGTAGAGTTGAGCACGATGAAGTCGGCGTTTTTCTTCACTCTCTTCTTCTGGGCATTACTCTCTTCATCGTTGGTTTCCAGGGCGAAAGCTACGATTCGCTGATTCTTTTGTTTCATCTGTCCCAAAGCTGCTGCGATGTCATGGGTAGGCACCAGTGTCAACTCCAGGTCATCCTTTTCGCGCTTGATTTTCTTATCAGCTACATTGGCAGGACGGAAGTCTGCTACGGCTGCACAGAGAATGGCTGCATCAGAAGAAGCAAAGGCTGCTGTGGCTGCCTGATACATCTCCTCACAGCTCTCCACATTGATGCGGTGGATAGCAGGACTACAGTCTAATGAAACAGGACCTGCCACCAAAGTAACATCCGCACCACGGCGAAGACATTCTTCGGCAAGTGCGAATCCCATCTTTCCTGAAGAATAATTGCCGATGAAACGCACTGGGTCTATCTTCTCATAGGTTGGTCCCGCAGTAATCATCACCTTCTTACCGCAAAGATCTTTCCCTGCAGTCTTCTGGTTCTCTGATTCTACATCAGCAACCTCATCGGCACTCTCCATCATGTTGAAGTATCTATCCAGGTAATTCACGATGACATCCGGTTCCTCCATGCGTCCCTTTCCCTCTAATCCTGAAGCAAGGAATCCCACTTCCGGTTCGATGATATGGTTACCATAGCCGAGAAGGGTCTTCATGTTGGCCTGGGTAGAAGGATGCTTGTACATATCAAGGTCCATAGCAGGAGCAATGAAGACTGGTGCCTTCATGGAGAGATAGGTGGTGATGAGCATATTGTCTGCAATACCATGCGCCATCTTGCCCATGGTAGATGCCGTACATGGTGCAATGACCATCGCATCCGCCCAGAGACCGAGATCCACGTGCGAATTCCAGGTACCATCACGCTGTGAGAAGAACTCGCTTACCACAGGCTTGTGGGTCAGCGCAGAGAGGGTGATAGGGGTAATAAACTCCTTACCGGCAGGCGTAATGACCACCTGTACCTCAGCTCCCTTCTTGATGAGACCACGGATGATAAGGCATGACTTGTAGGCTGCAATGGAACCCGTAATGCCCAATACGATTTTCTTTCCTTTTAACATATTATTTTCCCATTCTCTTGTTGAACTCGCGCAGACGGATACGGGTGAGTACCTGCTTGGTATTGTTGGTGAAATCGCTTCCCAATACCCAGGTGAAGTAACCAGGATCCTTGGTCAGGATCTCTGCCACATCCCATCCTTTGTACTTGCCGAAGTTGAATACCTCGTGCTTGCGAGGATTGCCCTTTTCGTCGAGTATCACATTGCCGTCAGCATCCTTCAACTCCTGCCAAACGATGCGGCCAGCAAAATCTACATTGTCGTTGCGCTTGGAGAACTCCGCAAGCTCGTCCATGTCATTGTTAAGCACACGGTCGGCTTCCTCCTGAACACCAGGGGCATAACGGTCCAGCTCGCCTTTCAGTACGCAATAGGTAGCCTCGGTATCCTGGTCGGCGCGGTGTGCCTCGAAGTCTTCCTCCATCTTTCTGCCGCAATAGAACTTGTAGGCAGCAGCCAGGTTACGACGCTCCATCTTCATAAAGATATTCTGGGCATCAATGAGGCGACTCTTGGAGAAATCGAAATCGATGCCTGCACGCAGGAATTCCTCTGCAAGCATAGGTACATCGAAATGATTGGAGTTATAGCCAGCGAAATCACAACCGGAGAACTCCTGGTTGAAGGTAGCCGCCAACTGCTTGAAGGTTGGTGCATCCTTCACATCATCATTGCTGATACCTGTAAGAGCAACCACCTCTTCAGGGATTGGCTTCCCTGGATTGACAAACTGGTTTTTACGAACCTCTGTTCCATCTGGATACACCTTGATATAGGAGATCTGGATGATTCTGTCTTTTACCATGTCAAGACCGGTAGTCTCTAGGTCGAACACGATTAGAGGCTTAGTAAGATTTAATTTCATTACTTCTAGTATTTATTACTATATATTACTGATAGGGAAGGGGTGTTTAGATGAGCCAAGCTCCTTATTCGTTAAGGAGCATTGGCATGATGAGCATGAGGATGTCCTCATCTTCTGGCTGCTCAGCTGGTACAATGATACCGGCACGGCTAGGATCTGCCAAGTGGAAGACAACCTGATCGCTGTTCAGATTACCCAGGATTTCCATCAAGCTGCTACCCTTGAAACCGATGCTGATGCTGGAACCGCTATATTCGCAAGCCAATACTTCCTTGGCAGAAGTAGAGAAGTCGATGTCTTCTGAAGAAACCTCGAAACGGCCGCTCTCGATATGGAAACGGATCAGCTGGCTGCTCTCGCTGGCAAATGGCAAAACACGGCGCAATGCACTCTGCAAGCCCTTGCGATCTACGGTTATCTCACATGGGTTGTTGGCTGGAATCACTGAGTTGTAATTAGGATAGCGACCGTCAATGAGGCGGCATTTCAATACGCCATCGCTAAACTGAATCTCAGCTCTGCGTGCATCAAACTTGATGATTGCCTCATCATCCTTGCTCAGAATGTTCTTCAGCAATGATGCTGGCTTCTTTGGCAGGTTGAATGAAGCAGGAGTCTCACTCTTGACAGTGAAGTTCTTGCTTCTTACCAACTTATGGCCATCACTTGCAACGATGGCAAGCGATTCGGGAGTAAGGTCGAAATAGATACCATTCATTACTGGGCGCAGCTCATCGCTGGCTGTTGCAAAGAGAGAACGGTTGATATTGTCGATCAGCACCTGTGCTGGCAAGACGAGGGTAGTGCAGGCATCACCCATATCCTGTGTTGGAGGATAGTCTTCAGCATTCAAGCCTGTGAAATTATAGAGACCATTCTGATATACAATCTTAATGGCATAACTATCTGTATCTACATCGAAGCTGAGAGGCTGCTCAGGCAACTCCTTCAATGCATCCAGGATGACGCGGTTGGCAACGCAGAACTCGCCTTCGCCATCGCAGTCAGTGAGAGCGATGGTACTCTTGATGATGTTGTCACTGTCGCTTGCGGTGATGGTCATCTCGCCGTTGGCAACTTGAAACAGGAAATTGTCAAGGATAGGCAGAGAATTTTTGCTGCCAATCACCTTAGCAAGCATATTGAGCTTGCTGTTCAATGCTGAACTTGAAACTGTAAATCTCATGAGTCGTTATTTTATATTATTAATTTTCTATATTACTTATCTCATTTTCATTGCTGATGCTCCTTACTTGATGGGTAAATTGGAGCATTTGCGCAATTATGAGCACAAAAATACAAAAAATATTGGGGATAGACAAAAATAATCGAAGAAATGTTTTTGTTTTAAAACTATTTTTAGTAATTTCGCAGTCAGAAAGAAAAATAACAGATAGATTCACTCGTTTTTGAGCCTCTTCATACATCTTTTGATTCTAGATGAAAATGGGGCTCGGCAAGCGAAGGATTGAAACAATTTTTAAAATAATAATATGGAATTACAAGGAAAGGTAATTGCCGTTTTACCTGAAAGAAGCGGCGTTTCTGCAAGAGGTGAGTGGAAGGCTCAGTCGTTCGTTATCGAAACTCACGAGCAGTATCCAAAGAAGCTTTGCTTCGATGTTTTCGGAGCAGATCGTCTTGCTCAGTTCAACATCCAGAGTGGTGAGGAACTTTTGGTTTCTTTTGATTTGGATGCACACGAATATAATGGTCGTTGGTTCAACAGTGTCCGCGCTTGGAATGTGCAGCGTGTAGATCCTAATGCTGTTGCTGCTATGCAGGGTGGCATGCAGCCTGTTGGTTCTCCATTCCCTCCAGTAAGTGCGACTCCTCAGGCAGCTCCTGCTCCAGCTCAGGGTGCAACTGCTCCATTCCCTCCAGCTCAGCCAGCAGCTCCTGCAGCAGGTGGCAGCGCAGATGATCTCCCATTCTAAGAGAGAAAGCATGTAAGAAAAATGCAAAGAGCATTCGAAAGGGTTTGTTTCTACAATCCTTACGAATGCTCTTTTTCTTTAATTGGACTTCTATACCGGTTTAAAACCTGCAGAAAACTACCCT
>ERZ869991.504-NODE-504-length-13573-cov-14.071354_pt1 | contig 13573 bp, 14 predicted proteins | sample MGYA00520862_ERZ869991 | MGnify/ENA primary metagenome ERZ869991 (study PRJEB32232, sample SAMN07284978) | human gut metagenome | biome: human-associated habitat; material: feces | host: Homo sapiens | place: Tanzania | collected 2014-08-11 ...
CCTTAGCTTTTCCTTTATGTTCAAGTTTTATGTATCTAATATTGAAAGAAGCTTTTTCTTTAAAGGATGCAATAAGCTCTTCGGTATTATCTGTAGAACCATCATCTCCAACAACCCATTCAAAATTTTTATATGTTTGTATATTTAGCGAGTTAAATAATTTTTCTAATATATATGCTCTATTATAAGTAGGTGTGATAATAGAAAAAAATAATGTTTCTTGTTCCATATTGCTATTTCCTTTTTCTTCTAAATTTAAATTTTAAGCCACAAATGCAACATATTTCATGCTACTTCTCGTTATATACAGAAAATATTTTTCTTAATATCTTTTTTATCATTTTTTTTAAAGGAGCTTCTTTCTTTTTGGTCCAAGATGCATTGAAATGGTGTACAGCATAAGAAATGCTTTCTTTATACTGGCAGAAAATACATGATGGAAATATTATACAATTATTTTCTAACGTTTTGGTTTTATTTTCATCATAAGGTTCAATAAAGTTGTATTTACGTTTAAAATAGTTTGTAATTCTTGTTGTATTAGTACATAAATCATATTCACCATTTGGTTTTATAAAATGCAAATCGTTGTATTCATCCAACAAGTCTTTAATAATAGAATTTCCTTTTTTTGCACCAACTACGGCTGTAAATGGAGATATTAACCCATTAAAATTTTCATATCCACTAAAGAAATCTAAATGTAAAAATTCATCAAAAGATTTAAATACTTCATTATCAGTATCAAAATATATTCCACCATAATTATATAGCGCATATAATCTGAAATAATCGCTTATAAAAGCCCATTTTTTAGCTTTATATGCTTCTTGTACATATTGATTGTTACAATTCAATATGTCTGCATTATTCCACTCTCTTATTTCATATTCAGGTAAATATTTTTGCCAACTAGCAATACATTTTTTTACTAATTTTGTTTTAGGACTATTTCCAAACCAACAATAGTGTATTATTTTAGGGATATTATTTGTTGTCATACTTTCCCCTTTTGAATTTTAATTGTTTTCCAAAAATTGTAATAATTAAAATACCATTCTTATTTGTATGTTGAATATTTAGTACTGTTTTCATTAATCCGATAATAATTGGATACAAAAGCAAATTAAGTGTCTTTATTTGTCCAACACTAAATTGAATATTGTCATTTTCGTACAATTCATCGACTAATTTTTTGATTTCCTCTTTTATTTCTTTTGTATTAGAAGTTTCAATTCTTTTGGTATAGCATAATAATCCTCGAATATGTCTTTGTAACATAACTTTTTTTAAAGAATTGTTAGAATGCTTAAATTCCGCAGTATTTATGATATATCTAAAGCTTTCGATTTCATTAAAACAAGTGTTAATAAGGTTAGATGTTATTGCTCCGAGATTAAATTCGTTATAATTGTATAATTTTTTATCTAACATAAAATATTTGGGAGCATGAAAGTGACACATTTCGTTAAAAATATTGTCTTCTGAAGATTTAATTCCAACAGGAAATTTTATATCATTTTTTAGTAAAAATTCTTTTTTATATAATTTATTCCAGACAGCATGAATCATCTTTTTAAAAAGCAAGTCTTTATTTTTAATAGATTTAAGACGTTTTAAGTTATAATAATTTATTAATGTATTATTTTTATAAATATTTGCATTGAAATAAATAATATCAGCCTGACTACTAATCGCAGCATTATATATACTTTCAAGACAATCAGGAGATAACCAATCATCAGCATCTACAAAATATATATAATCAGAGTTTGATTTTTCTAAACCAATGTTTCTTGCAGCAGAAACACCTTCGTTTTTTTTACTAATTAATATGATGTTATTGTGATTGTCTTGATATTTTTTTATAATTTGCTCAGAATTATCTGTAGAACCATCGTTAACACAAATCAACTCAATATCTTTGAAAGATTGATTGACAATACTATCAATACACCGTTCTAAGTAAAGTTCTGCATTATATATTGGAATAATAACTGTTATTTTGGGCATTAACGCTATCCTTTTTTTATATTAATAGGGATTCCAAACAGCTTTATTACTCTTTTCCCATTGCATAATTTGTCCATATAAATAGGAAAGCCCAATAGTTTTATTCGTTTATTATCAACTCCCCAAATATGCGTATAAATTCCTTTTATAATTGTACCTGTATATGGGCAATATGTATTCGAAGTTTTTATAGCTGATATTAAATATTTTGCGTTTGTTGGATTATATTTTTTTATATAGTTAAACGCATCAATTAAAACAATTTTAAATTGATTAAAACGCACTATTTTATTTTCTCGCTTACAACTTTCAAAAGAAATAGAATTACTCCTAACTCGATACATAATACTATCAACATTTAAAAAAGTAATTTTAGGAAATGTTGATAAAACTTTTAAAAAGAATCCATTATCCTCATGTATAACTTTTTGATTGATAAACTTTAAATTATTTTGTTTTAAAAAATCTGTTTTATACAAACTCCCGCACGAAACACAAGGATAATTATCAATAATTTCACGAAAATTTTTTGTCGTTATGTTTACATTATTATCCCCATTATAATTTAAATATTTATTAAGTTCTTCTACTCTTTTTAAAGTGTATTCATCAAAAGCTCCTTTTTCAGCAAAAGGCTTGCATTTTGAAACTATAATATCTGTTTGATAATTAATGGCATCTTTATATAATTTTTCAAGTACGTTAGGAACTAGATAATCATCTGAATCTAAAAAGAAAATGTATTCACCTGTAGTATTCTCAATTCCAGTATTTCTAGTGCAAGCTAATCCACTATTTTTTTTAGTAATAATCTTTATTCTACTATCTTGTTTTGCATATTTACTTAAAATTTCTAAAGAATTATCCGTAGAACCATCATTTATACATAATATTTCAAGCTCTTTTAATGATTGATTAATTACGCTATCTAAACATTCACTTAAATAATTTTCTACATTATATACTGGTATAATAACACTAACTTTTGGTGTAACAACTTGCATAAATGTAACATATCCTCATTAATTATCGTATAGAAATTTTTATCAAAACACTAAAAAATAAAGAAGATAACAACAAATGTTATCTTCTTTATGGTGGGCGTTAGAAGACTCGAACTTCTGACATCCTCCTTGTAAGGGAGGCGCTCTACCAACTGAGCTAAACGCCCTTCAGTCAGTCTCGACAAGATTTATATTAACTTAAACATTTTTTATTGTCAACTGTTTTTTTTGAACTTTTTTGTTTTTATTTCGTTATATTGGTGTGTGGTAAAATTTGGAGGTCGTTAATTATGAAAAAATTTGCTTTATTATTAGCTCTAGGATTGCTTGTAGAACCCGCATTTAGCGCAACTTATTATTACAAAGCAACTAACACTCGACCTGCTATTCCATACACTTCTACAACATATAATTTTATGCCAAGAAGATATTCTTATGTTGATTTCAACAATCCTGACATGCTTTTCTTACAAGGTTTGCTTGCCGGAACTTCTTTATACAATGGGCGTTTGAGCATGCGTGCAAATCCTCAATTAAGAAATTCAGGCATGGGCATGTTGAGTTATTTAGATCCATACATAATTCATATTGATGGAACTGATTACGTTTTAGTCAAAGATAGCAAGGATGGGAAATGGTCTGTTGAAAATATATTAGGTTACAATGATAGTAAATCAAACTTATTTGCTTCTTTAAAAAAATTAGAAAGTGATGGTAATTCTTCTAAAATTTCAACCAAAGAATTGATTAATGCAGATATTCGTTTTGTGAAACTAAATTCTGACGGTAGTCTTGTTCTGCAAGATAAAAATCAAGATTACGATATAAATAATATCCTATATATAGACATGAAAAATCTAAGAACCGCTTTAGGAAACAAAAATCAAGATGGAACATTTGGTTATTTTTACGTCTATATTAAAAATGGAAACGGTAAAAAAGCGGTTCCAGGTCGTGTAACTTTTGAAGAAAAATCTGAATTAAACAAATACATTAAATAAAATCATACAATTTTGAAGATTGAAAAGTTTAAAAACAATGTTTCTTTACAAAGCATCTTGCTCTTTAGACTTTTCAGCCTGCTGTCTTTCATATTCTTCTCGAGCTTTTACTTTAATTTCGTGTTTTTCGCCATGATGTTCATCTTCAAATTTGTATGTCTGATCAGTCCACCATTTTGCAGCTTTATAAATCATACGTTCTTCGTAAGGTTTTTTCTCCCCCTTAGCTCGTTTAACTTTTGTAGTTTTACCTTCTTTAACTACATTTTTCGGCTCCGTAGCCGTTTTATTAAATTTAATACGGTTATCTAATTCGTCAATATTCAACCTCTGAGGAGCCGGAATATCAAAATAATCTGTCATATCAGCTTCGTTTACCGCATAAGATTCAGGACTAACATAACCTGTATCATTCGCTTTAGCCACGCATGTCGAAATCATTATTAAAATTAAGATTAGTATGAATTTTTTCATGCTCTATCCTTTCTTGGGCATCTTACAACAAGACTTTTCCCATGCGAGTCTAACCCACCTGTTTTTAATAATCCGAATTTTGCTGCAGACTTGTCAATTGCTTCTTGCCATTTTTGAAAATATTCACCTTCATAAGATTGGTAATAACCTTCGTAAAACATTGCTTTTTCTCCACCTGAAGATTTGAAATGTTCGAATAAATAATCATAAAATTCAGGACAATAGGCTTTTGTTCTTGCTGGGTGAGCAATAGACATTACACCACTATCTAAAGTCGAAACAAATTTTACTGTATCTTCAAAAGAAGAAAATTGTTCAAGCATGTTACCGATTGAAGGGTGTGCCTTCAAATAAATTTCTCGTGCAATTTGAATTTTTTGTTCTATATTATCAGGAATTGGTGGAAGTTCCTCTCCAATATACATTTCAAGCGCTTTTTTGTAAGTTATATGATATGGTTCTTTCCCTTTAAATAGATATTTGAATTTATAAATCGGTTTTTCATAAGAAAAATCAGCATTAGGCCTGTAATAATTCAATAAGATTTTTCCTGAAGTATATTTTTTTAGAGGATGAGCAACTTCATCTTCGCCCTTCAAAACCATGCCATGACATTTTGCAGCTTCTTCAAGAGAAAAATTATATTCAGGTAAAGCTTTGTCTAATTCTGCAACTGTAGCTTTGGCAAGTTTAAGTTTTTGTTCTCGCTTTGTTTTAAGATAATTATCCAATTTGTTATCATTTGGGTTAATTCCATATACAAGCAAATGTACTTGTAAAGGTTTTGGTTGTTTTGGAAAATTTATTGCAATTGTTGAAAATTCAACGCCTAAACAAATATTTGCGTGCGTATAGTTTTCAATAAGTGTTGATGCTTCTTTGTCACCATCAATTGTGTCGTGATCTGTGATTGCGGTGATAAATTCGGGATTTGTTTTTGCTATATCTTCTGACAAATCAAGAAGTTCTTTAATTGACATTTCTCCGTCAGAGTATTGCGTATGTACATGCAAATTTGCTTTAAATTGACCACTTTTTACATATCTGAAATCGTGCGAATCTAATACGCTTTTATCTGCTCTTTCACCTGCTTTGAAGGCGTATTCATCAAAATTTTTTATACGTTCAATAAAATCTTTTTCTGTAATAATTCCCATAATATTTATTTTACACAAAAAAAGAGTTGGAAACAAAATTTATCTGTTTACGTCAAAAATATTAAAATCTAAAAAGAGAGGGGATTTATATTGTGGCAGTAGATTTATATAGAGATTTAAAAGCGAATTATGTTGAAAATATTGAGGTACTGGATATTGAACAAGATGAAATTAATGAACCCAAAACATTTAATTCAATATTTAACGATGATGACATTTTACAAATGTATTTGAAAGATGTTGGAAAAACTAAATTGTTAAACTCTAAAGAAGAAAAAGTTTTAGGTAAACAAATTAAAGAAGGAAATCTTTCGCAGGCAAATATTGCGAAAAGAAAACTTGTGCAAGCTAATTTGAGATTGGTTGTAAGTATTGCAAAAAAATATATAGGTCAAGGTGTTTTGTTTATGGATTTGGTACAAGAAGGCTCTTTAGGATTAATTAAAGCTGCAGAAAAATTTGATTATTCAAAAAATTTTAAATTTTCAACTTATGCTACTTGGTGGATAAAACAAACAATAATAAGGGCTATTTCCAATAATTCAAGAACGATTAGAATTCCAGTTCACATGACAGAAAAAATTAGAAAATATAAAAAAATTTACACAACTTTGTCTTTTGAATTTGGAAGAGAACCATCTGATTTGGAAGTTGCTCAAAGGCTAGGTTTAACTTTAAAACAAGTTTTAACCATAAAAAAATCTATAATAAAAGAACCTATTAGTCTTGAAACCCCTGTTACAGATGACTTGAATGTCGGGGATTACATTGAGGATAAGTCATATCACTCACCTGAAATTCAGACTAAAAACAATGCTTTAAAAGGAGGAATTGAAAATATGCTATCAACTTTGCCTGAAAAAGAAAAAAAAATTGTCTGTTGTCGTTTCGGAATTAATGGAGAAACACCAAAAACTCTTGAGCAATTGGGAGAGATAATGGGATATTCAAAAGAGAGAATAAGACAGTTAGAAGATGCAGCTTTAACTAAGATTAGACAGAAAAAAGAGTTACAGCATTTCAGAGATTTTATTGAGGATTAGGGAACTAATGCAAAAATCGTTTTTTGTGGTAGTATGATTAAAAAACGAGGTGTTAATGGTTTTAGAAAACAAATTAGGAATTACTAATTCAGCAGATTTAGCTAAAGAGGAAGAAAAATTATCTAAAAAACGAGCAGTTGAATTGTTTGAAAAGGGACTTTTGTCTTTAGCTGATGCCGGAAGTTTTTCTTCTTTGCAAAAAATTCATGAATATTTGTTTCAAGATATATATGATTTTGCAGGGAAAATTCGAACCGTTAATATTGCAAAAGGGAGTTTTCGTTTTGCACCTGTTGTGTATTTGCAAGATGCACTCAAACATATTGAAAATATGCCGCAATCAACTTTTGATGAAATAATTAAAAAATATGTTGAGATGAATGTTGCACATCCGTTTAGGGAGGGTAATGGCCGTAGTACAAGGATATGGCTTGATTTAATTCTAAAAAAGGAGCTTAATAAAGTTGTGGATTGGAGGCGAGTTGATAAAAATGATTATTTGCTTGCGATGGAAAGAAGTCCAATAAAAGATTTGGAAATAAAAGTCCTTTTGAAAGATGCTTTGACAGACGATATCAATGACAGAGAAGTGTTTATGAAGGGAATAGATGCAAGTTACAGTTACGAAGGTTATTCAACATTTAAAACGGAAGATTTATAAATAAAGTAAGAAAAAAGATAGCACACTTGTTACGCTATCTTTTTTTAGAGCTTTTATCCAACCAATGATCTTGCAAATTCAATTGATTGTTCATTAATTTCCCCACCTGCCAGTTCTGCAAGTGCCTTAATCCTGTTTTCTCCGGTCAATACATAAACTTCAACTTTTGTTTCGTCGTTTTGAGATTTTCTTACGTAGAAATGTTTATTTGCTTTTGATGCAATAATTGCTTGGTGCGTAATTACAATAATTTGATGATATTTAGAAAGTTCTACAATTTCATCAGCTACACTTTGAGAGGCTTTGCCGGAAATTCCGGTATCTATTTCATCAAAGATTACTGTATTTATATCATCACTTTGCGCAAAAATAGACTTAATAGCCAACATTACACGTGAAATTTCACCACCGGATGCAACTTTCGCAAGCGGTTTCATCTCTTCAGAAATGTTAGTTGATATTAAAAATTCTACATTATCAATCCCATCAGATGATAATTCTTTAGGTTTAACAGATATCTCAAATCGAGCTTTTGGGAGTTCTAATTTTTCTAACTTCTCTTGAATAAGAACTGACAAAACTTGTGCAAAATTCTTTCTGCTTTCTGATATTTCTTTTGCTTTGTGTTGTAAATTTGTTTCTGTTTCTTTTATTTGTTGTTCTAATTCGTCAATATTTTGAGTCGAAAACTCTATTGCATTCAATTCTTTTGAAAGTTTATCAAATGTTTCTAGCACAGTATCAAGACTTCCGCCGTATTTGCGTTTGAGTTTATCTAGAATAAACAACCTTTCTTGAATTTCGTTTAATCTTTCTGTGTCATTGTCAAGATTTTGGCTATATTCTCTCAATTCAGATCCGGCATCACGAAGTCTTTCTATTGCATCAATAAGATTACTTTCGGTTTCTTCCAAATTTTTGTCCAAAGATGCAGCTTTAGAAACATTTTGTTTAATTTTTCCTAATGCTTCCATTATTGAACCGTCATCACCATTGATTGCCCAATATGAAGAACCCGTTAATTCTTTCAATTTCTCTGCATTTTCAAGAACTTCTAATTCTTGATTTAATTCATCATCTTCTGCCGAACTTTTTATTGCTGCTGAATCAATTTCATTTATTTGGAATTTCAAAAATTCAATTTGATTTTCTGTTACATCAGAAGCGGTTTTTAAGTTTTCAAGTTGAGATTTCATGTGTTGAAAATCTTTAAAATCTTCCCTAAATTTTTCTAATTTTTCACCATAAGCCTCTTTAGCATAATTATCCAACAAATTTATATGATATTTTGGCTGCATAAAAGCATAAGTTTGGTGTTGAGAATGAATATCCAAAAAGTAGTTTTTTAAATTTTTGATAAATTCTTGGTTAACTAAAGTTCCATTTACTCTTGACCGAACTCCATTTTGAGAAATTTCCTTAGAAAGGACTATTTCTTCACCAAAATTATCAACTCCGTTTTCTTCAAACAGTTGGGATAAATCATGTTTTTTGTTCTCTATAACAAGTTCAATTATGGCTTTTTCTTTATCATGTTTTATGACATCTTTAGAAACTCTTGGCGCAAAAGCTATATCAATTGCATTAATAAGAATACTTTTCCCTGCTCCGGTTTCACCTGTTATTACGTTCAAACCGGCATCAAAATTCGCAATCAATTCATCAATTAATATATAATCTTTTATTCTAAGTTGTTTTATCATAAATTATGCTCTTTTTAGCTCATATACCCTAAATTCGCTTGCATCAAGTTTATCAAAATGTAGAGTTGATGTTTCTGTATCAAAAGCGACTGAAACAAACTTATTATCGTCAATATAATGTTCTTTTATTATTGTGTAATCTGTTGGAAGATTAATAGTTTTATCAAAAACAGAATTTCCGTGCAAGATTTCAGAGTAACTTTGATTGTTTTCATCAAACATTGTAACTCTTTCTGTTGTGTATTTGTAGTTAGAAACTACTAAATAAGCAGTTTTTTCAGGAACTTTTGAAATAATCCATGCTGAAAAACCGTCTTCATCTTGAACAATAATCTGCGCTTCGCCGTTATTAATAATTGTATTATCTTTTACAAATTTATCAATCGCATTAAATTTTTTGTAAAAATCATAATGTTTTTCTCTAGGCATAGCGATTTCTTCCCCAATAACCATTTCAATTCCACGTTTTGTAAAGCTTTCATCTCCATCAACGTATAACATAGGTCTTTGTGCAAATTTTCCACCCGGTAGAAATTTATATTTAAACCACTTGTATAAAGCTCCTGTTTCACTTAATTGTCCAGGATATTGGTCAAAACACCTAAATTCACCATCTTGGTTGTTATATGTTTTTAGGATAGAAAGTTTTTCGCCTTTTTTGAAATTAACATTATAATTTGTAAGATGTTGATTATCTTCCATTATCTTTTCAGGAGTTTTTTCTGATTGAGAAACAATATCATTTCCCCATAAAACATCAAAACTCATATCCTTATGATATTCTTTCAAGAAATCATCCCACAACATATATTCGGCAAGTGTTCCAAAGTATGGGATTTTACTTTTCATAGTTCTGTTAAGTTTACCCAAAACAGCTCTTGGCGCACGATAGCTAATAGGTCTACCGTTGTTTTCAGAAACTTTGTCTACAATATGGTCGATATGATCAACTCTAAATCCGTCAAAATTGTATTCAGCTTGAAGTTTTATCATATAATCAACAAAATATTCAATTACAGGTTTATTTAAAGTTCCGTTTTCCAAAAAACAGAAATAATATGGAGTTTGACAGTCAAGGTTTGCAAACCCCGTAACATCTTCTCCTTTATAATCATAATGTTTGAATGTCGGATATCCGCCACATTCACTCATCTTGTCGTAAACAGGTCCTCCGGCAGAACACCACGCTCCACCCGGAGCCGGCCACAAACCTTCATTCATAAGCTCTTGAATTGTATCAATTTGCTTTGTGATATCGTTTTCAGTTAGTTTTTGATTTGGTTTAAAAGCATGAACTCTCGCAACTACATCTCTTGCTCTTTTTTGCAATTTAACTTGATTTGCTCTTTGTAACATTGCACTTGAGAGTTTTTTCTTCGATTCAGTCATCAAACTATCAAAGGTGTCATAAATGTTTTTAAAATGCGAACTCAAATCTCCAGATGAACCGTTTTGAGAATCCTTGTAGATATTTTTTACTAATTCAATATCTTCTTCTTCAAAAGATTCTGGCATATTTTTCGCAATTCTTTCAATGTTTGCTTCAAGTTCTTTATTCAAGAAGTTGATATCAAACCATCTTGCAATTTCTGGATTTGCAAGAACTGCTTTAGAAAATCGTCCTGTCTGCGGTAAAATATCATAAATTACCGGATGACCGGCAAGTTGAGATAGTGTAATAAATGTCTTAACTTGTTCCTTAGCATCCATACCAGTAATTTTTTCGATATTTTCATCAAAAAGTTTTTCGCTGATTTCGGAACTTTTTGGTAAATATGCACAACCAAATTCTCTCGGATGGAACGGAATAAGGTAAATTGTTGTATTAAAAATTCCATTGTTTAAATTTCCAGTTGGAAGAATTAACAATTGTCTTAACCAGTCAATAAACTTTCCTGTTTCTTTAGTTTTGTTTCCATCACCTAATCCCGCAAGGTTGATTAATTTAATATCATGTCCTTCTTTTTGCATCCATGCAGAATTTTTTATTCCATTTCTTGCAAGAACACTTACTTTATTATTGGCAAAAGAAAATTTTCCGTCAGCAAAAATTTTATTATCTTGCCATTTGATTTCCAACCCAAATAAGATTTCTTCCGGTGTAAGTTCTTCTAAAGCTTTTATATACGGATACGGAAGGTAGCCGTTTTCTTTGATTAATTTTCCTAATTCAGCTTTTCTTTCATCTGAAATATTCTCAGATGGATAAGTTTTTTTTAATGAACTATATATTTCATTGATTTTTTTATCAATAGCAACTGAGTTATCTTTTTTACCGAAAAGAAATTCTAACATTTTTACACTCTCCCTATATCATGTGTGTAAATATTATAGCATAATAATAAATAAATAAAAATTTATTTAAAAACCTCAATATTATCCTATTGGGTAATGGATTAATGACAATTATTGTCCTTAAATATAATTGTGTTAGCAAAAGGAGAACAATTATTTACGAAAGTGGGGTTCTAAGATGACGCAAAACGCAGAAGAAACAGAGAAAAAGCCGATTAGTGTAATTATTGTAGAGGATTTTAAACTGACAAGAGTAGGTTTGAGATGCGCATTGAATGCAAATAAAGATATTAATGTGGTTGCAGAAGCAGAAGATGCAATTGAAGGTCTTAAATTAATAGAAAGATATAAGCCTGATGTAATTTTAATGGACTTAGGGCTTCCTGGCATGAACGGAATTGAAGCAATGGTTAAGTGCAAGGAAATGCACTTTGAATCAAAAATTATTGCCTTAACATCACATGATAGAAGTGAAGAAGTTTTGGCAGCTCTAACATCAGGTGCCAGTGCCTATTGTTTAAAAGATATAGATCCTAACAAACTTGCAGATGTTGTAAGAGATGTTTCTACAGGTGTTTGTTGGATTGATCCAATGGTTGCACAAATGACACTAAATTCTTTACCAAAGGTTGATAATGTCGGAATACTTCCAAATAAATCTCATGCAGAAGGATGCGTTCCTTTAACTGAAAGAGAATTTGAAGTACTAAAACATCTTGTTTCCGGTAAAAGCAATACCGAGATTGCTAAAGAATTGATAGTAAGTGTCCATACGGCAAAAGCTCATGTTTGCTCTATTTTGCAAAAGATGTGCGTAAATGATAGAGTTCAAGCAGCAGTAAAAGCCGTAAAAGAAGGAATGGTCTAATTTAGTTTTATTTTTAATTTTATATGAATATTATTCAGCGCTCTTACAAAAGAGCGCTTTTTTTTATTTCAGTTATGCTGATTTTGGTTGTAATGTTATTTCACATTTGAGTTCGTAATTTAATCCCAAACCAGATATGATACGGTTTATTGTTGCGAGATTAGGAGCTTTGGTTTTCCCTCGTAATATTTTTGTTAATTGTACTCTATCCATATTAACTTTTTGGGCATATTCTGTAATTGTAGTATTTGCCTTTATTACATCTTCTAAGTCAGAGAAAAATTGTTCATAGTTACCATTATTAATGTATTCAATAACGGCTTGCCTTAGCCATTCTCTTTGATATTCTGGGTCTTTAAGGTTGTTATATAAATAATCGTTGAATTTTATATTAGTCATTGTTACTCCTATTAAAATATTCATTTAGGTATTTGTCTGCTTGTTTAATAACTTTCTTTTGATCCGATTTATCGCTTCCGGCAACGATTAAAATTATTATATCGTCAAGCTCTTTGTAATAAATTCTGTATCCTTTTCCAAAGTCTAGCCTTAATTCTGAAAGTTCGGAGTTTTGAAGTCTTTTGCAGTCCCCCAAATTACCATTTTGCATTCGTTTTAAACGCATATCAATTCTTGCACGGTAATCTTTGGTTAAGGTTGATACCCAATCTATGTATGGGCATTTCCCATTTACTGTTGTGTATAATTCAATTTCTTTCATGGTATTATATATTTATTGTAGCACATTTGCTACAATAAATCAACCCTATTTAATCTCATCTATAATCTTTTCAACTTGTGATTTTAAATGTTCATAAGTAGAATTGTTGTCGATTATGTAATCCCAATTCTTTTCGTTATCTAAACCTACTTCTGTGATATCGTTTTCACCTACCAATTGCCCTCTTTTAGCTCGAGTTTCTCTGGTTGCTTCTACTCTTATTGTAATAGCTCCTGCATTTTTAAAAACTTCATATTCGTGTGGAACTCTAACATCTGTAACTATAATGTTACCTTTTTGTTTAATAATTTTCTTTAACCAATAATCCGGATCTTGTTCCCTTCCCCAGTTACCTAAAACAATTAAATCAGAACGATATTTCGCTTTGTTCTTCTCAATTTCATCATATGTCAAACCTTTTTGCGCTCCATATGTCAATTTAATTATATCACCCATTGCGCATCTTCTGTAATTTGGCATTTTATCAAGCATTATTTTTGCAGCAGTATCTTTGCCTGCATATTGTTTGCCTGAAAATATTATAATATTATCTGCCATGTGTTCTCCTTTTTGTAAAATATTGCCTTAATTATTTTTAACATAAAATTTGCAATATTGCTATGTTCGTCGTAG
>ERZ869991.509-NODE-509-length-13522-cov-4.832057_pt1 | contig 13522 bp, 10 predicted proteins | sample MGYA00520862_ERZ869991 | MGnify/ENA primary metagenome ERZ869991 (study PRJEB32232, sample SAMN07284978) | human gut metagenome | biome: human-associated habitat; material: feces | host: Homo sapiens | place: Tanzania | collected 2014-08-11 ...
TGCGAGCTTCCGCACCGTCGTTACGCCCAATGTGGACACGGTCTACACGCAGGCTTGGCTGGATCTTTTCGATGAGCCGATGATTTATGTTGTCCCTGAGACCGACCGTTTCTTCAATGTTCAGGTGCTGGACGCATGGACGAACACCGCCGCTGTGCTGGAAACGCCGGGGCTTTATGCCATTACCCGTGCAGACTGGCAGGGCGAACTGCCGGAAGGGGTGCAGCGCATTGATGTGCCTACCACGATGGTCTGGACCATTGCCCGCATCGTGCTTTCCGGACAGGAGGACCTGCCCAACGTCCGGGCTATTCAGGATAAGATGCAGCTGATGCCGCTTTCCGCCTATCAGGCGGGTGGATGGACCGCCCCCGCAGGCAGCTATGACCCTGCCAATGACTTTGTGCCGGTAAAGCACGTTCTTGCTATGGACGCAAAGGAATTCTTTGATACCGCTAACCAGCTGATGGAAACCAACCCGCCCGCTGCGGCAGATGCGCCGGTACTCCGGGAGCTTGCAGCACTGCATGTCGGCCCCGGTGAGAAGTTCGATGACAAGGCGCTGGGTCTGTTCAGCGGGCTGCGCTGGAAGCTGATGCTGCTCCAGCTGAAGAAAAAGCTGCAAAGCGAATCCGAGAGCTATACGCGCCAGATGGGTCAGTGGATCTATTTCGGCGACCCCATCGGCAACTTTGGCACAGCATATACCTACCGTACCATGGTGGCGCTGCGGGGTCTGGGTGCCAACACCACCGATGTTGCCATCTACCCTAAAACAGATGTGGACAGCACCGGCGCAGTCCTGACCGGAAAAAAGACCTATACGCTGCACATAGAGGCAGAGCCTCCTACGAAGGAAAAGGGCTTCTGGTCGGTGACCGCCTACGGGGAGAGCGATTTCCTCATTGAAAACCCCATTGACCGCTACTGCGTCAACGACCGCTCCGGTCTGCACCGTAATCCGGACGGCTCGATCGATATCACCCTTTCCAAAGAGGCACCGGCGGACACGACCAACTGGCTGCCGGTAGGAGAGGGAGATTTCCACCTCTTCCTTCGTATCTATAAACCGGATGCCGCCGCACTGACAGACTGGCAGCCGCCGGTCGTCCGCACAAACTGATCCGTAATAAGGAGGAACCTGCTATGAAAATGACCCGTCGGAATTTTATTTCCGCTTCGGCTGCTGCAATGCTGGCGTGCGGCGCATCTCTGTCTGCCCATGCTGCGGAAAATACCACAGAAAACGGCCTGAATTTTATCACAGACATTTTCAAGGATCCCACCCAGCCGGGCGAGACCGAAGGCGCAACGACCATCACAGCAGAGGCCAACGCCGAATGGTATGAAAAGCTGGATTTTTCTGACCGGCGGGAGTTTGCCAACGCCGAGCGCGGCTGGCTGGACAATGCGGAAGGCAGGATCATCGATGGTGATGATAACAAATCTGCATGGGATCTGCAGAGCTACGGCGATTTGAACCGGGATGCTCCAGACACCGTAAACCCCAGCCTGTGGCGGAATACCCAACTCAACGCCAAAGCCGGTCTGTTTGAAGTGTGCGACGGCATCTATCAGGTGCGCGGCTTTGATATGGCCAATACGACCTTTATCCGCACCGACCACGGCTGGATCGTGTTTGATGTGCTGATGTGCAAGGAAAACATGAAGGCTGCCAAGGAGCTGATGGAGAATCGCTTCGGCCCGCTGGACATCAAGGCGGTGCTGTACAGCCACTCTCATGTGGACCACTTCGGCGGCGTGGAGGGCATTATCACCCGGGAGCAGGTAGCGGATGCAAAGCTCTCGCTTAAAAAGCAGCTGGCTTCCGGCAAGACCCTTGTGCTTGCGCCGGCGGGCTTTCTGAAGCACGCCATCAGCGAAAATGTCTATGCAGGCATCGCCATGGCACGGCGCGCACAGTTCCAGTACGGCACGGTGCTTGACAAGGGCGAAAAGGGTGCGCTGAGCGTGGGCATCGGCATGGGACAGTCCACCGGTACGGTGGCCCTCATCGCTCCTACTTACGAGATCGGGGAAGATGTTCCGAAGCTGACCATCGACGGGCTGGAGATCGAATTCCAGCTGACTCCCGGCACCGAAGCCCCTGCCGAGATGAACGCCTATTTCCCGAAATACCGTGCCCTCTGGATGGCGGAAAACTGCACCGGCACGCTGCATAATCTGTACACCCTGCGCGGCGCAGAGGTGCGCGATGCCAACGATTGGGCAAAGTACATCATCGAGGCAGACCAGCGCTTCTGCGACAAGACCGATGTGGTGTTCCAGAGCCACAACTGGCCGCACTGGGGCGAGGAGATCCACGAGTATCTGCTGAATACGGCAGCCATCTATAAGTTTATCCATGACCAGACCCTGCATTACATGAATCAGGGCTATACCTCCACTGAGGTCGCCGCCATGCTCACCCTGCCCGAAAAGCTGGAAAAGGTCTGGTACACCCGGCCGTATTACGGCACACTGGCGCACAACGCCAAGGCGGTCTACCAGAAGTATCTGGGTTGGTACGATGCAAACCCAGTCAACCTGAACCCGCTCCCGCCCAGCGATACTGCCAAGAAGCTGGTAGAATATCTGGGCAGCACGGATGCCGTTCTGCGCAAGGCACGGAAGGATTTTGAAAAGGGCGATTATCAGTGGGTGGCGCAGATCACCAAGGAGTTGGTCTTTGCAGACCCGTCCAACCAGAAGGCGCGCAACCTGTGCGCCGATGCGCTGGAGCAGCTGGGCTATCAGGCAGAGTCCGGCGCATGGCGCAACGCCTACCTGATGGGCGCTGCCGAGCTGCGCAAGGGCAACCTGTCCGGTCTGGCACGCACCGCCAATGGTCTGGGCTCCGCCATGAAGGAGATGACCGTGGATATGCTGCTGGATTACATTGCCATCCTGACCGATGCCAACGCCGCCCAGAATGATGATGTGACCCTGAACTTGATCGTAACGGATGTGAACGAAAAGTTCTATGTGACCCGGAAAAACGGTATTCTGCTGTCCTATTCGGGAGAGAACCGCCCGGACGCGCAGGCCACGGTCACCTGCAAGCGGCTGCAGCTCCTTGCCCTGATGCAGGGGCAGCAGGCCGGTCAGGTGCAGGTAAGCGGCGATGCCACTGCCCTGAAGCGTCTGCTGGCATATGCATCCAAGTTTGAAAAGACCTTCAATGTGATCGAGCCGTAAAAACGATTCCAATACAGCAGGGCTGAGCACCTGAATCACAGCATAAAAGGGATACCGGAACATCTGCGGATGCTCCGGTATCCCTTTTGGGATAAGATGAGAACAAAAAAACAGGCTGAATTTACAAAATTCAACCTGTTTGGTGGTTGCGGGGGCCGGATTTGAACCAACGACCTTCGGGTTATGAGCCCGACGAGCTACCAGACTGCTCCACCCCGCGATATTTACTTTTTGCTTTTCAGCGGCTCTCACTGACTGCTCAAGTATAATACCACAGGGCGGACAGAATGTCAACCCTTTTTCGAAAAAACTTTTACTTTTGCTTTTTGCGGCTCTTCCTGCGCCATGCAAGCGCTACGGCAACAGCGGCGCACGCCAGCACTGCCAGCGGCCAGACGGAGGCCAGCGCTACCACGAACTGCTGCAAGCCGTTCACAAAGTTGCCCCAGCCGGAGGTAAAGGCGGTGCCGATGCGGGAGAAAAAGCCCTCGTCCGCAGGGGTGTAGGTCTGCACCTCGTTCAGGTCGATATACACGGTGCACTGCTGCACCTGATCGCTGTACCAGTCCAGCTGACTCTGCCAGCTTTCGATCTGGGACTGCACCTCGGTGAGGGAGTCCTCGATCTGTAGCAGGTCGGAAAGATTTTCGGCCTTTGCCTGCAATTGCTGTAAGCGGGTGCGCTGTGCCTGCAGGTTAGAAAGCCGCGCGGACACGTCCATATACTGAGTGGTCACGTCATCGGCCTGCTGGCTGCGGTAGGTCACATTACCGGCAGCGGCCACAGCGTCCAGAAAGCTCTGGTAGTTGGCCTGCGGTACCCGGTAGGTCAGGTTGACCGAGCGGCTGGAGCCGGTGCGCGTGTACTCGCTGCTGGATTCCAGATAGCCGCCCGCTTCGGCAAGAGCGCTGTCCAGCGCACTGCGGGCTGCTTCGTAGTCCTTGCTTTCCAGCGTCAGGTTGGCAGTGTAGATGATCTTGGCACTGTCCACCGCAGGGGCAGCAGCTTCGGTGCTGCCGGTGCCGCTGTATTCAGCTTCCAAAGAGCGGTCGTCTGCCTCCAGACTGTAATTCACCGCCTCGGGGGCACTGTCCAGCGCGGCGTGCTGCAGGTCAAACCCGCCCGACGACACAGAGGCAGCGGAGCTGTTGGCAGCGCCCTCGGCTGCGTACAGGGCGGGCGCGCTGCTTTTGGCGCTGCCCATCCCGATGCCCAGATGCAGGGTGCTGTAACCCAGCACGCACACGGCCAGACAGGCAGCCAGCGTACCCAGCTGCTTTACCGGGAAGTGGATGGGCTTTTTCTTCTTGGTTTCGGTGTTCAGGGGTGCTGCGGGTGCAGCGGCCTGCGGGGCAGGGGCGGCCATCATAGGCTCATCCTTTTCCTCCGCAGTCAGGGTGTCGGTCATGGCCAGCAGTTTTGCCTTCAGATCGTCCGGGGCAGCAAGGTCATCGACCTCCATCTTGTATTCATACCACCTCATCTTCGATCTCCTCCTTCAGCATCGTATGTAACTGTGCCCGTGCGCGCCGCAGCCAGCTTAGTACCGTGTTTGTGGGCACCGCCATCATCCGCCCGATCTCTGCCGCAGTGTATCCTTCGTAGTAATGCAGATAGATGGCATTGCGATAGTTTTCCGGCAGCGTGCGGATGGCATCCAGCACACTGCCGTCCTCCGCAAGGACATCGGGGGCGGGCAGGTTCTCGTCCAGCTCGGTGTCCTTTTGGTGGGCGGCGCGGGTCAGGTCCCGGCAGCGGTTGATGGCCACCCGCAGCAGCCATGCTTTGAGATGCTCCTCACTCTCAAAGATGCCGTTGTAGTGCAGCAGTTTTTCAAACACATCCTGCACCACATCCTCAGCATCGGCTGTGCAGCGGCAATTATGCACCGCAGTGCGGTAGACGGTGTCGCTGTAACGCTGCACCGCCAAGGTAAATACTTCGTTTCTGGTCAGCTGTCCCATTGTTATAAACTCTCCTTGGATGCCCGGAAGCGGGCTTCTCGATGGAATGTTTGTGGTTCTCACGGGGACGTTCACTCAATATACGGCTCAGCATCCCCGATTATTGCAGAACAAAACCCGGATCCTTCCATTTTTTGTGTACCGGACGCACCGGGCCGCATGGCACGTCCACGTTCTCCGACAGAGGTTGGATATCCTGCCGGTTTACCGGTCAGTATACCACGGAATCGCAAAAAGTAAAAGAGGGGAGCCCTTCCTTATTTATAGACCCTTTGCAGCAGCGCCAGCCGCTCGGAGAGAAAGGTCTCAGCCTTGGGGTGGTGCAGCCAGCATTTGCCGCTTGTGCTGTGCACCAGTTTCTGCGCCAGTGCGGCAGGGGCGGTGTCAATCGCCATCACGTCCTGCATGGTCAATTGCAGGGTGAGCGCCGCCGGTACATCCGGCAGCGGCGGCAGCGGGTCCTCCCACACAAAGGGCGGCAGCAGCTGCACCGCCACGGTCAGGCGGGTGCACTCCTCGGTCAGCAGAAGGGCGGCGGGGGTGCCGTCCGGCTGCACTTGTAGGCTGCTGTATAAAAGCTGCATCCGGGCAGGGGAGAGCAGCCGGGCCAAGCCCTCTGCCGGGGCAGCCGCAAGCTGCAGATACCCGGCGGCTTCCTCCCGGTAGATGCGCCGGGCGGGGGCGTGCAGCCCTGCGTAGAGGGCGGGCAGCATAAAGCTGCCGCTTTTTTCCAGCGCCTGCTGCGCCAGCAGATAGAACTCGGTCAGCGGGTACGCCGCATCCGGCTGCGGCATCCCGAAATCCGGCCGCGATACATGACCTCCACCCATGGGAACCTCCGTGTTTTTCTTGACATTTCGTGCAAAATAGGCTATACTGCAAATAGAAAGGGTGCTGGCTGCAAGGGTCAGTTTCCTTCGGCTAAGTAGTCAATAAGAATGACCGCTCAGTGTTTGTGAGACTGTGGGCGGTCAATTTTATTTTAACATACTTTCCACAGTATTACAATCAAAATTCTGATTGTAAACCCTTTGCAAACTTTTCCGTTGACCTGCGGCGCACCGGTGCGGTATACTCGGGCACAGATGCTTTGCATAACGAAAAAACAGAGGGGAAAACTGACTATGAAAGACAAAAAACTGACTACCTACCAGATGGCCGTTACCGCTGTGATGGCTGCCGTGCTGTGCGTGCTGGGCCCGCTGACTGTGCCCATCGGAGCCGTGCCCATCTCGCTGGCAAACTTTGTCATCTGCCTGACCGCATGGCTGCTGGGGCCGAAGTTCGGCACCCTGAGCGTGGTCCTCTATCTGGTGCTGGGCGCTATCGGCATTCCGGTGTTCTCCGGCTATGGTGCCGGTCTTGCCAAGCTGGCAGGCCCTACCGGCGGTTATCTGGTGGGCTATCTGCTGCTGGCCTTCATCGGCGGTATGTTCATTGAAAAGAGCAAGGGCAACCCGGTGGTCTCCGCTGTGGGTCTGGTGCTGGGCGATGCCGCCTGCTATGTGCTGGGCACGGCATGGTTCGTGTTCCAGATGCAGTGCGAGCTGGGCTACGCGCTGACCGTCTGTGTCTACCCCTTCATTGCGCTGGACTTGGGCAAGATCGTGGTTTCCTGCATCGTGGGTGCGCTGCTGCGTAAGCGCCTGACCCAGGCAGGCGTGCTGAAACTGCAGAATGCAGTTTCGGAATGATTGCGAATTACTTTTGAAAAGAATAAGCCCGGAAGGTCTGCGAGCCTTCCGGGCTTATCTCTTTATTCCTGATATCCCAAGGTGGCCGCCATGACCGCCTTGATGGTGTGCATCCGGTTCTCGGCCTCGTCGAACACGATGCTCTGGGGGCCTTCAAACACTTCATCGGTCACTTCCATGGCGTCGCGGCCAAAGCGCTCGCCCATCTCCTTGCCCACGGTGGTCTTGTGGTCGTGGTAGGCGGGCAGGCAGTGCATAAATACTGCATCAGGGCCTGCAATATTCATCAGATCCTGATTGATCTGATAGGGAGCCAGATCGTGGATGCGCTCTGCCCACACCTCTACGGGTTCGCCCATGGACACCCACACATCGGTGTACAGCACGTCCGCGCCCTTTGCGGCCTTGACGGGGTCCTCTTCAAAAGAGAGGGTCGCCCCGGTCTGGGCGGCAATGGCCTGACACTGCTCTACCAGCGCGGGGTCGGGCTGATACTTTTTGGGTGCACAGGCGGTAAAGTGCAGACCCATCTTGGCGCAGCCCACCATCAGGCTGTTGCCCATGTTGTAGCGGGCATCGCCGAAGTAAACGAAGTGGATGCCCTTCAAGTGGCCGAAATGCTCCTGAATGGTAAGGAAATCGGCTAAGATCTGGGTGGGGTGGAACTCGTTGGTCAGGCCGTTCCACACCGGCACACCGGCGTAGTGCGCCAGCTCTTCCACGATCTGCTGGCCGTAGCCCCGGTACTCGATGCCGTCAAACATCCGTCCCAGCACCCGGGCGGTATCGGCGATGGACTCCTTTTTGCCGATCTGGCTGCCGGAGGGGTCCAGATAGGTCACTTCCATGCCCAGATCGTGGGCGGCCACCTCAAAGCTGCAGCGGGTGCGGGTGGAGGTCTTTTCAAAGATCAGGGCAATGTTCTTGCCCCGCAGCTGGTCGTGACGGATACCGGCCTTCTTTTTGGCTTTCAGGTCAGCGGCCAGCTCCAGCAGCTGCCCGATCTCGGCAGGGGTGTAGTCCAATAGCTTCAAAAAGCTGCGATTTTTCAGTTCCATTGTATATTTCCCTCTCTATGCAAACATTCTTGAATGTTTATTCAAGCCATGATTCTATTATAGTACGTTGCATCGGGAAGGTCAAGAGGGAACATTCGCGCTTGCCTTGACAAAGAACACAGCAAAGGCTATACTATAAACAGAAGGACGCTGACTGCATAGGTCAGCTTTCCGTCCCGTATTAGTCAAAAGATTGACCGCTCAGGCTGGAACTCTGGAGGCGGTCAATCTTTTTTGTTGTCGTCATTTTTCTTCTGCGAGTTCTTTTCCATGACCTCGACGGTCAGACGGATCACTTCCAAGATCAGTCCCAACAGTGTGAGAATGACCATGAGAAGATTCAAAACTTCTGTCAGATTCAAACGATATCCCTCCCTTCGCCTTCAAGGCGCAGGGAAGTTTTCTTCAAAAAAGTTTTCCTCCCTGAACCTCTGCTTCGTTCCATGTACAGGAAGAATCAGCGATACGGGACAGAAAGCATGACCACCAATGATGCAATCAGCGTCTTATGGGTAGAATAACATAATTTATTGCGAATTGCAATAAAAAGGTTATGCTTACAGCTCCAGCTCTGCCCGGCGGCCGGTGGGCTTATAGGGGGTCAGCCGGACACCGGCGTGCTCGAACATGAACCGCGCCGCAATGCTGGAATCGCTGTCGTGGTACTTGTCGCCGTAGTACACCACCTCGGCAATGCCGGACTGGATGATGGCCTTGGTGCACTCGTTGCAGGGGAACAGGGTCACATACACCCGGGCACCCTTCAGGTTGTTGTGGGCGCTGTTGAGGATGGCGTTCAGCTCGGCATGGCAGACGTACATATACTTGGTCTGCAGAGGGGCACCCTCCCGCTCCCAAGGCATCTCGTCATCGCTGCAGCCCATGGGCATCCCGTTGTAGCCCAGAGAAAGGATCTTATTTTCCGGGCTTACGATGCACGCACCCACCTGACTGTTGGGGTCCTTGGAGCGCATGGCGGTAAGCAGCGCAATGCCCATAAAATATTCGTCCCAGTTGATATAATCCTCGCGCTTCATCGCGTAAAACCTCCTGCCTCTTCCGGCGGGTCTGCGGCTTGACAAACCCGGAAAAATAGACTATACTACGAATAGAAAGAGCGCTGACTGCAATGGTCAGCTCCTCGTCCGGCTAATCAGTCGTAAAGAATGACCGCTTGCTTTCTGAGGGCATGAGCGGTCATTTCTTTTTGCCGTTATCGCGGCACCTACAGCATACCACAAAAACCGCATATTTGCAACGAAAACTCCCGGTTTCGCGCCTGTACGCGCTGCCGGGAGTTCTGTTTTTTCAGCCCGCCCATTTTGCGCCCCAATGTCAACTTGCACAAAACAGTGCCCGGAAGTTTGGCAGGCGTTTTTGCTAAATTTTAAAACGATATATTTAAAAATCGTTTCGGATGTGGTATTATCTTTGTAAAATATGCCACAAAAACGGAGAGAACGCTCCGTGCGGCGGAAATGAGGGAAAAACCGATATGAAATACGCAAGCAACAACATCCGCAATATTCTGATTGCCGGCCATGCCGGCAGCGGCAAGACCACGCTGACCGAAGCACTGGTCTATTTTTCGGGCGCTGCCGAGCGTATGGGCCGGGTTGAGGACGGCACCACGATTTCGGACTTTGATCCCGAGGAAGCAAAGCGCAAGGCCAGCCTGTCGGCTTCCGTTGTGCCGGTGGAGTACGAGGGCATCAAGTACAACCTGATCGATGCACCGGGTCTGTTCGACTTTGAAGCAGGCGAGTACGAGGGCATCCGCGCCGCCGAGAGCGTGCTGGTGTGCGTGTCCGGCCGCAGCGGTGTTACCGTGGGCGCGGAAAAGGCGTTCCAGCTGGCACGCAAAAATGGCAAGGCCACCATGGTGTTCGTCTCCAAGTGCGATCTGGAAAACGCCAACTACTTCAAGATCCTTGAGGATATGAAGATCCGCTTCGGCTCCACCGTCTGCCCCTGTGTCGTGCCCGCAAAGCTGGATGACGGCACCCCTGTGTACATCAACCTGTTCAGCCAGAAGGCCTTCAAGTACGAGAGCGGCAAGCAGATCCAGGTAGATCTGCCGGACATCGGCCACCGCTTCCAGGGCCTGATCGAGGCTATGAGCGAAGCCATTGCAGAAACTGACGATGAGCTGATGGAAAAGTTCTTCGGCGGCGAACCCTTTACCACCGAGGAGATCGTGGAGGGTATGCGCAAGGGCGTTAAGGATGGCCTGATCACTCCCGTGTTCTGCGGCAGCGCCGTGAATCTGCAGGCACTGGATATGCTGCTGTTCAATATGCACAAGCTGCTGCCCAGCCCGGAGCACGAGGCCAGCACGCTGGCCGAGGATGCCAACGGCGAGCCGGTGGAGCTGCACTGCACCGAGGACGAGCCCACTGCCGCCTACGTCTTTAAGACCGTGGCTGACCCGTTCGTGGGCAAGCTGAGCTATCTGCGCGTTATCAGCGGCAAGGTGACCGCAGGCGAGCCGCTGACCAACGCCCGCACCGGCGAGGTGGAAAAGATCACCAAGCCCCTGACCGTCCTTGGCAAGAAGCAGATGGAAAACGACGGCATCGGTGCCGGTGATATCGGCGCTGTGGCAAAGTTGGTGAGCGCAAAGACCGGCGATACCCTGTGCGATGCAGACCGCGTGGTCAAGCTGCCCGCCCCTGTGTTCCCCAAGCCCAGCCTGTTCATGGCTGTTACCGTGGCCAAGAAGGGCGACGAGGGCAAGATCTCCAGCGCACTGGCACGCCTGATGGAAGAAGATCCCACCCTGTGCTACATCAACAACGCCGAGACCCATCAGCAGGTCATCGGCGGCTTGGGCGAGCAGCATCTGGACGTGGTCAAGGCCAAGCTGAAGAACAAGTTCGGCGTGGAGATCGGTCTGGAAGCACCCCGCATCGCCTACCGCGAGTCCATCCGCAAGGCCTGCCAGAAGCAGGGACGCCATAAGAAGCAGACCGGCGGCCACGGCCAGTTCGGTGACGTTATCATCAACTTCGAGCCCTGCGACAGCGAGCAGGTGGTGTTTGAGGAGAAGGTGTTCGGCGGCAGCGTGCCCAAGAACTTCTTCCCCGCCGTAGAAAAGGGCGTGCGTCTGGCAGCCGAAAAGGGCGTGCTGGCCGGTTACCCCGTGGTCGGCCTGAAGGCCACCCTGCTGGACGGCAGCTACCACCCGGTGGACAGCTCTGAAATGGCCTTTATCATGGCCGCAAAGCTGGCCTACAAGGCCGCCATGCCCGAGGCCGGGCCGATCATTCTGGAGCCCATCCACACCCTGAAGGCTCATGTGCCGAACGACAACACCGGCGACATCATGGGCGATGTGACCAAGCGCCGCGGCCGCGTGCTGGGCATGGAGCCGGACGAGGACGGCTTGCAGACCATCATTGCCGAGGTGCCGCTGGCAGAGCTTGCAAACTTTACCACCTTTATCCGGCAGACCACGCAGGGCCGCGGCTGGTTCACCACCGAGTTTGCCCGCTACGAGATCCTGCCCGAGATGCTGGTGCCTGCCGTTGTGGAGCAGGCCAAGAAGCTGGGCAATCTGGACGAAGCCGCAGACGACTGAACCCTGAACCCCTGATTTGACATTTCCCCGAGCCCCCGCCGACACTTTTTCCCTCTGTCGGCGGGGGCTTTTTTGCGTTTGTGACGTGTTTTTTGACAGAACTGCCAAAAAACCAGACCGAAATTCGTCATCTGCACTTTTTTACCAGATTCTTGAAGAAATAGTTTACACTATGGCAGAAACGGTGGTATTATATACAATAGTATAGTATGGGGTAATATGAGCCTGCGCGCTCTGGGAGGGCACAGAATGAAAAATAAGATCTCGCGCCGCAGCTTTCTGGCGGCGGCTGCGGTCTCGGCAGCGGCACTGGCAGTGTCCGGCTGCGATGCAAAAAAGAGCAAAAAAGAAGTGACCGACATCACGGTGTGGAACTACTACAACGGCGACCAGCTGGAAAGCTTCAACCGCCTTGTAAGCACCTTCAACGAGACCATCGGCAAGGAAAAGGGCATCCGGGTGTCCGGCTCCAGTCAGGGCACGGTGAATGATCTGGAAACCAACGTGATGGACGCTGCAGAAGGCAAGGTGGGCTCTGCGGAGATGCCCACCATTTTTGCCGCCTACGCAGATACCGCGTACAAGCTGGATCAGATGGGCATGGTGGTGGATTTAAAGGACTACCTGACCGAGGATGAACAGGCCGCCTTTGTGCCCGGCTATATCACCGAGGGCGATTTTGACGGCAGCGGCAGCATCAAAATTTTTCCGGTGGCAAAATCCACCGAGCTGATGTTCTTTAACGATACCGACTGGCAGCGGTTCTCGAAAGACACCTTTGTGCGTTACGGCGCTCTTTCCACCATGGAGGGCGTGACGGCGGTAGCCGAGCAATACTATAACTGGTCCGGCGGCAAGGCGCTGTTTGGCCGGGACGCGCTGGCAAACTATATGCTTGTGGGCGCAAAGCAGCTGGGCTGCGAAATTTTTGAAGTGCACAACGGCAAAATGACCCTGCACTTTGACCATGATGTGGTGCGCAAGCTGTGGGATAACTACTATGTGCCCTTCGTCAAGGGGTATTTTGTTGCCAATGGCCGCTTCCGCAGCGATGACGTGAAAACCGGCGCATTGCTGGGCTGTGTAGGCTCCTGTGCCAGTGCCACGTTTTTCCCGAAGCAGGTGATGCCCGGGGATAACCAGATCCACGATATCGAGATGAAGGTGCTGCCTGCGCCCCGGTTTGCCGGGGGCGAAAAGGTGGCGGTGCAGCAGGGTGCCGGCATGGTGGTCACCACCGGCACCGAGGCCGAGATCAACGCCGCAGTCACCTTCTTAAAATGGTTCACCGAGCCGCAGAATAATATTGAATTCTCGGTGGAGTCTGGCTATCTGCCGGTGACCATCGCCGCCAACGACATGGACGCCATCCGCGCAAGCGGGCTGGAACTGACCGATAATATGGAGCAGGTCCTTTCCGGTGCGGTGAGAGCGGTATGCAAAAACGAGCTGTACACCCCTACGGCCTTTGCAGGCGGCAACGCAGCCCGCAAGGTGCTGGAATACGGCATGGGCGATCTGGCCAGTGCCGACCGGGACACGGTGCTGGAACGCATTGCCGCAGGCCAGAGCGCGGAAGCCGCCGTGGCAGAGTTTCTGACCGACGATTATTTTGAGAAGTGGTATCAGTCCACCCTTGCACAGCTGCAGCAGTACGAGGGCTGAGCGCCCGGAAAAAACACAGAAAGGGGGTAAGGAAGATGTTTGACGCATGGGAACAGCGCCAGCGGCAGCGCTTGGCAAACAGACCGGAAAGAACGGTGTTCCACAATATTTTTGCAACAATGATGCTGGTGCTGGCGGTGGAGCTGCTGCTGGCGGTCGCCAGCATGCTTGCCGTCAACGTGACCGGGCAGCTGGACAAAAACGCCAAGGATCTGCTTACCATGCGGGTGCGCAACCGCGCCAGCTATGTGCAGGATATCCTGCAGAACGCGGAGGATCTTGTGCCGCTGAGCGAGCAGATCAACGCCACTGCCCAGCAGATGCTGAAAAATGGCAATATATCGCTGGATACGCTGGATAACA